>JAABUP010006542.1_pt1 | contig 16465 bp, 18 predicted proteins | sample 5559201 | NCBI WGS metagenome assembly JAABUP01 (sample SAMN10711887, study PRJNA513373) | rock metagenome | isolation source: Antarctica rocks | place: Antarctica
GCATTCCCTTCTTGGTCTCAGACCTCTTATGAGAGGCGCTGTGAACTAGTCAGGAAATATGCGGAAGCATTTATTGCACAAGAGGATGGCTTCATGGATTTGCTAATGAAAGAGACGGGAAAGCCGGTAAGCTCGCTCGACAGAAAAAGAGAGGAAATACCTTGACGCTGATGGAATCGTGTACCGGTAGAAAGACGTTGCGAATCGAGAGATTCATAGCAGCTATGAAGGCATGATCCAGGCTAGTAAGCGTTTCAAGTGATCCAAAAATGTGTTTGGCTTTGACTAGTGATCAGCAAAATGGACCTTACCACTGGAGACCCTCGAGGACGAAAACAAGACTGCAACAGTGAGATACGTTCCTCTCGGTATTTCGTCAATTTGCATGCCAGATTCTGTCAACTGAGATTGAGCCAGGCGTTGTGGGCGCCATTTGTCCCTGGAATTGTACGTCGCACCATTCTTGCGTGATATGAAACCCAGAACCGAAGCTGAACTCCGGCATCAGACCCATTAGTCCTCTGTAGGTCCCGATCGACGTTCCTACATGCAATTTTCTCACCATTTCCAGCATTCACAAAGATCGCCCCTGCATTAGTGACAGGAAACTGTGTGATCGTAAAGCCATCGTACGTATCTCAACTTTCCTCATTACCCCTTACTCAACTGTACAGGCCATACACACCATACACAACCTTAAAAGCCGTCGAGGTCGGACACGCTCTCTTCCCGCCAGGAGTACTGCAGGTTCTTGGAGGCGATGAACAACTCGGGCCATGGATCGTAAGCCATCCAGATATCCAAAAGATCTCCTTCACGGGCTCGATTCCAACTGGGAAGAAAATCATGGAGGAATGTGCGAAGACTTTGAAGAGAGTGACACTGGAATTGTAAGATCTAACTCGTCTGGATCCTCCCCTATCAAGCACACTAATCCTATTCCAAAGAGGCGGCAATGATGCAGCAATCATCTGCCCAGACGTCGACATCGAAAAGACCGCCCCAGCCGTCATAACGGCAGCCTTCAAGAATTCCGGACAAGTAAGAAACCAGACATCGCTTTCCTATCCCACAACCAACCAGCCCTCTAACCCCAACTCAACAGATCTGCGTCGCCAGCAAACGCATCTACATCCACCGCTCCATCTACACCCCCTTCCTAACCGCCATGACCACCCACGCCGCCACCCTTACACTCGGCTCCCCCTTCTCCCCCACCACCACCCTCGGCCCCCTCCAAAACGCCATGCAATACGCCAAAGTCCGCTCCCTCCTCACCGACTGCAAGACCCGCGGCTACGAATTCGCCACCACCACCGATGAAGACTCCCTGCCCAGCAAAGGCTACTTCATCCCCCCAACCCTAATCTCCAACCCCCCCTCCACCTCCCTAATAATGACCTCGGAGCAATTCGGTCCCATTCTCCCCGTACAGCCCTGGCCAGATGAGGACGACGTGGTGCGGCGAACTAATGACACAAAAACCGGTTTGGGAGCGTGTATCTGGTCCAAAGATCTAGAGGTCGCGGAACGGATTGCGAGGAGGCTTGAGGTCCGGAGCGTGTATATCAATAGTGCGTTGAGGCCGGATTGGCGGGTTTGGTTTGCGGGGCAGAAGGAGAGTGGGATTGGGGGGGAGAGGGGGGCGAGGGGCTTGCTGGAGTATTGTAATGCGCAGGCTGTGCATGTTTATCGCTAGGGGGCAATGCGAAGGGGTTTTCATCCTCGATTCCAGTCGCTTGCAATCTGGGGAGGCATGTAGAAGACTCTCTGGAACTTATAGCGATCCTTTCGTATAGACTGAGTTTAGCGGCTATGTCCTGAAATGTACCGGGAAGGAAGGAGCTTGTTCGCTGCTACCTTGGCGGGAAAGGGGATAAGTAGTTGACTGGTGTGGTACTCCACAGGAAAGAATGATTGCTTGAGGCAGACTGAAGTGAACTTCCTTTAACGAAAAGACTTGGGGTATAGCGCCTCTTTCAATTATGGATATGTTACAACTTTTAAACAATCTCCACTTGCTAGACTATCGCCCAACCAAAGACGTGAGATTTCAACTAGGCATCCTCCCCATGACTTACAATAGTCTCGGAAGCTGAGACATAGACACCGTCAACGGTAGGAAACGTGCAGGTCGCCCGATTTTTGAATGTTTCGTATCCTAGCGAATGGGGTATAAATTATGTAACTCTCAGGAAATTGCATACATCCGGGCGCAGATAGGCGTCTTATATACGATTGCAAGGCCGCACATTTATCGACTTACAGAATCCATCTTTGATACCTCTTGACTTTTGAACTCATGGATGGCTTCCGATGAATTCGCTCCATCGCCTTACCTCCGGAGGTATGCCCCCGTCTTTAGGTCGTAGCGGTATCTTCTCACTCATGCACTGAGCAAATAGAAGAGCAGTTTTGGGCTCCACGAATGTCGGTAGCCCGAAGTCCATTCCATTGCGTCGCATGATGTAGTCTGGATCAACTAGACTCTTGCCTCTGGTGCTGGCAAGATTGAACACACCTATTTAATGTCAGCCACAGGGTGCCGAGAAGCTCTAGGCATGCGACTTTACCCTTGATGTTGTATTTCTGGAACACTTCCCTCAGCGCACGCTTGTCCGTCGTTGGGAATTCGATAAGATCTATCGTACAACCTCCTTCAGCCCCCGATTCGAGCGCTTGTTTGATCTGCTTGTTCTCGGCGAAGAACTTGAACCCCAAGGGCTTGAGGTAGTCGACAATGCCAACCAATTCTGATTTGGCAGCATCGCCTCCTAGGAGGAGACCGCTACCTGGGGGAGGTATGGAGAAGTTGTTCAATGATTGCACAGAAGCCCAGTAGGCTTCGACAAGGTCCTTTCCAAAACATGCGATTTCTCCTGTCGAGCTCATCTATAATGGTTTAGAATCAGCACCGTCTGGCCAGGATGCAGGGTAAATGGGTCTACGAACCTCTACCCCTAGGTATGGGTCAGCTCCCGCCAGCCTAGTCCAACTGAACTGAGCGACCTTCGTCGCCACGTAATCTCGTTCTATTGCCATTAGATCCGTGGGAGCTGGCACGTCCTGTGCTACTATAGCACGTGTGGCTACTTCGACGAAGTTGGTCCCTAGGACCTTGCTAGAGAAGGGGAAGCTGCGAGATGCTCGGATGTTGCACTCTATTACCTTGAGTGCTTCACCGGCCTTGATGATCTGCATGTTGAATGGTCCCGTAATTTGGAAGGCCTGCGCAAGCTTTTCCGCTATTTCTTTAATACGAGCCATTATATCGGAATCGAGACCAACGGGAGGTAGAACAAGGGTGGCATCACCACTGTGCACTCCCGCCTGCTCCACGTGTGAAGACACTGCATGCACGATCAATTTCCCTGCGGAAGCCACTGCGTCGACATCGATTTCTTCCGCTCCGACGGAGTACTTTGTGATGACCACAGGATAATCGGGCGAAACAGCTGCAGCGGACTCCAATCGCTCTTTGAGGTCATCCTGGGTATAAATCACACTCATTGCAGCTCCAGAAAGCACATAGCTTGGTCGAACGAGGACTGGATATGACACCTTCTCGGCAAACTTCTCTGCGTCGGCAACTGCATTCACGAGTCAGTCAGATGAAGAAATCATCTAAGCGTCTTTCAAGGCATCGCCATAATTAATATCACGTACCGGAGGTCAGTTCTTCCCAAGCAGGCTGATCAACCCCAAGGCTATCAAGGATCTTCGAAAACTGTTGCCTATCTTCAGCTTTATCGATGTCTACTGGGTCTGTACCCAATACGCGGGCATGTCCGGTCTCTTGAAGTTTCAGTGCGATGTTTTGCGGAAGTTGGCCCTTGTTTACGTTTAGTACTTGCCGAAAATAGAGAGTTTTGAGTACATACGCCAAATGATACGACAACGCCGTTGGCATTTTCAAGCTCGTAAATGTCGAGTACCCTTTCGTAAGACAGTTCTTCGAAATACAGTCTAGTGTGCCGTTAGTATTGGTATCCGTGAATGCGATATCGGTGGACAAACCGGTCGGCGGTATCAAAATCGGTGGAATAGGTCTCAGGGTTACTGAATACTAAGTTAGTAAGTAGGTATAAATACGATAGCAACACTGACTAATTAATCATGACAGTCTTCTTTCCCATTGACTTGAGCGCCAGTGTGGCGTTTACCGCACACCAATCAAACTCGACAGAGCTACCGATACGGTATACTCCACTTCCTAGTATGATAGTGCCGTGGTCGTCGAAACTGATATCATGCGACGATGCATTGTAAGTTGTGTAAAGACTGAGCATATTAGCGATGGACAATACTTTCAGACAGAGTCATTACTAGTTCGTAGAAGCTGGGAATTCTGAGTGGGATTCATATTAGCCACGAACAATGCAGGGCAAGTGTGCAACTCACCTGCTGCAAGTGTGTCAATTTTCTTGACGAACGGCCGTATCCCGTGTCCTTTTCGTCGACTCCGAACTTCCTCTTCCGTACTTCCGACAGCAAGTCCAATTTGTTTGTCGCTGAAACCAAGTTTCTTTGCTTCAAGTAGGATCTCCTTCCTAAGCCCGTAGAGACTCCCAATTTCCGTGAGCGAATTCTGCATGTCGACTATATTCATCAATTTTTGTAGAAACCATCGATCAATTTTTGTCAATTCGTGAACTCGATCCACTGTATACCCTTCATGCAACATAGCTTGTCCGACAGCAAGCCATCTGCGATCCGTTGGGTTTCGCAAGGCGTCATCAAGATCGTCGAAGTGGTCACCCTGAAAGCCAACATATCGCGGATCGACTTGACGGATAGCCTTTTGGATAGATTCCTCGAAGGTTCTACCAATGGCCATGACTCTGCAGGTGGAATATTAATCATGATATTTTGCTGCGGATGAAAAGATCTAGGGACCTACTCTCCGACGCTCTTCATAGAAGACCCTATAGACCGACTCACATTCTGGAATTTACCAAGATCCCATCGAGGTATCTTAGTCACAATGTAGTCGAGGCCTGCAAACTAGATAAGCAGCGTTATAGGGAAGGACCTCAAAACTCACTAGGTTCGAAATTCGCTGTTGTTGTTTTAGTCACTGCATTTGTAATTTCTGGTAATGTGTATCCGAGTCCTATCTTTGCCGCAGTATATGCTATCGTGATGATTAGATGCTGGCACAAGACTTTGAAAGAGTACTTACCCAGTGGGTATCCTGTGGCTTTTGACGCCAATGCAGAGGATCGCGATAGACGGGCATTGACCTCAATCACTCTATAGTCTAGCAGGATGTTAGAGATTTCATAGCCGTTCGAGTTTCTTCTCTTACCAAGGCCATCCGGTTGAAGGGCGTATTGAACATTGCATTCACCTACGACCTTCAGGTGGTTTACAATCTTGATAGCAGATGTTCGAAGCATGTGATACTCCTCGTCGCTGAGTGTCTGAGACGGCGCTACTACGATTGAATCGCCAGTGTGGATTCCAAGGGGGTCGAAATTCTCCATATTACAGACTGTGATGCAGTTCCCGCCTCCGTCTCTGACGACTTCGTATTCGGCCTCCTTCCAGCCTTTGAGGCTCTTCTCGATCAAGATCTGGGGAGATAAGGACAGTGAACGAGCCGAGAGATCACGAAGTTCGTCATCATTGTCACTGAATCCGGAGCCGAGGCCACCCAAGGCGTATGCAGACCGAACGATGACTGGATAGCCAATGGATTTCGCTGCCTCCAGCGCTGCCTCCGTAGAATTGACTGCAACTGATTCCGCGATGGGGATGTTGATTTCCTTTAGGGCTTTCGCGAAGAGATCTCGATCTTCGCTGGTTTCTAAAGTCTTGACGCTGGTGCCTAAGACTTTGACGCTATATTTTTCGAAAACACCCATCCTGTTCAATTGGACACCTAAATTCAGAGCGGTCTACATATTCATTAGACTGATCTTTCAATGGATTGAAAGGGAGCCCAACCTGTCCCCCATAAGCTAGCTTCGGCACTGTTAGCCAGGGTCGCTTTTTCTGGAAGACATGAAAAGCTCACCATAATACCGTCCGGCCGCTCTCGCTCAATGACATGAGTAACATACTCCGGGGTAACCGGCATGTAGTAGATCTGACCCTGTCAGCCAAATCGATTCTTCAAAGCACCACTGGCAGGCAAACCTCATCGGCTAATTTGTGGTCGGTCTGAATTGTTGCGATATTTGGATTGATCAAGATGCTGTAAATAGATTCCTCCTTCAGGGCTTTGAGCGCTTGTGAGCCAGAATAATCAAACTCTCCAGCTTGTCTGTAAAACTTGCACTTAGATCGCTCATAAAGATTACAGTGGAGCAGCCGTACCCAATGCTTAGACCACCGCTACCGATGACCAGGACCTTTTTGACATCCACTCGATTCTTGATTTCTGAGCTTGCGAGGCTGGCCGTGTATCCCTTCGCCGCTGGTGACTCTGAGAAGGTAGCCTTTGAAGCGGGGTAGGTCTGTAACGACCGCGACTTCGTCAATGGCCGGTAGCAAGGATTCCTTGAGGAAGATATAGCAGAGACGAAAAAGGATCGCTTGGTGATAGATTTTTGGATAAAGGAACATGACGTCTTCCAACAAGGACCGCTCAATCTAGCCGGAGTAGCCATCACGAGCGGTCACTACTGATACTTGCCCAAATTGTCTCCAAATTAGACCAATACGAGTCAATCAGATGTGATCATGCGAGCATGGTGCAAGGCCAATTGAAGAAGATTTCTCATGCCCAAAGAGCGGTTCACTGGTTAGTGGTAGAGCAATGGCATATACATAATGGGCAAGGAAGAAATTAAAATATTTTGCTGCAAAAGAAAAGAGATTTAGTTGAGCAAAAAGTGGAAAAAGAAAACGTTAGCCGCAACTGAAAATGATAGCGAGGCCCAAACAAGGCTAGCCGACGATCATCTTAGTCTACCCGTATGCCGAGACAAGGCTCCTCATGCCAAGCACAGATCAAGGGTGTCCGATTTGTTGATGTGAGTCTCCAGTCTCTCATCTTCTTACCCATTGACTATGGCAGACTACTTGAAGGGTCTCTTTGGAGCTCAAAAGCCTGTCCCGTCAGCCGCGAGCGACGATGGTTTGTACTTCCCACGCGTATCGTCCCCATCATGACTAAAATCTTGTGATGTCCTACAGACTTTGCCGACTTCGCAGGAGCTCCAGATCCTTCACCTGCGTCAATAGCACCAGTTATACCCGGAGGTGCGAATCTACAAGGCGCTACTCCAACTACAACCTCAGACATCGTATACACAAAATGGTACCGCATTTGGGAAAGAACGAGTCCCTCGGACTTCTACGCGGAAGCTGTCATACTTCCCTTCGTCGTTGTCATTATCGGGCTGCACATATGGGGTCGGCGACTGAACAAACGCAAAGCCAAAGGGTGGATCGGAGCACATGCGCCCGTGCTCGAGAATGAGTATGCGCTTGTTGGCTTCGGGGGAAGAAAGGCCCCTACGGTAGACGACGTACAAGCATCTGGCCTCGCGAAGTCGGTAACATCTGATGATCTGGTAATACCTGGTGAAGTATTCAAAGAGAAGACAGCCCAGGAGTTTGTCACATATGCAACTGGGCGACAGAATGTTGCGTTCACGGACGTGAAGGTCACGCTTTATAAGAGATATAATCCGGCAACTTTGCTGGTGGAGTTCATACTGAGCTTTATATTCGACACTATCCGTGCACCAGCAGAGAGGATGGACGCGACAACTTATGTGTTCGATGGAAGAGAAAAAGATCTGGTCCCGGCTCGAAGTCAACCGCAATTGGAAGCAATCGAAGCACAAGCGAAAAGTAGAAGCTCTGTCTACGACCAATTTGTATTTGCGGTGGTCCATAAGGATATGATGCGTACAATTCGAGAGGATCGTTATGACATCTCCCTTACCAGCACAAAGGACCATGCCAGCCTGCCCAAATGGGCGACCACCATGAGTGAGAGTGCTGCAATCACAGATCAGCTCCTCACGCCTGAATTAGTCAAAGCTGTCGCGAAAGCGGGGGATGACTTCGAATATCTGCTAATTACCGATCAACCAATTGACAAGCCAGCAAAGTAAGCTCTTTGCAAAAGCCATCATTAGATCTTAGCAGCTAACATGGGCTAGGCTCAACGACACCGACCCCAAAAAGCGCCTGTCATTATCCCTCAAGATCCCATCCTCGTCCCAAGTTTCTGCCTACGAACCCACTCTCCCAATCTTCTCCTACTTCCTGCGCCTTCCTGATCTGCTCGCTCAGCACGCCCGCTTTCGTCCTGAAGTGAGGCGTAAGATTCAATCCACGCGTGAGGAAGAACAAAAGAAGCTTCGAAAAGCAGATGATGAGGAGAAATCGGAGGAGAGACGACTGGAAGGCGAGAAAAAGAAAAAGGAGATGCGGGACAACAGGCTCAAAGGCATGAGTGCAGAAGAGCAGAGGAAGTTCCTGGAGGACGAGAGGAAGAGAGGAATGAAGAGACAAGAGAAAAAGATGAGCCGCAAGGCCTAGGTCGTGAGATTGATTTGAAAAGCTCCGAGAAAAAGTCATCCTTATGGAAATCAAATTTTTACGTTGGGCGGCTATGATCTGTACATTATTGAAGGTGTAAGTATGGGAAGACCTTAATTCTCGTAGATATTTTTTTCTCAAGCAATCAATCGGAAATGTCTCATACAGCACGTAATCGGAATTGGTATCCAACAGGTTGGACAGCATTGAACCAACGTTGTGACTCGAATCGGACTTCAATCCATGCATTGCAAAGATGCTTTCATGCTATGCCCAGCAATCAATATATGTACAAAATGCGCCCGATTTCTCAATCTCTACCATTCACCCCGATCAATCTCCTAGCCTTCTCCCCACCATGTCTTATGGCCCAAGACCATTCGACCCATCATCCACATGCATCCTGAAGTCGGTCAGGTAATGTTCGTAAATCCAAAGACCTCAGCTGGAGGGTATTACCTGCGGTGGTGCCGCAAAGCGCGACGTAGTATGGATAAAGCATAAACTTGCTCATAGGTGTCTGGATTGATCTGTGTATCAGCAACTTGATCCCACCGAGTACATCGTCTGAAGGCAGGCCGTGGTAAACACAGGAAGGGGGGGTCTGCAGTTGACCATGCTCGATTGGGGGATAGAGGCATTTGATGTACTGACTTTATTCCATTGCCTCACACCATCATTTTTCTGGAATAGTCGTTGGTAATGAGGTACTCGGTTCTCACGATACGTGAATCTGGATGCGAGAGGCCTGATTGAGCGGTAGATGTAAGCAAATGAAGGTACGAGTTATCGGTGATCGGATGGTGTATCGCTCCATGCTTTGAATAGGTAGGTAGGACATCCACAGCTCTGATCTACTCACCCCGGTGCCATGGCTGCAGCGCAAACTCCAGATCGAGGATGAATACAGGTCGTCAATATCGTAGTCCTGATTGGAAATTGTCACTTGCAAGAGCATTTGCTTTGGAGCTCAATTGATCATTCCGCTAGCGCCGACTCTAGCGTGCCAAGCATCACCAGAATTGCTTGCACTTTGATGCTTCTCCTGCTTCTCTTCGAAGCATCCAGCTGAACATGAACCAATCCTTCCTACCTTGATGTCCTCTAGTTGAATGCGATTAGCCTTGCCACGGCTTTTCGCAAGTCCATCTGTTGGGCGTATCTTGCCCAATGGCTGTGAACGGGTCAGCTACGGCATCTGCTCGAATCACTATTTCTACCCGTCCTCCAGAGCTTCTATACAATCCTCAGCGTCGGGGAACGCCGATACGAAGCCCCAATCCAGTAGCGAGAATGACGGGCGCGAGAACAGTAGCGATGATATCCGGCTCAGCGTAGGAACCGCAAGACGTGGGCGAGTACTCCGACTATCCTGGGAGACTAGTCTATCTAGACCACAGGTAGCTGACGGAAAGAATGAGGAGACTGCGAGGAACAATGAAATTGAAAGCGATACAACCGCTGCTCCCGATCTGTCTCTTAATGTGCATGTTCACAGGAAGAGTTGGAGAACCCAACTATCCACATTCGAACAATATCAGTATGAATCGGATTTGGGTTCTTCCCAAGTGGATCGGCCCCTTCTCGTCAACCAAAATCTGCATGCCGGCAATTGGAGTCTATGGCTGGAGCTGATCAATTTCCGAAGACGTCACTACGGTGTTCAAGGCCCACATGCTCTATTCCAGGAGATCTTTCGAAGGGGCATGTCATTACCCACGAGGGGAAGTGTGGCTAGCCAGCTTTGGGATACTCTGATAATGGTAGGATATCAAGACTTGGAGTTCTTCCCTGCCATCATTTCGTACGCTGTGCAGGTCAAGCAAACCACCGGGGAAGCCTGGCCGGGGCTTTATTACTCAATCTTGTTACACGCATTCAAGACAAATCCCACCTTAGCTTACAGCATGCATGTTAAGCTCAGAGAGAGCTTTCCACCATCTGTTGGTGACTACCAAAGGCTCTTCAAGCGATGCGTTCAATGGAACAACATCAGCAATTTTGAAGAGCTGTACAGAGACTTGCCTCTTCCAGGAATGTACGCGACAGTCATACCAGAACTATGTACTAGGCAAAGATATCGTGATGCTGTCAAATGGCATAATCTTCTCTTCACATCCAGGGACTTTCCTCCAGCGTTTGTTGACATGCACCCCTTATTTGCACATCTCGCCCAGAAAAACGATGGTCGCCAATTGGAGCAGATAGTCAACGACATGAAGGAGGTCCATGGCGAGGCTGAATCGTTGCGGATCTCTGCGGAGGAATTCGTACGGAGACATAACGCAATCGGCCGAGAGATAATTAATCGCCAGCTTGGAGAAATCCATGGGGTTGCTCCGAAGCATCTGAGTGACAGCTTTTGCGCTCGGCTTTTCGCTACCATGCTCTTTTCGGTCGACACGATCATCAATGGCCTTTCGATGATGGCTGTCAATACTATCGGACCCCTCACTATGCGAGAAATCGCATTAAGAGACGATTGTGATGGTATCATGATCACTCGTCACCTTGCTCGCCTCAAAGACGCAGGAGCCACGCCCGACAATTCGATCTACTCTACGCTAATACACACTCTTGCCTCCAGAAGCGATCATGCCCTGCTTAGATCCCTCACGGCATGCGATCTTCATCCAGAGGCCTTTGAAGACCAAGACCTCCAGGAACGGCTGCTTGCACAATACTGCGAACGGGACGACCCATTGCAATTCGAGCGAACCTTGGCTGCAATTACCGTTCACTGTAGAGAGGCAGCCCTTCTCAAATGGCAACTAAATCTGACGCTTCGATGTTACATAACTCTTCGAAAAACGGAAGCGGTGATATCAATCATGCAGAAGATGAGACAGAAGAACATTCCCATGACCGCCAGGAGCAGCAGGCACCTGCGTGTGTGCTGGTTATCGAAGAGACAACGCTCGAAAAGAGCCTGGACGACCCAGGAGCTTACCATTATCATCAACGCCACAAGAGAGACTCTTCAGTCAGGCCGCTACGTACCGATCATAGCCTGGAGAGAGATCATGCGCCGCCTAGGTATGGCCGGCCGTCTTGACGAATTCGAGAATCTCGCTCTCTGGCTCGTCGATTTCTACACCGACCCAACAATTCAGAAGCCTTTGCCACCCCAATTCTCATTCAAGCGAGACCAGCGATCTGAACTTCGACTGAAAGATCATCCTCCAGACTCTTTCCGTACCCTTTTCACAATAGCCGCCCAGCATGCCATTATCGCCTGGGGGTTCCAACAGGAAGTCAATGGCACTCGTAGGTTTACCAGAATTCAAGCATACTCTGCAGGTCTCATCGGACAACGGCCGCCCTGGACGTGGGGATTGGTGTTGCTTCAAAAACTCCAGGCACGTGGTGTACCCATCCACCAATCCACCGTTGCTCGGATCTGCAGACACCGCTTGAATACGCTCTTTGGCCCAGGTATATCCAATCGGCACATCAACCGGCGGAGTAGGAGATTGGTGCATGAGCATTATAGAGCTCTTGATCGATGGGCTTTCAGGTCTTATATTCGTGAGATGAAGAATATTTGGGGGGATGACTTGTTTCGGTCGCATGTGGAAGCATCTCTGAATAAGAGACTGATGATACCTTTAGTACAATATGTAGCATAGACAGTCCATGATATTCGTTGATCATATGCAAAAGTAAAATCCTGCCTGTGTGTATTGTGGTCTTCAATTGTGAATTTGTGGTGTTCGCAGTCTAAGCCCTATTCAGACTAGCTGGAATTTAGCGCGCACACACAGGAAGAACCTCAAATCAACTTCCTTGGCTTCCAAGTTCACCCGAGATACACCCGGTTGCCTCATCGACGGACGGAAGCTAACGCAATGAGTGACAATAATGAGAAGAGTAAGCTTGAACGTTACAAGATCCAACAACATATATGATACATATGAATAATCTCGCACGCAGAGCTCTTTGGGGGCTTTGCAGACATGGTGGCGCGAGGTAAAACGTACGGAAAGAAGAAGGCCCACGATTTAGCTGGTGCATTCAATGATCTCAAACTCTCACCCTCACCGAAAAAAGGTACAGAAGACCCTACAATCTCTGTCGAGTGAGTCGCGAATAACAGCGTGACATGCAGACGAAGAAGGGCGCTCAGTGCTCCGTCCACTCTCACCAAATGCGGCACCCCTATCAGCCAAGGCGGCTGGAAAGCAGCCTGAGAAAGTAGTCAGAGATGATCCTAGTAAGTAATGAACAACTGATCAAAAGAAGGAACTACCTGACTGACTATTCTGTAGTGCAAACGCCTGGCGGTCCTTTGACGTCAAATCCAACACATAGGCAGCGAGAGAATCCTATTCAAACCACCCAGGTCCAAACTCGCAACGATATCTCACCTGATCAGAGCAACGTCGTCAATCCAGATGTAGCTCGGCCTGAATTCAACCCATTTGATGAGATCACGGCACTTACCTCACTTGAATGTGTTGACCCAGAAATAAAGGACTTTGACCAGCATTGTGCCTTGTTGCAAAGTTACTTCAAAGTGACCAAGGTAGCACAAGGCAGCTTCGCTGGCGTATACAGAATGGAATTGATCACAAGCCCCTCCCTTTACACCGTGTGGAAGCTGATCCCAATCAAACCCAAGAAAGGCAGAGGATCTCGCAGTAGAAACAATCAGACACTCATCCAGGACGCTGCAGCAGAAGTCAAGGCTCTGGCAGTCATGCAACAAATTCCCGGGTTCGTGGACTTTAGGTCTGCACAAGTTCTGCAAGGACCCCTGCCAGCATTTTTCGATAAGCTCGACTACGATTGGTATTGTGACCACTCTGACGACGCGAGTAGTATATCATACAATCCCAATCAACTATGGCTGCTCATAGAGATGTCAGACGCTGGAAGTGATCTCGAAACAGTACTAGAAAAAGGCTTTCCCGATGGGAGTCTTCTGAACAAGAGAGATCAAGGGCAACGACTAACGATAAAGCAAACATGGGACATCTTCTGGGGTGTGACAGAAGCATTAGCGCGTGGAGAAGCGACGGCACAGTTCGAGCACAGAGACCTACATCCCGGCAACATTTGCATCACTAGCTCCAAAACCCTTTCAGGCGGCGCAGACCAGCACGAGATCGAGCGATTCACGAACCTCCAGATCACGCTGATCGACTACACCCTGTCCAGGGCAGCAGTAAACGAAACCGAAGTCCTCGCAAATTCTATGCAAGACCGAGCCTTGTTCGAACAGTACGGTGAAAACCGAGCCGATGCAAGGCAGTTCGACATTTATCGGATAATGCGAACATTTGTCGTCTGGCCCACTGCAATGACGCAGCAGGTTGAGGAGAAGTGGAAGCAGTTCGTACCTGTTACCAACGTGTGCTGGCTGTACCACATTTTGTTGTTGCTGCTGGAAGAGACGGAGTACTATACTCCGGAGTCACAAGGAGGGGGGGAGGAAAAGGCCTTCAAGGACAAGAAAGAGCGGAAACTAGCCAAAGCATTGGCGGAGCTCGTGCTCCATCTAATCCCAGGTCACCGACATGTTTGGCAATACCTCTCTGCGACGGAGGTGGTGGATGATCAGATGGGGAGACTCGAGACGCCACTGGCGGCAGTCAAGGAAGGGGACAGCGAGGCGATGGGACGCCGTAGGAAACACAGAGCGGAGTTGATAGAGCATGAAGCTCTGATGAAGGACATTCGCAGGCTTCAGCTATAAGCCCAGAGAGAGGATGACGAGGTAATGTGAACGTGTAACATATGAACGGCCTGAGATAAACCCTCGCAGAGAGGAGTTGTAATGAACGAGCGATTGCTTACCGACGTTACCATTTCCACGAAAGAGCGAGCCAGATTGAGTTTTATTTTCCAAGCTGGCAAGGACATTATGCTGGCTCGGCACTAGCGAGCTAGCGTGTACTAGTCACTTGAATGCGTGCTGTTTCATCGCCACGACCTCCAACATCTGCCTACAGTCATGAGACATCTCTCTCCCCTATATACTATGAGGCCTTCAGAGCTGCACCGACCCCCCTGACAGTCTAGGAGTAACCCATACCCTGAAGAGGCTCCATTCATCGACATGGAACGCATACGCAACGCCATCAAGCAATGGCGCTCTTCACTCGCCTACGAGCCTCTTGACGATGGCACCGAGACGCCAGAGAATCGCCAGAGGAAGCACACGCAGCGTTTCTCATGGATGGAATATGCCATCTTCCTCCTCCTCGGCATATCTATGCTATGGGCTTGGTACATACCCCCTACATACCCCCTACATACACCCTTCTCCTACCTCCAAAGAGATTGCTCTCTTACCATCTCAACAGGAACATGTTCCTCGCCGCCTCCCCCTACTTCCAGCACCGCTTCCGCACCTCGACCCCCCTCCTCGCCGCCTTCCCCTCCGCCCTCATCTCCGTCTCCTGCCTCACAAACCTCCTCTCCATGCTCCTCCTCACCCACCTCCAATCCCGGGCCAACTACCCCAACCGCATCATCCTCTCCCTCCTCTTCAACATCGTAGCCTTCACCCTCCTCGCCCTCTCAACCGTCACCTTCCGCTCCGTCTCCCCAGGCCTCTACTTCGGCTTCCTCATGGCCATCGTCTTCACCGCCAGCCTGGCAACCGGACTGTGCCAAAACGGCGTCTTCGCATACGTATCTAGCTTCGGCGTGGGGAATTACACACAGGCGATCATGACGGGGCAGGCGATAGCGGGCGTGCTGCCATGTATAGCACAAATCGTCTCCGTCCTCTCCATCGCCGCACCATCCTACGACGAACCAAGTAACCGCACCACAGTCCCCCAAGAAAGCGGCAAATCCGCCTTCGCCTACTTCCTCACCGCAACCGCCGTCTCCGTCGCGGCCCTTATATCCTTCATGCTCCTCCTCCGGCGCCACCCCGACCCCACCATCAACCTCAAATCCCCCACCCAAGACACCGACGAGGAACCCCCCGTCCGAAAAGTCGTCTCAATGTGGACGCTATTCTCCAAACTGCGCTACATCTCCAGCGCCGTCTTCCTCACTTTCGCCGTAACAATGGTCTTCCCGGTCTTCACCCAGCAAATCACCAGCGTCCGCCCCACCTCCACCGCCCCCCGCCTCCTCCAACCCGCCTGCTTCATCCCCCTCGCCTTCCTCTTCTGGAACACCGGCGATTTAGTCGGCCGCCTCCTAACCCTCATCCCAAGCCTCACCCTCGTCCGCTGGCCTCGCACGTTGTTCGTCGCAAGTATAGCCCGCGCAGTATTCATACCATTGTACTTACTCTGCAACATCCACGGCAACGGCGCCGTGATCGCGAGCGATGCGTTTTATCTCATCATCGTGCAATTTCTGTTTGGGCTGTCGAACGGGTATTTGGGATCGACGTGCATGATGGGGGCGGCGGAGTGGGTGGAGGTTGAGGAGAGAGAAGCGGCCGGGGGCTTTATGGGGTTGATGCTTGTTGGAGGGTTAACGGCGGGGAGTTTGCTGAGCTTTTTGGTTGCATAGCGTGGGGGTTTGGGGGGTTATGGGTTCTGCAACGCATGGATGATGGGAGTTGAGGACTCGGGGCATTGGGTGGGCGTTTGATATTATATTGCATAAGAGTATCTAGACATCGAGCTCAACAATCATGACTTGTCTATGTTGAGATGGAGATATGATATCAATTACAACAGCTATGCTCAACGCTATGATCATCCGAACTTGATCTCCATTAAGATAGATGGCTCCACCGAGATGCCATATCTTATACCACAACGCCGCGAGTGGGGGTTATATGTCTATCCATCCCTGCCTCAGGATGAAAACGCCATTGACAATGCTCATCCCTCCCAAAATGCAAAAATCACGCATACGATCCTCACTTCTGCCCTTCCATCGACTTTGTTTTAACCGTCTCCGGCGCCGCCTCATCCCCACTCTTCGCCCTCATCGTCTCCTCATCCCCATTCCCCTCCTCCACCATAGCCTCCAACACATCATCCGC
>JAABUP010006545.1_pt1 | contig 16450 bp, 18 predicted proteins | sample 5559201 | NCBI WGS metagenome assembly JAABUP01 (sample SAMN10711887, study PRJNA513373) | rock metagenome | isolation source: Antarctica rocks | place: Antarctica
ACCTCACCTCACCTAACCTCACCTCACCTCACCTCACCTCACCTCACCTCACCTCACCTCACCTCACCTCACCTCACCTCACCTCACCTCAACTCAACTCAACTCAACTCACTCACTCACTCACTCACTCATCTCAACTCACTCACCCACTCTGATGCATTCACTTACTTGTTTGCTCTCGTTCCTTTGCCAAAGGCTAGGCATCTCAAGCACCAAGTAGCTCCCTGTATGAGTCATCATGTCACAGCCTCCTTGAGCAAGCTGTTTTGTGTTTACTACCTGACGTGCCAATGACAGCCTGTCACTTGCAGGTCGATTTCGCCATCCTAGATGAGGCAGACCAAATGCTTGACATTGGGTTTGCCGATGACGTGGAGAAGATTCTGTCAGAGGCCCCAAAGGAGCGCCAGACCATGCTGTTCAGTGCCACCATGCCCTCATGGGTGAAGAAGCTGACGCGCAGGCATCAGCGTGACCCCCTTGTTGTGGACTTGGTCGGTGATGAGGAGGCAGGAAAGATGGCTGAGAGCATCAGGTATGTGTGGCTCTGCAGCCTGAGTGGACTTGGGTTGAATCTCAGCGTCAATCGCCTCCTAGCTTTGTTCACGCGAGATACATCCTCATGACATCAGGTATGTATGGCTGTGCAGCCTGAGTAAATGGATTGACTCTCAAAGTCAATCACCTCCTCAGCTCTGTTCACGCAAGATACATTCTCGTCATATCTCTTGTTTTGAGTTATCAGTCAGGCAATCTGTCAGTGAGCAGATGCACACAGGCTAGAAAGATACTGCAAGCAAACCTTAGCATGTCTGGAGCATCTCAGCAAATGGCCCAAGGCACGCAAATTCAGATTACGGGCACTTGTTCCTGTACCCATAACTCCTGGCTGCTGCCTCAGGAGGCCACAGGAGCCTGTGATGATTGCTGAAAAGCGTAAACTTTCCTTTTCTGTTTTTTTCTGTACCCACTTCCATCCACCATGACTTTCCATGAGCTTGCCCAGTCTCATCACTTACTCATTACTCATTACTTACATACTGGTCATTACTTGGCTGACCAGTCTCATTGCGTACTCACTGGTCATTACTTACTTACTGGTCATTGCTTAGCTGACCAGCCTCATTGCTGTGCAGGGTGCTTGGTGTCCAAGTGGCGCCTGAACTTACTTACTGGTCATTGCTTAGCTGACCAGCCTCATTGCTGTGCAGGGTGCTTGGTGTCCAAGTGGCGCCTGAGAACAGGCGCAACATACTTGCAGACCTGCTCACAGTCTACTCAAATGCTGGCAAAACCATTGTCTTCACACAGACCAAGAGGGAAGCTGATGAAGTAGCTGCTGGCATTGCTGGCGTCATTCCTTCAGAGGTGAGACCATCTTCTTCTTCAAGACTCTTTTTTGCTTCCTACGCCTCTGAGCTGCCTGCCTGCCAGCCTTTGTGATGCAATGCAAGCAGTTGTTGCATCAAGTTGCTCTGATGGGTTTTTTTTTGCACTCCACCCTGTGTCAAGCTTGGAAGCCTTGCAAGCAAATCATGGACTAGTTTTTTTGGACATCAGAGTGTCTAGCTTATCTCTGTCAGAATTTGGCTGACAGGCACAGCACAGCACAGCACAGCACAGCACAGCACAGCACAGCACAGCACAGCACAGCACAGCACAGTCCAGCAACTGACAAACTAGTGTAGAGCGTCAATGGCAGGGGGCACCATCCTTGCTGTGAGCTAGGGCTGCAGCCTTTTTGCCCATAACTATTACAAAATTTTGGCTTTTGAATCTATTTTGTAAGGTTTTTCCATTTTAAATCATAAGCTGATCTGTTTATGCCCCATGCTGCAGGCCCTTCATGGCGACATTTCTCAGGGCCAGCGAGAGAAGATCCTGCAGAAGTTCAGAGAGGACAAGTTCTCGGTCCTTGTGGCAACAGATGTGGCGGCTCGGGGCCTGGACATCCCCAATGTGGAGCTGGTTGTACACTACGACTTGCCAGACCAAGTAGAGGGCTTCCTTCACAGGTACTGGTCACAACTCATCGCCATTGGTCAGAGGCAGTGCAGATACTGCTCGTGTTTTTTTCTGACTGTTTGCCATTGTTAAGAAGGTGGAGAGGCAGATACTGCTTGTCCCTGGTTTTGAATCTAATGACTATCTGCCATTGTTCACGAGGTGGAGAGGCAGTGCAGATACAGTTTGTCCCTCTTTCTGAACCTAATGACTCATTGCCAATTGTTCACAAGGTGGAGAGGCAGTGCAGATACTGCCTGTCCCTTTCTCAATCTGTACACCTTTCACACCATGACTCGCTGGACCCAGCAAGGGGCTTCTTTCACAATCTTCACACTCTTTGCTGTATGCCTCTGGAAGTCTTGGACCTGAACAATAACTGTTGTGCCTGATTTGAAAGTTCTTGGTATGCAATGCCTTGCCAGGAAATCTTGGCCCAACTCAGATCCACTCAAGCTTCTCTACATTGAGTTGCCTAATGGCATCATCTGTTCTTTTCTTTCTGTTCCCTTTCTGCCTTTGAGCAACATGTGCTGGGTCGTGAAGGAAGAAGTCACGACCCGGCACAAGTTGCGCGAACGCAGTAGCACAGCTAAGGAACAACAGGCAGGCATCTAGTACGTGACTGCACGTTCATTTTGAAGCGGCTGCAAGCTCTTCAACACATGAAGTGCACAAGCCAATCTGTGCATGGTGCTAGCAGCAGGACACTCAAGCTTGTGCTGTTACAATCAGACACCGCAACACTCCTCAGCATCCTTGGGAAAGTGTATCTGAGATCCAATCTGTCAAAAATAGTCCTCAGCAAGCAGACATCAGCATGTTGAGGCCAGAGTTGCAGCATCAACGGCATCTTGCTAGAAGTCAGCACCCGGGAGACAGGCAAGTCGCAGCAATCAGACACAGCAACAGTCCTCAGCAGGCCTGAACATCAGCCTGCTGAGGCCAGAGTTGCAGCAGCAACGGCATCATGCCAGAATTCAACACTTGGGAAGACAGGCAAATCTAGCAGTCAGCCAGCAGTTGTTCGAGAGTGTTGTGGAGCTGTGACCAATGTCTGTGTGGACTGTCTGCATGAATGGTGGGCCTCTGTTGGCAACAGGCGGAACATGGACTATCAGTACCCTTTTTGCAGAAATCACCGGTTGCCACAGCTGGGGCCATAGTCAACAGCATATTATATTAATATACTAACATTAATATAATCATACTAATCTGGTTTGCTGTTGACTATGGCCCCAGCTGTGGCAGTGTACTGGGGCTCAGCCAAGAATGGGCCAACTCCGCAACACTGCTTGATCTCCTCATGCAACAAGATGAACAGTGCAAGAAGCGCTTCTTTGCCTCCACTTTCTGGTCTACACGCATCACTTTCTGGGCCTGTTGCCACATGGGCCGCAACACACCTAGAAAGTGATACGCGCAGACCGGAAAGTGATGGCAAAGATGTGATTTTTGCACTGTTGATCTTGCTGCACGAGGAGATCAAGTACTGCAGCAAACACAATGTGGGGTGTTGCTTGTTTGACACCCATTTGCTGCCCATACATCATGTGGAAACAAACCACATTGCAGTGGTGATAGCATATTGTGTCTACATAACTGTACAGCTGCGAGCAACTGAATGACGATTGTACCATCAAGCCTAAGCCTATCAGTGCTATGCAAATCTTTCATCGGCACAGCACTAATAGACATAGGCTTGATGACGCTAGCTGCAGTCAAGACAATTAGTCAATTGCTCGCAGCTGTACTAGACAGCCTATTTGGGTTGCTGCAACATATTCAGAAAATGACGTGTCAGACTGGAAAGTTGTTGTTAATGCCCAGATCTTCATCCTGCTCACAAGTTGTGGTCTTGATTCTGCAGGAGTGGGCGGACTGGGCGCGCCAACAAGACAGGCACAACCATTGCCATGGTGACCAACCGGGAGCTGGGCTACTTCAGGAAGATTCTGCAGCAGGTGCAGGTGAAGAATATGGAGATGATCTCAGCGCCAGCGCCCAAGATGCTGATGCAGGCCTCAGTCAAGCAAGCACTGAGAAGACTGGACAATGTGGATCCAGAGGTCAAGGCATTCTTCATGGGAGCGGCCAAGACAGTAGCTGAGGGGGCAGACCCTGTAGGGGCCCTTGCATCCGCCCTGGGCTGCCTCAGTGGCCTCACAGAGGTTCCTAAGGACAGAAGTTTGCTCACTCAGGTGATTCCCTGGGTGCCTGTGGGTGTGAGATGTCTGGGGTGTGGTGATGTTGCGTAGGAGGAAGCTTGTCTTTAGGGCTGTCTGTAAATTGCTGCTCTTGTCTCAGCAGCTTAGTGTCTCAGGCCTCAGATGACACCTTAAGCTGCTGAGACAAGTGCACCGTATGCCTGGGCAGCCCCAATGAATAGCCTTTGCCAACAGGGGTGTTGTGAAATGTGCAATGTGAGCTGCTTAGAGAGCCTTTTATGGGACCCTGCTTTGCAATTTCGAGAAAAGTTTGCCTAGTCTTGGTTGTCTTGCAAGTGCTAGTCATTTGTATGTTATGCTGCACTTTGGCACTCCACAGTGAATCAGTTGCTCGCAGCCTACAAGCGCGCTCAAAGCTGCAAGTGGCTAGTTCACAATGCATCAGCTGGCCTGAGTCTTGCAATGCCTCAAGGCCTGCAAGCAATGAGTCTCCACTATACAGGCTGAACGCGACTCGAATCAATGCAACCCAAGCTGCAACCAACTTTGTCGCGCAGGAACCTGGAGTGGTGACGCTGAAGGTGATGAGCAGGCCTGGCCGTATCACCATGGCCGGCCACATCATGACCATCGTGCGCAACATCCTCGGCGAGGAGGCGGCCAGCGGCGTCGGAAAGATCAGGATGCTGTCAGAAAACGGCGAAGAGGTATGCAAGTGATTTCAAGTCACTATTCATTCATTTCATTTCATTCATCACATTTTAAGGTCTTGGGGCCAACCATGACCATTGGACCAGTAGTCTGAAAATGTCAAACAAAATGTTCTAATGTACTTGTGAAAACTAAGGATCTCAAGACCTGCCTACACTGTCTGTCTCAATAGCTATTTGCATGTATCAAATAGGTGCACTGTGCACTCTGGCATGTCATCAGTGCTGACCATTCCATGTGTCTGCAGGGTGCAGCATTTGACTTGCCTGAGGCAAGTGCAGAGAAGATGCTTGAGCAGGCTGGGGAGCTACTCCAGCGCAAGTTCACCCTTGACCGCCCCTCAAGTCTACCCCTCCAGGAAGAGAGAGGGGGGTCAGTATCCTCACTCTGTACCATGATTGTTTTCACTAAGATCTTGACAGCGGCACAAGTGTGCATATGGTTTGACATGCAACTGAAATTCTTGCACTCTGCAGAGTGCAAAAAACAAGACATTGCATACCAAGTTGTGACTTACCTTGCACACACCTGTTGCCTGTTGCCCAAGCCTGCATTGAAATTATTACTGGTAATGCTAGTGAGCAACTGCCCATGTGCTTGAGCTGTTAAGGTAGCAACAGCTCATATCTGAATCTAAGCACAATGATGATGGTGATGAAATTGACCATGATGCTTGTTGAGCCTGTGCATCTCTATTGGATTGAGACAAGCGCATGGCCTGAGCACAATCCCCTGGGTAGCCAGCCAGAAGCTAGCATCATGCATGGCTTCGTCAAAGCTCTGTCATGCCTCACTGTCTGCTATCGTGGCAACAACTGAAATGCTGTTGCCATTGCAGTGGATACTCATCTGGAAGAAGTAGAGGAGGAGGAGGAGGAGGGTATGGCAGGTCAGGCGGTGGCGGTGGCCGCAGCTACGGTGGCAACAGGTATGAGCCTTGTTGTGCTGGGTCTAGGAATTTTTTCATTTCCCTTCAGGAGTTGGCCTATGGTCATACTCCGGGCTGCTGCCTTAGGAGGCTCACGTTATTATCGCAAGAAAGCGTAAACCTTTATTTTCTTTTTCTTGTTGTGCTGTCTGCTGAACACTGCCTGTCATCCCCTTCCTTTCTGATGTATTGTCATGCTGTCAAGTTGACAGCATGGTGTATTGCTCATCACCTCACTGCATGTTGTTCTGTGGTTCACTGTTTGCATGCACAAACTGCTTTGATGCCTGATGCTGTGCTGAATCTCAGTCTTAATCTCCCTGGGCAGTCCAGTACAATACTTGGCTTCTCATTACTTTGACGCTGAAAGGCGTATCCTTTTCCTTTTCTTTTCTGAATCTCGGGCAATGCCAGCAGGAGTGGAGGAGGTGGATACGGTGGTGGTGACAGATCTAGCAGGAGTGGTGGTGGTGGTGGTGGGAGTGGTGGTGGTGGTGGTGGTGGTGGTGGTGGTGGTGGTGGTGGTCGCAGCAGTGGTGGCGGTGGAGGGTATGGCGGTGGCCGCAGCTTTGACAACAGCAGAGGAGGTGGTCAGCGCAGCAGCTACGGCGGTGGTAGCGGCGGTGGCAACAGGGGTTACAGTGGTGGTGGTGGTGGTGGTGGTGGTAGCAGAGCCACACCTGGCAGTGACAGGTGGTAGGTGGTGAAACTCAATATTGATGAATAGCACAATGTATATTTGCTGGTCACTCTTGCAGGATGTTGTCAATGAATATCTAGACTGGTGGGATTGTTTCTGTACCACAGCTTTGCAATACCCTTTACTGTGCAGCTTGCAATTTTCTCCTTTAGCTGCTTTAGGTATGCCGTCATTGCAAGTCCACTTAGAAATTGCTTTGTATCACACACAACTCCAGCATCACCATGCCTGTACGTGTTCTTGCGGGCTTTTGCAACAATGCATTAGTGTTTCAGATAAAGCTGTTAGATTTGCAGACCCAATGATTTTTTCTGTAAATTGTCGGTGACTCCTCATTGGCTTCTGCTCCATCGAGCAATGCTTTCATTGGGCATGTGCACTCAAGAGTCATGATCGTTGAACTGCCTTTTCGGAGCTGCACACATACACAGTGTAGAATGAAAAGGCCATTCCAGCCCTCTGGTTTGCAGAGCATCAATGCTGGCACCATACTTTGCCAATTTGGTGGTTTCACCCTGCTGGATGTAGTTTGCGCACTTGCTCTTTAAAATAAGTCTGAGATAGGTCCACTTACTGACGAACAGCCGTAGGTCCAGGATGTACTGTCCTGACTCAGCCAATGTCTTGTGGACAGAAACTGACATTTGACACTCCTGTGTCAAGCTGTTGTAGCCGTGCCAGCTGCTCCAGCCACAGTGAATGATTGTCAGTAATATGTGTACAGTAGGTCGCCTTCAAATTGATCTATCACGGTCTTCGTGGCTGCAAAACCATGACATCGCTGAAATTCGATTGTGCTCGCAACGAGATGTTTCTTGTTCTGCAAGTACTTCTTGACCATGACCAGCAAAGCAGGTACTCCAGGTCGTAGCCATCTCTGTTCGGCTAGCGTCTCAAGCGTGTTCTTGACAATTTCACACTGTTGCTCTGAAGTGTCTACACCCAGAAGTGTATCTTTGTATGTGATCTTCTCCGGCGGACCAGGGCGGATCCAAGTTTCTCCACCTGGGTCTTCATCAGGTCCCATATAACAGTGGATTACTTTCGAGCCAGGAAACAATGAGAGGACTGCGTCGTCGACCACTTCCCAGAATATTGTGCCTGTGGCGTCTCTCTAAAGTCCTCTGGAAGGGTCCAGTAATTATAGTTCAGACGTATGTGGATCACGTCGTGGTACATGAGCGTGACGCTAAAAACGCCTTCCTGATGATATCCACACATGTTTGGACTTGTCACATGATAAAATCGATGAAACAACTCAGCTCGACGCTGTGACGATCTCACGATTTCTCCTGATGAACCCTGGCAGGTTCCTCATCGACGGCAGCCACATCACGATTGGCGTTACCTTTGGCGTCACACGTCTGTAGAGTGCGGCGCTGCGGACAGAGCAGCGTCTGAGAGAATGTCTTCCGCCACATCAACCTGCAACTCAGAGTGCGTGCAATGTACCTGTGCGGAAGATTCTGCACTGCCAACAGAACAGTCTTCGAGTATTTGTCTATTGCCTTGCAGATACGATAGCGACGAGGATCGGCATGCTGCCTATCTGTCCAGATTGCAAGCACGCAAAGCCTTTCAAAGTCATGCTCAGCAGCAGCGCGAACTGTTGCAGCGTTACAGGTCTGTCTACCATGTGCATCAGGAAGCTTGACGCATGTCTGCTTCATACATGGCCTCTTCTGCCTCACCATACCGCCTTACACTTACATGTTCCGATGCCTGGTTCTACATTACCTAGCTACTTTGTTGCGCACAGAGCGTGTCTGCTCACACTGCTGGTGCGTGCTAACCAGTTTTTGATGCACGTGACAGGCAGCAACAAGAAACACAGCGTTTGCTAGATGATGATGTGGCAAAGCGCTTCAGTCCTTGCGCAGCAGAATTATCCAGTCAGATTCTCAGGCAAGTCTCAGCTAAGTAATGCTCAGCAGTTTCAGTGTATGTTAGCACCTTGCCATACTTTGCCACAATGCCACCATTATTAGTGATGCTGTTTGCAGGCCAGACAATGATAACTACACTAGTTTTACTTCATGTGAAGACAGGCCAGCACATCCTGCAACAACCTACGCAGCAGCGTGGGCACAGCATGAAACCAGGTATAGCAACACTACCTGCTCTACTTCCAAATGTGTAACTGCATGGACCACTGCAACACTCTGTCCTGCTTTTGACTTGAACACAGTGCATCCCTCACATGCACAAGGATGAGAAAAGATGCCTATGCCTTGTGGCAATCATACTGGTAGTCTCCTCAGGCAGCACCCCAGAGCATCTCAGAAACAGAGAGTCTCTACCATCACATATGTTATGCTGATGCAAGCTTCGAGCTGCACCTTAGGAGGCTCCCATTATGATCGCTGAAAAGCACAAACTCCCCCCCCCTGCCTTCTTGTTTAATGTTGATGCGTTGCTCACAGTGCTATTGCTGATGCTCAAGCTGCACCGCTGCAGGTGGAGAAGGATAGAAGACGGCACTGAATGCATCCAATCCTTGCAAGCCATGCCTTGGCCACCCTTCACCGCAGGTACTATACACTTCATGGCTGGCAATTGCCATTGCCTCTGACAATAAACTGCATGCCACCAAGTGTTCTACACTGCTGTCACACAGTAGCTCACAGGCTGCTGATCAGTTTAGGGTCATGGCAGTTAAATCTGCAGCCTGTCATATGTTTGGTGGAATACACACAGGCTTACTGCAGTCAGTGTTTGCGGATTGATGTCAATCTATGCTGGCAGAACACCCTCCTGTCATGCTGGCTTCCAGTTGGTGTCAAGGCCAAGTAGCAAGTTTGGGCACATGATGTGTCAGGGGTTGGTGGCCTTGATTTGCATCAAAATTTTGTCAGGGACTTGCCAGCTTGCTCTGTATAAAAATCCTGCAGCTTGAGCCTCCCTTGGTACAAATGCATGGTGGCGACAATTATGGAGCAGCTTTGCTTAATCACTCATGTTTGTACTTTCCCAGTGTGTCCTTATGAATGAGTGTGCTCACAATGCTAGAATAGCTTGCCAATCGCTTGCTGATAGCTTGCCAATCAGTGCAGTCAGTCCATCACCATTCTAGGTGGCACTGCAGGCATCATTGCAGCATTGGCACAGCATGACACCATGATGGACCACCAGCTCAGCTCTGCAAAATGCACTGACAACATCAGCAATCTGTCCTGGCGCAAGGCATACAGGAAAGCTATGTTGAGATGGCACCCAGATAAGTTATCAGCCAGGTGAGCGCCGTGCACCTGAACTTGGGACGTGCCTTTTTGGTAGAAAAGAAAAGAAAAGACTACACCTTTCAATGGCAATTTTATGAGAAGCCAAGTACAATACTGGGCTACCCAGGGGTGCCGCTGTGGTATGAATGCCAATCTAGCCATTTCTTGGCTTCAACACGTTTTTAGTCAGCTTCAGTTTGTTGCCCATCTGACATGGCATCATGTGCGTCTGTGAGTCTGTGCATCTCGCCATTTGCACATTTTCAAGCAAGAAATGTACATTTGGACGGGACTTGGTTGTATGCGTCAGCCCAACATGCCTGCATGTAATGCAAGTTTCATGTATTGCTGTAGATCCACTTGTGTTTGCAGCGTATGCATGACATAATGATGTCAGTGCTTGGTCAATGGCTGTCTAGATTTCGTGCTGATCTCAACATGGTTGCCATGATTGGCACAAGTGATCGGCTGTGTTGGCTGGCAGAATCTTGCGCTGAGGTTCTTGGTTCTTGGTTCTTCCATGGTTCTTCTTCTACAGGTTAGTCAGTGTACAGAGCATAGCGCATAGGGATTCAGCCCTGCAGCGTGTGCATCAGATCCTGGACAGCATCCACAATGAGTGGGCACAGCATATGCAGCAATCATGACATGGCGTGCACTCTTCTTCGATGCAGACAGCCAGACTGCTTTTTTGGTTCAGCAGCAAATAATACTACAGAGACTTCAAAGAAGAAGACTTTTGGACCATGACCAGCGAGATATGTGGCATGTTTTGTACAGCAGCGGAAGCATCATAGCATGAACTTAACAGTCTGCCGCCGTTTTCAAGGACTGCCAAGCCATCTGCAACTGGATGGCGCCAGCTGCTACAGGCATTTATACCACAATTGCACCATTTTGATCACAATCTGAATTGTCAGGTGCATGTGCCTTTTGACTTCACACTGATTCAGCTGGTATCATTGTGATCATCCTGCTTATGCATTGACAACTGTCCTTAGTGACTCAAAATTGCCCTTGACGAACACACCTATCGGCCAGCGAAATTGTCCAGCTTTTAGCTACAGCTCAGCCACACCCGACTTGTAACAGTTTTGCGCCGAAACTGGCTCACAATGCATTGCCTACTCAGGCGTAGTCCCCGAGCCTCTGCTCACACACGATCCGTCGCAATTGCGCCTCAGCTTACAATGGAAAATTTTCATTATTCTTAAACACACCTCATCACTTTACACATATATGTATCGATCTATGATGGATGTTCAACGACATGACCAGGGGGATGCAGCAGATCAGTCAGAGATGTACCGGAATTATGTCTGACTTGAAAGCATAAAATATGGATCAGCACTCCTGCAGATTATTGCAGACCTACTGATTGTACTGCTACACTCACTCGCCAAAAGAGGCACACACAGATGAACTATAGCATTGTTCATTGCTAGACTGAAAGGCCGCACACAGGGCTCACAGCACAATCAAAAACTGCTTTGCACAGGATGTCATGCCTTAACCCCTCCACTTGACGGGCTCTTGAAGGGGCATGTACACAGCCTTGGTCTGCAACAAACATGCCAGCTGGTCAGCGCCTAGTCTGGACAGCTGATGATGCAATCTGTTCAAGCCACATGCTGCATACTCAATAAATGCTGAAGCATCAGGCTGTAACTGGTCAGCACCTAGTATGGGCAGCTGGTGACGCAACCTGTTCAATACACTCGATGCACGTGCATATTCAACATATGCTGAAGCATCAGGCTGTAACTGGTCAGCACCTAGTATGGACAGCTTTTGACGCAACCTGTTCAATAGACTCAAGCCACATGATGCATACTCAATATATGCTGAAGCACCAGGCTGTGACACATCACAGGGTGAGCATACAACCAGCAAAAGCTGAAGCACACAGCCACAATCTGCCAGTTGGAGTGCTTTCAACACAAAGATAATGCTGAAATGCCACCTGACATGCCATGCAGCATCAATCTAGCAATCCCAAAGGGACACAATACAGAGCAACCTCTCATCAACAATGTGTAGAGTGCTCTACATATGTGCTAGGGCAGGGTATGGCTCTTGTATGTGCATAGTATAGCATACCAAAAACAAGAAGCTGAATGCGTGCGTGCATGCATGCATGTGTGCGTGCATGAGTGAGCAAACATGCGTATGCCTGGGTGGGTGAGGATGTGTGAGGGAGGGGTGATAAGGTGAGAAAAGGGTGCTGACCTGTGTGTAGTGGGAAAGAACCTCCTCTCCGTGCTCGCGTCCAATGCCACTCAGCTTGTAGCCGCCGAAAGGCACAGCAGCATCAAACTGGTTCCAGGTGTTCACCCACACAGTGCCAGATTGTAGGCCTCTGCAGCACAAGCACCATTGCTGTCAACAATTGTTGCTGTGAGCATCATCGCTGTCAAAATTGTTGCTGTCAATACCATTGCTGTGAGCACCGTTGCTGTGAGACCATTGCTGTCAATACCAATGCTAAAGAAAGAAAAGAAAAGAGAAGACTACGCCTTGCAACATCAATTGAGAAGCCAAGTATTATACTGGGCTGCCCAGGTCCATTGCTGTGTACATCGTTGCTGGTACAGCCTCACAGAAGGCTCCTTGCCGGACAAGACATACAACTTTGACAGAACCACCACACAAAGCAATCAAGCAGGGTCATAGAACCACGCTTGCAAAGATACTATCTGTCTTGGACAAAGTCTTTCAGGCAGACATGCTGAACCAAGAGACCTTGCCAGATTGCGCAACACTGCAAACAATCGCACAGAGAGCAGAAGAAGAGCAGAATGAGAGTCAAAACCCATGGACATGGACTGCACTGTAAAGTTGCACATAGTATAAAAGCATGAGCACACAATCAAGCAGACTGTTGGTGCACCTACTGAGAGCGTTGATCATGTCAAGGTCCTTGCCAAAGATGCACACAAGACAAGTGTATGCACACACAATCAGGGGGGGGGACAGAGGGACAGATGAAACACCTGCTGAGGGCGTTGATTGTGTCAACACCCTTGCTGAAGACGCACACAAGACTAGAGCATGCACACACAATGACACAGACTGATGAAACACCTGCTGAGGGCGTTGATCGTGTCAACATCCTTGCTGAAGATGCCTGCTGCAAGACCATACTCTGACTTGTTGGCACGCTCCAAGACCTGCGTGCAGTCAACAGTAAATGCATGAGACATCCTGGGACACCACACAGTGTCAAGGCCACAACAATAGGGCAGGCTGTAGCCGATTGCATCTCATCGCAGTGCTCATGCACCTGGAATCGCATGATGTCAAAAGCATCAGAACACAACATGACAGCAAATCTGTGGCAGACTGTAACTGCAATACTCATGCAAATGAGTTGCAGCATGTGGATGCAGCACTGACTGCGTCTACTTCAAAAAGAGAAACAAGAACAGTCAGAACGCTCTTCCACTTGATGAAAAAATGTAGCCGGTGGACGCAGCATTGACTACAGCATATGGGCAGCCGACAAACAGCAGCAACCACCACCTCGGCGGTCTTCCACTAGAAGATTGACTGCAGCCTTTTGGCGCAGCATTGATTGCAACAACTTGAGAAGGACAGACAGGAGCCATCACCTCCTCAACAGTCTTCCATTTCAGGATTGATTGCAGCCTTTCGGCACATCATCAATTGCAACATGTTGAGAAATACCCCTCCTGTCTGTATTTCTCAACATGTCGCAATTGATGCTGGAAAATATGATCATTTTGTTTTTCAAGTTATATTGTTTTTTTGAGCCATTACCTCCTCGACAGTCTTCCACTTGAGGATGGATTGCACAGGCCCAAAGATCTCGTCTGTAGCAATGATGTTGTCATCCTGCACATTGCTGAAGACTGTGGGCTCAATGTAGTACCCCTTGTCTCCCAGACGCTTGCCTCCACACTCTAGCTTGGCACCTTGCTCCTCTCCTTGCTTGCACATGTCCAGGATCTTGTCAAACTGCTCCTTTGAGACCTGCAGAATTGGACTTGCTATTAGGCAACCAAGGGTGGGGTTGCTTGCACATGTCTAGAATCTTGTCAAACTGCTCCTTTGAAACCTGCGTAATTGGACTTGCTGTTGGGGAGTCGAGAGTGATGACATTGCGACAGTTTCTGCAGCTGTTCCAGGCATGGTTCTGCTTGAGTTCACACTGTGACAGAGACGATTCTTTGAAGAAGACAACAGTTTCTGCAGCTGGAGGGGGGATGTTTACAAGGGGGATCAAGTGTGGTGATGTTGCAACAATTTCTGCAGCTGGAGGGCAGACTCACTGTGCAGCATGTGGAACAAATGCCTAAACATCCAATTGGCATAGCAGTGTTGTATTGGGTGTAACATGTCATATGCAGGTTGCAAATGACTCAACAGAGTGACCAACATGCATGTTGCTGCTGAAACATCCTGCTTGATGTTGCAAGCATCAAAGCCAACCAGAGTGACCGCTTGCAAAGGCATTCAAACACTTGGTCAGAATGCAAACCAACAGTCATAGTGGTACTGACCTGGTCACAAAAGTACACCTATTATAGTCATGCACCGTAGTAACAAGCAAGCCCAGACTATCTTCTCAATGTATACCCATGTGTTACTCCAGGCATTGCTCTGCTTGAGTTCACACTGTGACAGAGACGTTTCTCTGAAGAAGACCACACCTATTGTAGTGATGCACCGTCATGACAATGCATTGCAAGTCTGTACTATCTTCCAGATGTGAACCCACGTATTACTCCAGGCATTGCTCCGCTTGAGTTCACACTGTGACAGAGACATTTTTTAATTTCTGAAAAAGACAAACTTTTCTGAATCCCAAAGGAAATGTTCCTGACCTGGGGACCCTGCTCGGTGTCATCATCGAAGGGGTCGCCAACCTTCCTGTTTTGTGCGCGCTGCACGGCCTTCTTCACAAACTCATCATAGATGTCTTCATGCACAAAGGTGCGTGAGCCTGCTGTGCAGCATTGCCCCTGCAAGCCAACACAGATTTTCATCCAATCACTCATTTACTATTTCACGTTTTTACTTCCAACAGACAGACATACTCTCACCATATTATGACTACTTCTCAAAGACAGACATGCTCTCAGCATATTGTGAAGGGGAGTGCATCATGAGCACTCCTCACGTCACAGAAACAGACAAACATACCAGCCAAAGAGCGCACATGGCACAGACAGACTTTCACCATGTTGGGGACAATAGTGCATCAGGAGCACAATCCACAAGACAGACACAGCACAACAGCCAGACCTAACACAGGGGGATACACTGCACAGACAGACTCTCACCATGTTGAAGAAGAGTGCATTGTGAGTACCCTCCACAGCACAGACACAGCACACAAACACAACACAACAGTCAAAACTGACAAAGGGGGATGAACTGCACAGACAGACTCTGACCATGTTGAAGAAGAGTGCGTCGTGAGCGCCCTCCACAGCAGTATCAATGTCAGCATCTGGGCAGATGATGCAAGGTGACTTTCCACCCAACTCCAGAGTCACTGGCTTGATCCTCTCAGCAGCTTGCTTCATGATCAGCTTGCCGACCTCTGTGCTTCCAGTGAAGGCCACCTTGTCAATGCCGGCATGCTTAGCAACAGCTGCCCCTGCAACTTCTCCAGAGCCAGGGACAATGTTGAGGACTCCAGCAGGCAGGCCTGCCTCAAGGGCCAGCTCACCCACTCTGAGTGCACTCAGGGGAGTCTGCTCAGCAACCTGCATTACAGATGTTACATTTGAGCTTTCAAGTCAGGATGTCTGATGAGTCACAACTGGCTAAACGGTAAGGTATATGAATGAATGATGACTGGCACCGCATCCCAGACTGTAAGATATTAACTGAAATGGAATGTGATAATATATTTAGATGTGACATTGAGGTCTGGTAGCAGTATGGCGTGCATTGAGTGAGTGCTGCTGATGCCTTGGCTTTTGTGCACTGAGTATGGTGTTGTGGAATGCAGCCAGGAGACCAGCCAGAAGGGCTGAGCTTGCCCACTCTGAGTGCCCTCACAACAAGACAGATCTGTCCAGCACGGACCACAGCATCTGTGCTACAGGATGACTGTCATGCAGTATGCAAAACCAGACAGGCATTCTAGACATTCTCTCAAAGACGATGCAAGTCTTGCTAGCAACACCCACAGCTTCTACGACACACAGCATCTGACATGCAGCGTGTAATTTCCATCAGAAACAGGCCGCCCTGACTTCATGACAACGCAGATCTGCCACAGTTGAGTTGTAGGTTTCCCAACCTCTCTACACCACAGGCTGCAGTAGAAAAGAACAGAAAACAAAAGAGTTTTGGTGTCAATTCACTAAGAAGCCAAGTATTATACCGGGCTGCCGGGGACAGGGTGCAGTATGCAACACCATACAGGCATTCGTACCTTCATGACAACGCAGTTGCCAGCAGCTAGGGCAGGCCCCAGCTTCCATGCAGCCATGAGGATGGGGAAGTTCCAGGGGATGATCTGACCCACCACCCCCAGGGGCTCCCTGTACACAGTGGCCATCATGGGGCCCGAGGCAGGCCCACAAGGCACGATGGACCCATGAATCTTGTCTGCCCATCCGGCATAGTATCTGATGTGCTCCACTGATAGAGGCACATCACCCCCCCTGCAACAGCACACACAGCTCAGACAGTCACATGCATTCAAGGGTGGATCTTGTCTGCGCAGCCGGTGTAGTGT
>JAABUP010006547.1_pt1 | contig 16447 bp, 21 predicted proteins | sample 5559201 | NCBI WGS metagenome assembly JAABUP01 (sample SAMN10711887, study PRJNA513373) | rock metagenome | isolation source: Antarctica rocks | place: Antarctica
ATGCAGAGACGGTACCAGGACAGGAAGAGTTTGAGGTTGACTGCGTTGCCACACTGCAGCTGAGAATGCCGCTGCTGTACTACAGCCCAAGAGCCTGCCGCCTTGGCCTTCAGCGGGGTGATTATATGGGATACATCGCCTGACGCATGAAAGTGCAGACAGGGTGACAGCCATTGTTCAGGTCCCAGGAATGCATTTGCCAGATTTCCCTTGCAAGACGAACAACGTCCATGTAACAGGCTGCGTTGACTCGAAAGTTGCAGTGCGCAAGATCGGACAGATCGCTTTTACCCCAGTACATGCTCAAGCTTGCGCGTTCACCTTTGTTGTGCTTTCCTCGTGGCTTCGCAAGGCCACATGTTCGTGTGATGTCTGTCAGGTCCCCCAGCACCACCACAACAAAGCGCAAAATGGTGCAAATTGGCACGCACAACGGCACTTTTCACTGCGATGAAGCCCTGGGATGTTATTTACTCCAGAAAACAGATTGTTTCAAGGGCTCTGAAGTTGTCAGATCTAGAGACCAGGGAGTGTTGAAAGACCTGGACATCGTTATAGACGTCGGTGGCGTTTACGACCCCAGTGAGTGCCTGATATCAGCGGGGGCACCTTTATGTCCGTGACCTTCAGCTTTTGCACAAGAACTTCCTGCTTTCATGCTGTTCACCGCGCAATGATAGTCTCTATTGCTACATGCATAGACTAAAAAGTATTAAGCAACGTATGTGAATTGTAGAGCTTGAAAGGTATGACCACCATCAACGTGGCTTCACGGAAGTCTTTGGACATGGTAAGCAATACCAGGACTCTGCCGCCAATCTTGTCCCACACACAACCTGGTTGCTTAGACCAAAATCTTGTCATACAGGGTTTGTCACCAAGCTATCAAGCGCCGGCCTTGTGTACAAGCACTATGGCAAGGAGATCGTTGCAGCTGCTATCGGTCAGCCCCTGGATTCTCAAGCTGTTGAGACTACCTGGTTAGCAGTGTACAAATACTTCATGGAGGCCGTTGACGGCATTGACAATGGTGAGCATAAAGCATGTATGCATCAGCTGAATTGTGCGCATATGTATGCACACACTGTGAAAAGGTCGCTCTGTCATCTTGAGACAGACATGTGCTTCCAGTCCAGATCAACATGATGGACAGCGCAAGCAACAGCTAACGCACATGTGTTAGTCAAACCACCCTAGCAGGCTGCTGCACCTTACTTGGCCATGGCATGCCTGTGATGCTGCTTTTCTCATTGCAGAGTCAATGCATCCTTTGCAGGCATAAACCAGTACGAGAGTGATAAGCCTGCATTGTATGTCAGCAACACAAACCTGTCATCCCGAGTGGGGAATCTCAATCCCCCATGGAACGGGGATCAGTCAGAGGAAGCTAGCAACGCCCAGTTCCAGAAAGCTATGCAGCTCACAGGCCATGAGTTCACAGAAGCCCTTGAGTACTACAGTAATGTAAGATCTGCATCAAGTAGCTGTCTGACAATGTCGCTTCATTTGCAAAATGTGTTGAGACACTGTCAGCAACTGCACAACGTTTGCCATGCCTCAAACAGCCATGCTGCTTGCTGACTTTGTGTTGCCGGCTGATGTTGCACATATAAAGTGGGTTTTGCAATCCCTTCTGGTGTCCATGTGGCCATCACAGACTGCCTTTAGTAGCCCTGCATCTGCACTTGCCTCTGCTGCAGACCCTCAGCCACTACATGCGTCCTTGTCAGCCAAGGATATAGCCTCGTATGTAGCTCAGCCGCTCAGCTTTACCCTAGCAATGCTATTGTCCGTCAGGACTTGAATGCTTGCGTTGAAACTCTCAGCGACCAGACTGTTTCAAGGCTGGTATTCAAGTCCTGGTGGGCGTCGCTAGGAAAACGCTGAGTTGCTGAGCTACTCTGAGGCTATGTCCTTGGTTGACAAGGGTGCATACCAAGGTTGAACCACAGTTTGTCAACTTCATCAAACGCTATTATTGTCTGCTGTTGGCAGCAAGCTAAGCTTACCTGGTAGGGCTAAGCTGAACAAGCTTGCCCTGCCCTCCCTCCTTTTGAATGCCCTGAGGGCGCTTAGCCCCGGCCCTGGTGTATGCAAAGCCCCTGGCTGTGTCATGCATGATGCACTGTCCGGGTTGTCCCATACCACCCAGCCTCAGGCACTCCACAGCTCTTTGCTGCTGGGACAACAGCTTACGAATGAAGAGCTGAGAATAGGTTCCACTTTGAAGAAGCCTTTCTGCAGACAGGGCATGCACTGCATCATCATTCAGCTTTGACGCATTTTGTATATGCAGCTTGCCTGGAGAGAACTGACTTGCACATACCCAATGCCTGTTGGCTGAGCCCATGTTTCAATCATCATCATTGCTTTTATTATCATTATTATGATTATTACTATTATCTCCAATAAACCTGTTTGCACTGCAGAGTTGGCTGCCAGCTAGGGCATTGGTCCAGGAAGCCCTAGAAGGGCGGCATAAGGTGGACCCCAGTGGGCAAATCATAAAGCTGCCTGTGGCTGGTTGCCCTTGGAAGGAGCACTTGGCTCAGCTCGAAGAGGAGCAGAAACTGGGTGATGCAATCAAGTTTTGTCTGTACGAGGTGAGCTGAGGTGTCATTAGCATGTCAGCAACCACTTGTGGAATTTGCCAACCTGTGTTTTGGCTGTTCAGCAGCATTGGCTCGCCATGGGCCCTGCAGATGTCATATGCACATGAGAGTGTGAGACAGTCATGATGTCTGTGTGTCTGTTTGTGTTTGCCATTATGATAGTTGATGCCTGTCTAGCACAGGGGCGCCACTACTATGATAGACACTGCCTGTATAGTGCACTGGGGCAAAGAACCCTCTGGAACAAAGTTCGTTCCACAAACAGACATGACACTTTACAATTTCCAGCAGCTGCCAAGAGACCTTTGTTATATATGATGTCTCAGGCGACACCGAGTTTGTATTGCGTGCAGGACACAAGAGCACATACTTGGCGAGTGCAAACAGTTCCAGTAGAGCCAGGCAGCTTCCAGAGTAGGAAGCCACTGCCAAAAGCTTGGATGGGACTCAGGGACAAAGAGCTTGATGCAGAGTCTGGCATCTCAGGATGTGTGTTTGTGCATGCCAGTGGTTTCATTGGCGGCAACAAGACTTATGAGGGCACGCTAGAAATGGCTAAGCAGGGGCTGGCATTACCTTGAACAGCCTCAGTTTTTCATTGTTGATGGTAATAGGGCTTAGCAACCTTGAACAACCTTACTAACGCATAATGCATAATTGATACTGAAGTTTTTTTCCTCGCTGTGGCACACTTTTTGGAAACCAACCTATGTTGTTGTGGACACAGACGTTTTGATCTCAAACGTTCAATGCGACATGAGTGTGTCCAAGCCTGCTTGCATGCAGTAGCTGCACAAGCAGATACGGTTAAGAAGAATGGGCTTTGCTAGCAATGTTGCAATGCTGGCTTGACCTGCCATAGAGCCATTTATCACAAGTGTACAAGCTGATGTGTACAAGCTGATGTACAATGGGCTGTCGGGGCTGATCCGGTAAGGCTGTCTCATGCTTGCTGCATGGCATCGATAGGCAGCAAAATGGTATGCATGGTACGTCATGCATGAGTAATGCATGCATGCATGTTAAGCAGAGGATCACAACGCTTTTCGCTGAACGTTTACCCGCGATCCATTCGAAATTGTTCGTGCTTCTCTGTTCTGGTACGCAAAACCTTGTTTCGTTGCAGCCGATCGCAGCTGTGAACCTCTTGAACTGACCTGACCCACCTTAGTGCAGGAACCGTTCAATATGTCTGCCGGCACCGGACTGTCCAAGATTTCATTCGGAAACAACATTCCAGGATGGGCTACTGCAGTCAGTAAGAGCCCAGCTGTCATCATACTACAGGTACAAAGGCTTGCGGATACGCTTGCCGCTCGGCGTGCATGCCAAACACTGTTAGTTTGCAAAACGGTGCTTGCAAGCTGACGTGCTTGCTCATTTAAGGAATGGTGGGGCGTCACAGATGAGATCAAGAGGCAGGCGCAATACCTGCACGAGCAGAAAGGCTACAGGGTTCTGATTCCAGATCTGTATAAGGGAAAGCTTGGTGTTGATGCCGAAGAAGCTGGCCATGTAAGTTGTGCATGGCTGTTATTTTCATGCCTGTATTTGATTCAGGCTCAACCGGGTTTGCTGCTGATAGCTCCTGCCAGGACTGGGATGTCAGGCTATGCAATCAGAGCTTAAGCGGTTGACATTGTCCCATCCAGAGTATTGTCACCACACAAGGCATCACATGCCCATCTGACTGGAGCTGATTGCCTGTCATTCTGCTCATGGCTCCCCTGTGTTATGCAGTTGATGGGCAACCTGGACTTTCCTCAGGCTGTGGAAGAAATTAAGCAGGCTGCCAAGTGGCTCAAGGAACAGGGCGCCCCCAAGGTAGGCCCCCTGTTTGCAATTGCCCTTCCCGTGCTGTGCAGCTTGAGCTTTAGGCTCGGCATTGCATGATTTTGCATGCCAAATGCAGCACACACCAATTAGATGCTCATTTCATCATTGGTGTGCATGGTGTACATGCCCATGAATCAACAAGTTTGTTTATACTCAGAAGCACAGAAAACTTTTCTTGCAAAATGCCACCAGTTCAACTTGGGTGATTAAGGGTGTCCACACCAGCTCCAAAATTTTTGTACTACTTCCTTAAGCATGTATACTCAGTGCTGATGCCCACTTACATCAGTAAATGTTTCAGAGAAACCAGCAACACAGGCAGACATAAGCACAAGCACCCTTCAAAATCAGCAAGCATACACCTTGGGATGTATTGGTTGCAGAAAATGATTCTGGACTGTAGCCAGTATATGTAACCCAGTCTGGCTGAGTGCTCATTACAGAACAACCATAAACACTAAGTGCTTAAGGCCTCAGACATAGCACCGTAGCAAATGTCAGGTGGCTGCAAAACGGCCTGATCAAGCTAGAAAACTTCCTGCCCCTCATAAGGCCTTCCCCTTTTTCTTGCTTTCCCTTCCTCTTCCCTTGCGAGAGTAGCACTTCGTTTCCCTCACAACACCAGCATCATCATCTCTCATGACTGTAAAGTGCTCCTTGAGGCGACAGCTCACTGACACAGGCTGTCCTTGCACATTGTGTGGATGGGATTGTTGACTCCTGGATGTCCTGCTGGATGTCCTTGTCAGAAGCTCTTGCCAATGTGCTGACCTGTCTGAATGCAGGTTGGTTGCATGGGATTCTGTATGGGAGGAGCCTTGAGCTTCCTGGCAGGGCAGGAGGCTGACGTGGATGCCATCGCCCCCTTCTATGGCACCCCTGACCCCAAGCTAGCCCAGGTACTTCCCACTCGCTTGACCACACTTCAGAAAACAAGTCAGCGGTATATTGTATCTATGAGGAAGCCTAAACCCATACGCCCTACACCCATACACCTGAAATGCATACACCCTCAACCCATACAACCTCAACCCATACACCATTAACCCATACACCTTACACCCATACACCTTACACCCATACACCTGAAAGGCATACACTCTCACACCACTTGCTAGAGGCAACCTGCTTGACTATCAGGCATTGCCTGACAGCCATGGTGAACTTGTATGGCATGTTTCAAATGGCCACAGGCAAGCATACAGTTGTATGTTATGCCTAGCATGACTGACAGGCTGATTCAATGGCTAATTCACTGGCTAACTCACTGCATGTTAGCAAGTTTAGGGAGCACAGTGGGACAGCACACGCACCATCGGTATCCTGACCTCACATGGCATATGGCATGTATGCAACTGTAGGCAGCACAGTGACGCCAGACATGCACCTGCAATCTCATGCTGCATGTGGCATGCGCTCATGGCCACATGGCCTGCCATCAGCTATACTTGCAGTGCTCACCCTTCAGTCTTCTTGTCATAGGTCGCTAGTTGACATCAGCTTTTTCTTGGCCTGGTTTCCAGCTAAGTTGGATGCACCACAACACTTGTGCCATGATTTCAGCGTGGACATGTATCTGTCATTGCTTGTGCTGGTGATATCATCTGAGAGGCTTGCAATACTCTTCAGTGGCGGATAAGATGTAGCCTGCGTTTTATGTTGGCTAGTGTTCCCTTACTCGGAGCCTACTTTGTTTTTTCTCAATGCCTTTGTAGAGTAACTTGCGAATTCTCTTTACCCTGAAGCCTGAAGACGGCAGATTGCACCTGTTCAAACAATGACTTACAGACATGTGACTTGAGGGCCAAGCTCGTTGTGGGTAAGCATGGGTTTGCTTTGCTTGCAGCCTGAGAAGATCAAGATTCCAGTACAATGCCATGATGGCGAGGAGGATGCCATGGAGGGCCTTGCTGACCCCAAGGTGAACCCCTGCTGCTCCCACATAGCCCTCCTCAACTCTGTGCCCCCCTGCTGCTCCTCTCACCTGTTGCCTTACACCAGCACGCTGCACGGCTTGCTGCTGCTGTTTGTGGGAGTCAAACCAGCATGTGTTGTCTCTAGCTAAATGAATAGGTTGATCTTTGGGGTGCAGTCACTAGGTGATGGCAGCACTGAACAGTGCAAGTGCCTTGTAACGTTGGCGTCCATTCTGACTTGAACATTCATGCTGATATCTCTGTATGCGTTCTTTGTAGATCACATGCTATTTTGACCATGCTTGATGTTTTGTTGCGCAATATTTGTCATGCATGCACTGTATGTTTCTGCGGTCCAGCCCAATAGCTCAAGAAACACACCACATAGAAAGCATGCAGTCAGCACATTGTAGATGGTGAGAGCATTGTTCTGCATGTTATACAGTGGTGGAGACTGTTATAGTAACACATGGGCATGCAATATCATGCAGACAGTGAAGGAGTTCATTGAGAAGGTGAAGGCAAATGGGAACAAGGATGTGACCCTGTATATGTACCCTGGGGAGGGCCATGGCTTCATGAATGGGGGTGAAGACATTCACAAGATGATGAAGAGTAAGTTCACCCACTGTCAAAGTTATCTGTATGTATAACTGCATAGCAGCAGAACCTAATCTTTGCTGATGATAATTTCTGCTGTACTCTGTACTCTACTATTCAAAATCTTGTGAGGTACTTTGCAGCTCGGCGCAGGGTTATTGCCACCTGCTGCAACACAAGTATAAGTGTGCCAAGGCATGAGATGTTGATGTCAATCGGAAACAGGATTTAGTTATGCCTCTCATTGCTGAACCTTATGATGTGCATGTGTAAGGACCCAAATTGCCCACCAACAAGGTCACATGCTTCAAAGGGAACCTGCATGGCACACCCATCGGGACAAAGTGTCTATGTGTGCTCAACAGCTTTGCTTTTGTTCTTTTGATCCATCTATTGATCCATCGCATCTCAGACACAGCTTTGTTTTTGTCATGCAGCTGGAGGCCTGCCAATTGGCTCAACAGAATCACAGGAGACTGCTTGGGGCAGAGTATTCGATTTTTTTGGCAAGAATCTGTAAACATACCATTAGTATGTAGGTGTTTGTAACAGGCTTGAGGTGAACTGTTTTGTATAGCCTCAACTGCGCTCATGGTGCATTATTTGCCCAGTACCGGCATCATGCCATTCGATGTGGGCTTGCGCAAGGGCAAATGTTGCAGTAGCTGTTGCAATTAGTTATTGTCCCTGCTGCTCAAAAGGCCTCCTGCTCAAAAGGCCTGCTGCTATTGGCAAATCTGACGGGCAGCTATATGCTTGCTCTCAATTTTGCTTGCAGACCTCAATTTGCACATCGACTGATCTGACACAATTGGTGAATCATGCTGCAATCAACGATGCACATGCAGATGATGCTCAGTGAGCACGATAAAGGCAATGAATCTTTCTCGTCAATAGCTGAACTATAATGGCGCTTGTAACAATGTTGACAATTGCAAACTTGCAGCAGGACCGAACTTAGGGGACAGTATGAGCAACGTGTAGCGAATGGGCAGCGGGGTTTTCTCATCATAACGTCAGCCGATCAAAGACAAACATTGCAGCAGTAGTCAACAGTCTGCCTCCAAACATGAGGGTTGGTGTACAATGTCACATTCATGTGCGTCCCCAAAATCCAGCTGCTCTGGTGTCCTGGTGACACAGGACTCCTGAGTCAGCTTACTACTGGGAATTAGGTATACAACCTTGACTCAAGCGGTAGACTTCAGCTGACAAAGTTGTTGCACTTTCTAATGACTGAGCTGGAAACAGCCTACGCTCAGAAGGCATGTCAACTAAAACATGCCATCAAAACCAAAATTGCTCGGACTGCCGAGCTCTTCATCTTAAAAGACTTTCTGTGACTATAAAAAGGAAGTGTACAAGCAACAGAAGGGCTCAACCTCAAATGATCCCATGTTCATGCATGCTGTTCTGCAACGTATGTCTCATTCATCAACTCTCTATCAGTCATACTGGATGACCCTCTCACAATGCCACTATAACGCTGTACACTCTAGGCCATTGGTATTGTCCAATGTACACAGACGCAGTTGACAGAGACTTTTGTAGCCAAGTTTTGGTCCCCAGCATACATGCCTCAAGCTGTCGGGACAACATGTGTCCCAACAGCAAAAGGATTCTTCTCATCTTCATTGAGCTCAGCAAAGGTGTGGTTCACATGACCGTGGCAGGCTTCATCAGCGCGCACAGACAGAAGCAAGTCCCTCATGGTAGCTTTGTCGCCTAGCTTCCAGTATTCACGCGCAATGTCTGGCACCTGCGCGCACATTGCACAACATGCCTTCATGCCTGTGACACGTAACTTGAAAAACGATGTCAGTCTGCATGACACACAGTATAAACATGTGATGAAACCGGAAACGTGGCGCTGCCTATCAACCTGCAAAGCAAGAAGTCATCAACAACCGCCAACATCACGTTACAAAGAGCCAGAGAACAGCTAGTCTTTGAATCTTTACTCCTAAACAATCCTGCACCGTAAAGCACCATCTCGCGCAGTTGCAGCTCCACTGTGCAAGCTGCCAAAGCACAAGCTCAACATCTGTTGGCCTCTTCAGGTAGGCTGCCATCACAGCTGTCACTGACATAGCAAGCGTGCAAGGCAGCCTTTGTGGCACTGGCAGATGGTCTACCATCTGGTAGACCCAGTGAGTAGAGAAATTTGAAGTGCAGCAGGCTGCTCGGAAGAAGGACAGACGTAGACGTAGACCAAATGAGTAGAGGATTTTGACTCGACATTGAAGCGCAGCAGGCTACTTGGAAGGAGAGCTATGGAGGAAGGATAGAGCAGCCTGGATGTCTACCTTCTGAGTGGACCATTCCGGCAGGCGGCCCTTGTCGAGGTCGCTGATGCAGTGGGTGTAGGTCTTCACCGCTTCTTCTTCCAGGTAGCCCACAAAAGAGTGACACAGCTTGGGGGACACCACATACGCCACAAAATAGGCATTGAAGAAAATGCCCTGCAGGACAGAAGAAAACCCAGTTAGAAAAGGGACGCCTCATGCAGGTGGCCAGGTGGCGCTGGCATATACTTTCCCAGCAGTACAACAGCTGACAAGAAGTAGAAGAAGAGGAGAAGACGAAGAGGAGGAGGAGGTGGCGGTTTCATGCATGTGCCACCAGAGTGAGAGGAAGCAGTGTTACATCTGCTGCCCAGCCTGCTTGTCTAATGAATGTGCCAGTCGGATGTGTCTGCAGATGATGAGAGTGTTGCTTGTAGGTGGCTAGGGCATGTTGGATAGACATGAAGCTTGATGGCAATCCGTGCCAGTGCCATGGCTGTAACAGACCTATGCTTGCTACTAGCATGATTGGAAGACGAGCAGACAGGCGGCATGCAGTCAGCTCTGTCAGCCTCACATGCATGGACACCCAATAAGACCACATGTACCTAAAGAAGAGGTGCACAGCTTTGTGATTGAACTCAAATTCACAGAATCTAGAGCGGCGCCTGTTTGGTAGTGGACATGCAAAATCAGAAACGCCTGATGTAAGTCCCCAGGCATTTGAATTTCAGGAGATTTTTCAGCTCTTAGGGACATGGAAATGTCTGTAATGTGCAAAATATACACAGCGTCTGTGACATGGTGGCAATCAAGTCTTTGCTGGTGAGGTGAAGCCAGTGAGAAGACACAGAAAGTCAGTACAGCATGTGGGTCAGCAAAAGTCCGCCGGTGATTACAAAGACTGGCAGCTCTGGGTCAATGTGGCAGCTTTGCTCCCTGTGTTTTGGCGTTGTGTTTTGTACAAACTGTACACATACACAGTGACCGCAATGTTTACTAAACTGGCTCTTCACTGAAAAGGCAGAGAAAGCGCAAAGACAAAGTGATCAAGCAGAAGACATCTGTACAAGCAAAGCGGCAGAGCAGACAAGAAGACAAAACTGTGTGTACAGGACAAGGAAGAGCAAGCAGAAGAAGAAGCTGGGAAAACAGCAGAAGACAACAAAGAAGATGAAGAGGGACAAGAGAAGACACAGAGGCAGAGAGACGACGAGGAAGATGAAGAGGCAGGACCTGGCTGAGAAGCACCAGGCCTCTGAAGATGAAGCCCGGTTGGCGCAGCTGCAGGAAGGTGAGCAGGTGCATGCGCTCGTTCTCAGCCTCCTCCAGCAGTGTGTGGATCCAGCCATTGTCACGCCTCATGCTGCGCAGAGACTTCATGTGGCGCAGCATCCCACCAACCATCCCTGGGACTCCTGTAGCAATGCATGTGTGTAACAACAGTGTGCCGAGTGTGTGTAACATCTTTGTAATATACGCCTGTGACAACATTGTAATGCGTGTTTGTTACATCGCTTTGATGCGTGTGTGTCAACAGTTTTACTCTGTGCGTGTGTGAGTGTGTGACAATAATGGAGAGTGTGTCTGTAACAACAGTGTGACTTGTGTGTCATGTGCGTCTATAGCAGCCGTGTACTGTGTGTCTGTAACACCGTGATGTGTCTGCTCTGCTTGAGGTGATGCCAAGAGGGATCTGTATGTCTGTATGTGCATGTCTGCACGCGACTTGATTGCTGCAGACAGCCAAATTCACGCCTCAAAGTGCACACAGACAGCATGGCATATCGTATCTCAAATCTATGAATGCAAACAATGTGTAAACAGCGCTTAAGAGATGTACACAGTGTATAAGCAGCGCTTAAGAGATGCATACAGTGTATAAGCAGCGCTTAAGAGATGCACAAACAGATAGACATGCTCAGCCACACCCAGCTGCATAGACTCAGGGTTTGTTGGACATTTCAGGCAAAAAAGGTCCCACAGAGCCTTTGTCAGTCCAGATGGATGTGACTGTCTGTCTGATTGTGCATGCCCTTGTGAGCATCTGCAGCAGCACGATGCCTTTAGTACTGCTTTGCATGACATATGCCACAGTTGACAGCAGGCATGTTGTCCAATATGCATTTATGTACAAACAAAAAACTATACTGACAAACAAGATGATATTTCTGACTTCGAAGAACTTTGAAGAACAGCGCAATTATGACGGCAACAAGATTTATGTTTCATCTTTAAGCCCTAGGAAAGCCTTACCGGCAACAGTCTCCAGGAAGAGGATCCGACGAAGCCACTTGCGCTCAGTCATGCTTTCTAGGTTGTAGCTGGTGATTCCATCGAAGAAGTGGCGTGCCACAAACACCGCAAAGTTGGCCAGCTTCTGCCGGAACTGCATGCATTCAGCCAACAGCTTTTGTTTACGTAAGAACAATGAGCATGTTACGTTCCCCTCTTTTTCGTCGGTTTTGCATTTGCTCTCCTTTTTGGTGTTCCTTTCTTGCATCATTTGGCATGCAGCATGTCACAATCTTTTCCTGACAGTGGACCTCCTGATGGAACTGGTCAATGTCAATGCAACAACACAGTGCAGAACATTTTTGGGTACTTGAAAACGCATGTCACAATCAGGTTATGATGCTTCAGCAGGGTTGCAGACTGGTGTAGCACTTTTATCAGCAACGGCTGTACTGAGCATTGCAAAACAAAGCTCAACACACACATGACCGTGACGTTCAGGGGGTAGACTCAGGTGCTCTCTACCTCAGCCTTGTGAGAAAGGTCTGCATGCTCACCTTTTCAGGCACAATGTGTTTAGGTTTGACGCTTTCAGTGTACTCGCGGCTGTACACCGGCTGCATGAGCGAGAATTCCACGTCGACCTCATTCTGCTGCTGCTCGCCGTCTGCAGCCATTGTCTGCATGCCCGGCTCTGGTGCAATGTGGCCCTTCTCAAAGCTTTTGCTGTCTGAGGTGCTGGCTGCACCTTGGCCGACATGCTCATCTTCAAGGTGTGTCTCTTCTACTGGATCATCCCTTTGAGCTAACTGCAAGGAGAAGGACTTATCACTACGCATGTGCAGTACTTGCAAACTGAAGAATACTGGCTAGCATGGAAGACCAGCAGACTGGCACAGTCTTTACAACCTTGCTGACGACATCAATTCGTACAATGCAAATTTCATGCTTGGCAATGTCACTCTGTAATGTAGTGCCAACCATCACGTCATTAACATGAGTGAAGCTTGTGAGGATATGTCATTGTTACATTTGACATGCGCGCCCAGTAGCTGGGATGTGTAATCTCTCACGTACACAGTCAGACGCAAGGGTAAGGCTATGTGCACAGTGCGTCAGCATGCAAATGATATGACTGTGCATCTTTGCTACTCTGCACAGAAAGCATGCCTGCTGTGCAGACTACAGAAGCAAGCAAGACTCAAGAGATGCCCCTCAACCGCGAAGATTAGCAACGCATCAGACTCTTGTGGCTATGCACAGCTGCAAAGTCTTCGGCACGCGCAAAGTCACTTTGCAATGAAGCTAACAAGTGCTCACCCCTGTGCGCCAGCGACAGCTTCCTGAAATCAAGGTGGGGCCGAGGGTCTGCTGAACTCTGGGGGACAGCGCTGCTGGAGCGTTTCCGAGCAGTGCCAGAGCAGGCGACCATGCTGGTTGTGCCACGCAGAGAGCACGGCTGTGACTGCAGGCTGCAGAGCAAGCTGCAGCCTCAGCCGAGGCACGACACAGAGCCCTATACGCGTGGGCGGACGCACTCCTTAACATGGGGCCAGCCTGCACGAGTTAAGGAGGTCGCACGGCCTGGGTTTTTAGCGTTGATACAACAGAGGCAAACAGAGCTGAACGCAGAGCCAATTATGACTCCGCTGCAACAGGAGGCATGCGCAACTGCCGCAAGCAAGGCATAGTTCTTTGAACGAGCTGCAGAGGGGCAGGCAACGTATCGCTGGTGAAGTGATAGCAGCGTGTACAGTCAATAAAGCAACTTGCTGACTGATGGCTTGGTATATGCAGGGGAGAACGCCGGCGAAATAGGTGCAGAGATCACGAAGCATGCCTCAGAAAAGTGTAGAAGGCAGCGCACGGCCCAGTCCAAGGGATCCTACTTGCGGCGACTATGTGGCAATCCTAGCGAAACTGCGCAGAGTCTAGCTGTCCCATGCAGTCGAGCTGCTGAGACACGCAAAGCGCAAGGATTCAATATGCTCTGTGTTTAGTCATGCAACCGTGATGGTTGTGCAAGAGAAATAGAACGTTCTTCCTGAGCAATGCAATTACAGAGAAGACCGAGGCGTTGTCACCTATAGAACAATGCAATTACAAGGTGACCGAGGCGGTGTTACCTCGGTCAGCTTGTGATTGTTACCTGACTATAGGTCTTTTTTCTAAGTGGTATGAATTCGATGACTGTTTCCCGAAACTGCACTCGTCAGCAAAGCTCGGCATAGGTCTTTGAGAGGTACCCATGCTTGTAAGTTGCTCATTTGTGCCATGCATGCAACGACTGTGCAAGATGCAACACACATTATGTTGTTGCACTTGCTATGAGCATCACAGCCTGGGTTAGTTCCACGCGTACGCGTTGCCACATGTACATCCTGCATCGTGCATGATATCGTACACGACTTGGATGATTGCTCTGCTTTTCATGTACAGATGTGACCTTTGGATTGGGCGTATTGAATTTGCTCTGGCCTTTGCTTAGGCTTATGGTGCCGATGGAGCATGTCTGTCTAAAGGTCATTGACATTTAGTTTGACACAAATGAATGACACTAGGCAGGGTTGCTGAGGCTCTGCCACAAGCGATCAGACTTGTTGGCTGGCTACAGCTTGTAATTCATGCTCGGAGCTGTAACGCTCGCAATAGTTTGAACAACCTCTCGTAGCTTAAAACATGTTGAAGTGGCTGAGTGAAACTAGGCTTGCCGCGACAGTTTGTTCAGTATCTCTCGGCTGGACAGGTCAAGCTGCAGTGCTGTGCATCAGCGCTGAGCGAGAGTAACAAATGTCACCGGGGCAAAGCTTGCACTTTGCGGGCGCAAATGCGTTACTTGAACAGCTGACAGAGCACCTGCGTCAAGAGGAGGGCAAAGTTTTGCAGGTACCCGTACAGGGTGTGGTTTGTCTAGCGAGCATCAAGCAAGACGTGGTTTGAGTGGTAACATAGCCACTGTTTTGGTGTTGGCGATCAAGCCTATGCCGTGTGCAAGCCTGTTGAAGGAAGTCGCTGTGCGTTTGTATGTGTCTTTACGTGTGTGTAAAATTTCTTGTGCTGTGCAGAGACAAGTCCTGCTTGATCAGAGAGCCATGAAACTTGCACAACAGGCAGATGCCCTGACTTTGGAGAAGCAGCAAATGACAGCTGTTGGGACAGGGAGTAATGATGTCCTGGAGCTCAACGTTGGTGGCGTGTTGTTGTCTGTCAAGAGATCAACATTGACACAGGTTTTGCTTAAACACATTGGGTGGGGTTCTGCGATTGCAGCATTTTGGTCACCAAAAGAGCATTTGTGAGAACCCTATAGTGATTGGTTACAGTGATTGGTTAATGATCACAAGCTGATGTAGCTTATTGCTTATGAACATAAGGAATGATTGCAGGTTGAGGGCTCGCTGTTGGCTTCCATGTTCAGCGGGCGTTGGGACCAGCCTCTGGACCATGATTCACAAGGGCGCATCTTCCTCGATTTTGAGCCCTACTGCTTTCAGCAGATTCTGACCAGTCTACGGTGCCGCCAGCTCACAGCAGGAGCAGCGTCAAAGGTGCCAGGCCAAGTGATCGAGCATGAAAGCAGCATGCTTACAGCTGCTTGGTTGACTACCTTGGCCTGGAAGAGGCTTTAGGGCCATGCATATTCGTGGAAGGTGCCAGACCCGTTGACAGCCCTAAGTTCACGTCTGTCAGCAATCACATAGTTGTTCAAAGGACAATGCTAGATGGACACTGGACAGAGACAGCTGTCACACCTGAAAACTTTACTCATTTTGGTGCATGCATATCAAACCACTCTGTCACAGTTGGGCCTGCCATGGCGCCTGGGCAGGTGTACTGCGTGAGGCTGCTGTTCACTCAGACGCCAGTATCTTTTGGCATTGGAAAGCATGGCAGCTGTTCCAGTGGGACGCCAGACGCCACCACATTTGGATGGAATCTTCAGACTTCAGGGTTTGGCACCAAGGCTGGATGCTTGGCAGGTGGAGAGTCCACACACATGCCTGCAACTAAAGCAATCCCTGAACATGTCTTGCTTCAAGTTGATCTAGCTGCTGGCCACCTAGCATGCATCAACCTGGACCCCATGGCCCAAAGTAAAAGTTGCCTCAGCGACTACAGAATGGATGTGCCACTTCCTGCACAAATGCAGCTGTCATTCACGATTCAGGCCATCACAGATGTGCGTTTTGTCACTAAAATTACGATTTTGCCAGTTTCTGAGGTTGACAAGCAGCTGTTTGCTGATGCATCCTGCTTTGACAAACCGTGACAGATGTGTCAGTACTTGGTCATGACAGTGTGTAAGTACCGGTGTGAGCTTTGTCAATTACACTCGAAAAAAGTATCAGCCCATAAGGTGGTTGTTGCATCCACGTGGGAGCGTGCAGATCAACCTGTAGTAGCGCGTGTGCTGTCTGTAGTCCATCCATAAGCTTGTAAGTATATTTGTCAAGGAGTGACTGCAGTTGATGGGCATCCTGTGAAAACAGTGTTTTGCTGCCTTAGATGTTTTGGTGTGTCCGTGTTGTGGTCCAGGTTCCTATGAAGTATGGGAAAAGGAGCTTGCAAGTGCATAATGTCACCTTGACTTGCGGTGTCTCTTTCAAAATCTATGCCATAACAGCTGCACGGGCTGTGTCCAGCAATCCTCAGGTATCCCCAAAATTGCTCCTCTTGCTGGTCAAAGCTGGACGTCCACAACAATGATCATTGTTGATCATGATTTGATTTTTAACAGACAATCTGATGTTATAGTACCGTACTCGTACTAATGATCCTCGCGTACTAATGTTCCTCGCGCTCCGCCAGAATAAAATTTAATCGAATAGATCCTCGTTGCATTATTTCTTATTTTTAATGCACCTCGGACAGCTGGCGAATTGTTTTAATGACTTTAATGATGATATCATCGATCGATCAAGCAGTCTTACAAGTCCAAAACGATAGCACTGCAACTATCACA
>JAABUP010006549.1_pt1 | contig 16443 bp, 18 predicted proteins | sample 5559201 | NCBI WGS metagenome assembly JAABUP01 (sample SAMN10711887, study PRJNA513373) | rock metagenome | isolation source: Antarctica rocks | place: Antarctica
GTGCAACGTTCAGGGAGAAACTTGCACTTGCCTGCTGTGGAGTGGCTGCCAGACCCATGTTGCGCAGCAAATTCCCGGAGCCATGCCTATTTGAGGTGCCTCACTCGGTAACAAAGCGATCACACAACGCAGTAACAAAGCGGTCACAGCGCTGCGGCAGCTCCGGAACCACGCTGATGCTGAGCACGGGACCCACCTGCCCTGTTGGGGGTCTTTCGCAAAGGAGCTTAAAGACAAGGCATGCAGAGAAGTGATTCACAAAAAGTCCCGCAAACGTAATCTATGATGCGTAGCCTCAAAGCTGACAGAGCACAACACATGTTACTCTGATCTGCGCTCTGCATCAGATACTGAAAAAGTAGTTGGCAAGTGCTTTGGCTAGCTCATCAATCAAAACATGACAGAGAACCACCTTTGTTAAGATGTGCTAACAATCGACACTGCAATCGCCAGCGCACATCCACAGTCACTACCAACATTCTCTCTGCTGCATGCTGGTCTAGGAAAGAGCTTGGCTGGACGAGACAGCTCTTCCACATGTGCAAGCAGCTGCAGGGTGAAGTGGCCACACCTGCATCAGCACCCAGAGCATGAGAGATAAAGTTGCTGCAGCACATGCTTAACAGTATTGTAAGCTTTTGAATGAGGTGTGTGTGTGTGTGTGTATATAGATCTAGGTCTAGACAGCTTGCATGCAAAGGCAGAAAGAAGAAGAGGCTTGCCGTGAGGTGCAGGCCAAGGAAATGGCTGCTCAGACAGAGCATATACATTGTCAAGCCACATGTGACAGATGCTTACCTCAGCTAATGAGCCAACATGTCTCTGGATGATGGATGGTGTGAATGCCAAGTCCTTGCATCGCATGCTTGGCTGCTGCAGGTTCAGTCTCCTGCAATGTATTGAAGGTAATGTGCCAGGTGTGCTGGACTCAAAGGACCAGGATACTGACATGGGGGGCCAATGCAATGAGCTGAGTGCATCATGTGGCTTTGAGAGCAGTGGCGTCATGCAGCATGTGTGTATTGTCTTGATAATTGCACACATATGATCATACACATGTGTCTCTGGGCCGAGCGCTTCTGTACGCATGCATTGATGTGCATCATGCCACCAAAGCACAGCCTGACCTACTGTACACAGAAGAAGGCCAGCAAGATTACCAGCGCTTGCTGATTCCAGCTTGCCAGATTCCCCCGCTCTACTCCTCTTTACAGCAGTATCTGCATGGAATGCGCACCATTGGGCAGCTCCCACCACTGCAATTCTGCTGCAAGCGCAACATGCAATGCTTCTGAGATGCAGACTGCAAACAAGCCAGAGTTGTTCTAGAGCATGCATGGGATGAGGTGGAGAGACTGTCAGGCGGGTAGCTTACGCCCGCTGTGCTGTGCTGTGCTGTGCTGTGCTGTGCTGTGCTGTGCTGTGCTGTGCTGTGCTGTGCTGTGCTGTGCTGTGCTGTGCTGTGCTGTGCTGCGCTGTGCTGTGCTGCGACGTGCCAGTGAATCTCATGCTGTGCAGCAAGCAGACTAGGCAAAATGACTTGCCCACTGCCTTACGTAAGCATACTGGGTGAGGCCCCTGCAGCTCACCTGGCTGCTGACTTTGGGAGCCCTCCTCCCAGCAGTGGCACCAACAGCAGCATGGCTCCTGTGGCCCTAGGTCAGGCAAGCTGGAGGATCATCCCTGTATGTCAGCAGCACCTGAGCTGTTAAGTCTGGAACACCCTGCAAGGCATGTTAATTCAGGACTCAATTTGACATGGCATGCATTGCAACACCAGCTGATTTGGGCACCGTAAAGGGGGGAACATCAAGCTCTCAGTCAGCCACTCTTTTGATGCCACCTGCTCTGCTTTTCAACAAGGTTGAGCACAACAATGATGACGTTGCAGCTTGGGCTGCAGTGCAGAGCAGGTTGCACATGAGGAGCATGGCTGCCAACTTAGCAGGCGTACCTGATGTACGTGAATAGGCAGAAGTGCTACTCCAGGTGCAGGCATGGCAGGAGCTAGACATACAGCGGGATGACTGTAATTTTCCCAGCTCTGCAGCCAAAGCACGCCGCTGCATGCTGCCCTGACAGGCTGCATGACCCAACAACAAAAGTTCTCAGTGACAGCAGAAGCAATGAGTGTCAAGCAGCTCTCATGATACGGGGACAATGACACACTGCATGAGTAGCCTTGTTGCAACAACTATACGGCGGCACAACCAGACAGCGCATGCTTGTATCACCAGAGCAGAGCCAAGAATCCAAACCTTGTGTGGCTAGTTGACTTGCGACAACTGACAAACGCAGCCCGCAGTTCTGTGTACTGCCCATGCTGAGTGACCAATGGGTCACTGGCAAAGGAAGCCCTTGAAGCACACCCATAACCCACAAGCCTCAACACAACAAAGCAATTGACGCATGTCTGTGCGCATGTCTGTACGCACACCCTCATAAGCTGTTTATCTTGCATCAGAACATCATTGCTCAGGCTCACATGATCCAGCATAATTTGTTTCTAAACCACAAACGGAGCTGTCAGCACGCATTTTGTGTGCAATGATTGCATCAAAAAAATGCACATACTGAATCCACAGACAGTAGAATCGACTAGACAGAGTACAAATATAGACTGAGAACAGCTTGTTGAGACAGACAGAAGTACAAGCTAACGTGGAGGCTTTTGTGCCCAATCTCCTCGAAACCAAAAAAGCAGCTTGTATAGGCTCAACACGCAGACACAGAAGCTAAACCATCATGAAGGCACCTTCAAAGCAAGTCAGAGCACCCCTGCTGCTTGAGCCTAGACTTGATAGCCATTAAACCTCCATCTGTCAGTCCATAAATCATGAACGCAGGTGCACATAGCCATGAGTACTTTACGGATCTTGGGTTTGGGGCATGACATTCAGGGCTGATGAAGTATAGGGCATGAGTCACCTGGTGGGGTCTTTGGCTGCATGCATGATATGAGCCTTGATGCGCTGTGCAAAGCGGGAAGCGCCCACAATGCCCCAAGGAGGTGGTGCCTTGATGAAGGGCTGCTGAGCCTGGCTCCTCGGCTGCCGCTCCTGCACATGCACACGGACAGACCAGCTGAACTTGTGTTTGATGGATGTGCAGCAAAGGCAGAAGTAGTAAGGTAGGAGGAGGTGACACCAACAGCTCTGACAGTGGTAGGGCTCCATTTTGGTGGCATTGACATCGTTTCAACAATCATGGTGAGATATGAATCTGTCAATGAGCAATGACATATGGAACAAAATTTCAGTTGCAGGCTGTCTTACCCAAACTGTGGCTTCTGACAAGTTCAATTGCTGGGACAAGGCTCTTTGAAGACAGCATGCTGTAATTTTGGGTTGTCCTGCAGCACCTGCTGGAAGGCTGCAGCTTTGACCATGAAATGTATGGTGGCGGCAGCCAATCTGACTGTACTGCTGCATGCCTCACTCAGCAGAACTCCCTTCAAGTTGATGCCACTCCCATTACAGGCTTCATGAACTGCAGATCACATCATGCATGCCAAGAGCAAAACTTCAGGTCAGGCCAGATTCAAGGCAGGCGGGAAAATGAAACCAGACAACCAGGGGTTGAACACAGAACTGAGAATGACTTGAGCGCATGCAGACCCTTTCACATAAATGTCAGGAGTGGTTTTGCCAATGAGCCTGTGGTTTGGACACATACACATAGTCAGCTGCTCAGTTGTACAAGACAAGTAAGGCGACTATAATGGTAAACCACCCATGCTTGATGCAACACAAGATGACATCAATGTAATCTACAGAGGCTTTCTGTCAAACACACATGAACGACCCTGCAAAGCCAAGTAGGATCATAGGTCAAAGGTGAGGCGGTCAATACAACATGCTCTGAACATCAGGCACCTTCAAGGTATCAGACGATGCTTGCTGCTTGAACCCTGGATCTGGTAACTGCCCTTTTACTTCTATCCTTGTCTGGGGCAGTGCGCCGGAAAGGGGATTGTTCCCAAGTATGTCCATTTGCATTCTTCCAAAAGACCAACTTTCTAGACCTCGGCAGGACTTGCTCAGGGCCAACATCATTCCTCGCAGTGTCGTACTCTGCAGCTAGCTCAGGATACAACGAATGCAGTGAGTTGCAAGTGCAAGCTTTTCTGGTGGCACAGAAAGGGCAACCACTGTTCTTGCCAAGCCGATTTGCTGGACTGGCCACAAAGAGATGTGGTCGGCCTTTGGGGCATTTGGTACAGATCCAGTGCACCATCTTAGCGCTGCCTGCTGTGATCTTGTCAGGATCAAGACCTGCTCTCTGATTCCTCTCAAAGTCAAAGTCCAGCATGGCAGGGTGTTGGCTCTGTGTCAAGCTTGGTTGCCTGTTCCAGGGTTTATTGATACTTGAGCACTTAGGACAACCGCTTTGGCCGTCAACCTTCACATGTATTTTAGCTTGCCAGCTGTGACCACACAACGGGCAGAGCCAATGCCTGCGGGTGTGACTGCCTGCAGTGACCTGGTCTGCAGTCAGCCCATTCTTGGCTGCGTCCCAGTACTCTGCCACAGCTGGGGCCACAGTCATCAGCGAGTTGTGTTGGCACAGACTGTTGTTGCTGCAATAGGGGCATTGATTGTCCATATTCTGCCTGTGATTGACGGTGGTCATCCACTCGTGTGGAACCCCACATGGGCACTGGTCACACCTCCACCACACACGCAGACCGCTGCTAATTGTTATCTGCCTGTCTCCCAAATGCTGCTTTTTGGCATGATGCCACTGCCTCTGCAGTTCTGGCCTCAGGAGGCTGATGTCGGGGCCTGCTGAGGACAGTTGCCCTCTCTGCTTGCAGTGGCACAGTCTCGAGTATCCTGGTGCCAGCACGTCACAGTTCGGCTGATGCAGTTAGAAAGAGAGTGTGAAGCCGCTTCACGTCATAACAAACGTGCAGTCACATACCAGACGCCTGCTTTTTCTTTCTTTGAGCTGGTACCAAACCACAAAGGGAGGAACCCCGACCCAACGCTTGCTGCAAGCGCGGCAATTTGGGTTGCCTGCATACAGGTTATGGCTGACGACGCAGACGACATGTAGATCTTGAAGACTTCTGCACTTGCCTGTTGTGGGGTGGGTGCCACATCCATCTTGCGCAGCACATGCCCGTAGCCATGCTCCCAAGCTTGCCGTGTTTCACTCGCTACGTGATTATCAGACATTCAGACAGCGACGAAAGCGTAAAGCCAGAGAGAGACCCTGAGGCTCCGAAACCAGATAGCTCGAGTCGTACACACTGTTGCTGTAAAAGTCATGACATTTGGCAGGGTTGCTGAGACTCTGCCACAAACGATCAGACTTGTTGGCTGGCCAAGGCTTGCAGTCGGCTTCTTCTTCTTCTTCTTCATACATAAATGCAACCATTCATCATGCCATGTCATGCCATATGGCATGCATAATGTCTAAAATACCCCTTGCTGTTGCTTGGTTATACAACTGCCAACATTCCTGCTGTGAATCGGACATTGGCAGCGCAAGACAGCTCTGCCTGTACCTACACTCAAGATGATGTCAATAGCTGCAGCAGATTCTGCAACAAGACATGGGAAATGTGCTTACTGCATGCACCACACGCATACAAACGCTGCAAAATTTCTGACTTGAGTGAGTCTGCGGAGACAGATTGTATGCAAGAACAGAAAAAAGGACATCTGAGCTCTGCTGTATGCATGCAGAACGAGGCATCAAGTCACCAGGCTGACAAATGATCTACTGTATGCACAGACTTGACGCTGAAATGGGTACCAGTGACGGTCGATCCCAGTTTTGGAGGCTCCTGTTGTGTGCGTCTTCTATGCAGGACCTGCATGACATGACCTCACAAGGCACCCCTGCTACAAATGCATCCCATGCAAAGCCTTTGAGACAAACACCGCAAGCAAGGCTCGTTTTGCAGCATGCATTATCTGAGCTGTACAATCTGTCAAGCAAGCAGTTTATGCCCAATCACACTTTTGTGCATGCTTGCGCATCAGTGTGAGTGCTGCTCAGCCGGTCTACTCCATGTTGGACTGTGCCAATGTTGTGCCGTATTGTGCATAACATGCTGTGCCATGCTGTGCTGTGCCATGCTGCTCAACTGCACCGCTACAAACAGGGCAACATGTCACTGCATGCTGTGCCAATGTTGTGCCAAACATGCTGTGCTGTGCCGTGCCGTGCTGCACTGCGTTGTGCTTGTGCTGTGCTGTGCTGTGCTGTGCTGTGCTGTGCTGTGCCCTGTGCTATTGCATGCCATGCTGAGCAGTGTGTAAACTAGGGTCAGGTGTCCTCTTACATTGCCTAGTGACCCGATGTCATTGCATGAATCCTCTGCAGCTCGTTCAAGCCATGGGACCAACAGCAACATGGCCCTCTTGGCCTCAGATCAGCACAGCTGGAAGATATTTTCCCCTGCATGTCAGCAGCATCCGGGTAGCTTTGTCTGAAGCATGGTTGAAATGCCATTTGCACAAGCAAAAGTGGTTCAACTTGATATGTAATTGCAGCTGGTTTGGGCAGGATATAGGCAGTAGTGTTGAGACTAGCTGCTCGGCCATCAACTCAATGTAATATGCTCTGGTGTTCATGAAAGTGGAAACAAGCTAGCAAACCAATGCACAGTCCCACACAGGCATGTGCAACAATTCAGGGACAGTTGAAGCGTGACAGCTGAAAGGTTACCTGGCTTTGTACACTTCAGTCCAGACACAGAATGCAACTTCAGCATGTATGCAGAGAATGCACTGTTTGTAGCCAACTCTGATGCATATAGCGTATAGTGGACCTGAGCACCTCAAGTGAACCCTGAACATGAGGCTGTAGCCATGGAACAGGCCATGAGATGCACAAGGGCATTCCTACACAGAGACTTCTGCTGACAACTATCAGTTGGAGAGTGCATCAAGCAGTCAACTCATTTTGGATGGATCTCAGTTTGAGGACAAGCTGCAGATCTGGTGCTCACAGCCTTTGTAGCACCATGCGGAGATGACCAATTGGCAAGGCAGCTTCTATGCAAGGTGGCTACCTCTGGGGGGCAGTCTGGTATAATACTGGGCTTCTCAATAAACTGACGCCAAAAGGCGTAGTCTTTTCTTTTCTTTTCCAAGGTGACTACCACACCAAACGTTACAAGTGGTTGCAGCTGTTAACAGGAGCATTCCAAACTCCACTGCCCTAAGACACTGGCCTAGTGAACAAGATCAGGAGCCCAAAGCGTAATGTCCACTTCTTGATTGGCAAATGAAGCTGGACTACGAAGCTATGTGCAACAAGACCAATTGAACAAAATGCTGATGGGAGGCACTTTGCTTATGCATCTCAGGTCGGAAACCTACCACGAAGACCAATACACCTGAAGACGATCATACAGCATACTGCTCACCGCCAGCCTTATACCCACCCAAGCACAACTCGAAGGCCACATATACTCCAGTGTGGTCACTTGAAGAGCAGGCAAAGTACAGCAATACCTTTCACAAAACTGAACTGAGCTTCTGCCCAGACGAAAATATATACACGGACGGACGCAGGAAGGACCATATGCAGGTCTAGTCTTTGGCTCAGGCGTATGTAGGGATTTTAAGCACGCACACCTGAGTCTCAAGGTGTATCCACGAGCAGGGCACGCTAAACATCATCGACACGGCCGAATTGGTAGCGCCTTGGATCGCCCTGAGACACTGCAAACCGGGAGTGATGAGAGCGTTATAACAAAGTCGAAGCAGAAAACTGGCACGCACCTACTACTGGTATGTGCACCTCCGTCGCCACAATCGACGATTACCATAGACCACTGCTTGAAGCGATTGGAGACAAGCTCTTGCAACGAGCACACATGGGCGATGCGGAACATCTCCTCAACATGCATTCGCAGTTGGCATCAATGTGCAGACTGCACAAAGCGCTTTTATTTTGAATCTGGCTTCGAATTCGAGGGCAAAGCAGGACGCGCAGGCCCCAAGTCTGCTCTTCCGGCTCTGCTGACTTGTCAGTACAGCTTCCTGTGGCAGCTTCCTAGTGCGCCTTCTGGATACAGCTGCTTCCCTCCGGATTGTGCCCTTGACGCTGGAGCACGTCTTACGGTATGATACCTTCGCCATGCAGCTTCTTGCTGCAGCTTCTACGTGACAAATAGTGCAGCAAATTTGAGTGGCAACCACGCGCCGAGAGGAAGACTGGGGGAGTATATAATGTCTGCGCAAAGATTCAAAGTGACCCATTAAACTTGACTCGGCTGCAACTCTGCCTGGATACCGTCTGAGCGATCGCAACTGCAACCAGCTGGGGCAACCATGGCGAGGCGTGTGCCGGCTCTGCTCTCACTGATGTCGCTTTTGATGCTGTAGGCCTTATCCTCACAAGCTCAAGCATGGGTGATGACGAACGTGAGCCGCCCTGTTGTCTAGCTCTTTTGCAGCTGCGCAGTACAGATCAGTCCAGCAGGCATGCCATAAACATATGTGTACCAGTTGGCGTTGCAGTTATACTTGGTAGCCCTGATGTGCCGCCATGCATTCCTCTACACATTCACTCAGCGTTTCGGTCTTCTGACTTTCGTGCAGGTGGGCAGCGTCAATGCGATCGCCGCATCGGTTGACAACGGTGAGCAGAAGGGCTCGGGCAGCGGAACCGGGTTTTTTGGTATTGTTTCGCCGGGTGACTCTACTTCTTGCCCTTGGAACCAAAACGGCTGTACCAACCAAGACCTGGGAGATATACCTGCGTGGAGGTCAACAACACCTCCTCGACGCATACTGTGCTTTAGGAGCTCGCTCGCGCTGAATGTTAGCATTCTTGATCAAGCACCTTGTCATGATGACCTGATCAGAAGCAATTTTTAGAAACTTCGTTAGTACACATATGTAGTATAATGCGTGCACCTGGCAGCAAACAGTCTCCAAACCTCTCCTGAGCTTTTGCTGCATATGCAGGTGTGCCAAAGAGACCACCCTGAGCATCAGTCCTGTCGGAGTAAGTATTGGCTGCTATGCACTTTTGCAAGAATTGGTGTACCTACTCCCAGCAGTGTTGCAAACCATGTGCTTTATTTGCGTTCTCATGTGCATACTTGTTGTTCAGCAGAATGTCTTCAATTGCTTGCAGACTCTGAGTGATGCTGACCTTACTGCCTCTGTCACCGGATACAATGGTGGTGTTTTTGATGTCAGCTGGGATCTTGTGGAACAGGGTGCCTACATGACTTACTGCTGGCTCGGGCCTTGCCAAGCGCCAGATGTGAACTTTGGTGAGCTTGTTACTTCCTGCATTGCATAAAACCATATGCTTGCCATGGCTCATCATGACTGCACATGCATGGTGCGTTTGGAGGTCATCTCTTGGCTGTAGTTGTGCAACCTGTACCATACCATTGATATGCCGTTACTGTAGTGCTCGCTGCATTAATGCAATATTGATATGTTTTAAACATGTTGCAGGCCATGGCATTGTACATTCATTGCCTTGCTTGTCTCTGTGGTCAGTGCATGCAGACAGTCAGTTGCACCAAACAGCAATCTTGACTGCCCACCTTCTCCATGTAGTTGCCAAGTGTGTTACATAGTGTGCCTATGCGCAGCCATGCATCTTCAGTCTTGTAAGCTCTTGTAGTATGCCAAAGGTCACCATGACCGATTTCAAACAATACACTGGTCAAATGCTTGAGAATTCACGAAGGGCTGTTGCGTGCAGATGGCTCCACTGGAATCCCTGCTGGTGACTGTGAACCATGAACACGGTAGAGCTGTTCAGGCCATTGTCAAGCAGTATTGATGGACGACTAGTGGGCTGCGTTGAGTGTGCATCGGTAGATACACAGCAAGTAGGGTGTTGCAATTCTTGCTCATGTGATTTATTTCAGATTATGCTGAATATGTAAAAGCTTCATTTCTGTACAATGTCACTCAACAGCTGCGCATGTTATTGGCTTACAATCCCCTAAAATACTGCCTTAAGCTTGCACAAATCAAATAAAGCTTGCAAGCTTACAATTGTACGGTATGTATACTATGTATGGTATACCATATACATGTCTGAGCATGCACTCAAAAGTGCTTGATCAAGACTATCCCTCCCCTTGACGGTACATTCATGCTGGCTAGCAATGCACCTCAGAAAGACATGCCAAGGTCACATGTTTGTCTGCCCAAATGCATACTGGTCTGCCTTGCTTGGAGAAGCTTCAGGGATTTCAGGGCAAGGAGCAATGTAGATCCTTCTTGTAATGAAATTGCAACCCCCAGTGATAAGAAACCAAGCACGACCGGCAATGCCAAAACTATACCACAGCCGACAGCATGTACAGTCGTCTCCATGTGTCTTACAATATGGGTTAGCATTAGCGCCAAAGTTTGTGCAACCTGAGAAGCACCATTCTGCACATCTCCAGCTGGAACCATGTGCTGGCAATGCACCAAACATTTGTTGATTACAACCAGTCTTGCAAGCCAGTGATATGTATACAATAGTCAACCCATACTTCATGCCAAGACCTTGCTAGGTTTGGAAGCCCCTCCCTCTTCTATGTCACCCCAGTCATGCCATTCAGCATTCACTTTGCGGATGCCAGAATCCAGAGTATCCAATTTGGCCTGCACACACCACGCACATTAATTTAGCCGTGATTGGCCTATTGTACATGGCATACCCCAATGGTTGCCGGCGTAAACTTGTATCCCCTGCTGAGGGTAAGGCCCTACCCCATGAGGGGGCACCTGCTCTTGTGACACCATGCACATGCGCACTCTCGGTACTTTTGTGCGAGTCTGTTTAATGTTCAATTGGACATGCTCCTGACAGCTCAACTATGAGGAGAGATCAGGAGGATGTCATGCATGTGATCACATTAGTCATGCTGATGATGCTCAGGCTGATGCTAAAACGGCAAAACAGAACCTCTACGCTAATCATAAACCCGCAAAGCATGTGCCTGAAGAAGAAGTACAAGAAGAGAAGTACAAGCTTTGCTACTTGCAGCTGAGAACAGGCTATGCCAGACTTTGGACAGTCAAATGCATGGGTTGCAAAGTGCACCTTTGCTGCTCTGGGCAGAACCCAGTCAAAGATGCCATCTATGTTGGCTCTGATGTTCTTGGGATTCTGACTTCTGGGAATGACTGGAATGCCGCGCTGCACATTCCACTTCAGGCACACCTGCAGGACCAACATTGCATGCCTTTGATTGCACACCCAGCAGGCGCTGGTCACTGCTCTTACTGTCCAAGAAGAGGAAGAGGAGGAAAAGGAAAAGGAAGAAGAAGAAAAAGAAGGGGAAGAATAAGAGGGAGAAAAAGAAAGTTTTACGCGTCTCAGCGATCATAACGGGAGCCTCCTGAGGCGGCAGCCTGGAGCGCTCTTGCTGTCCATTCATAGGTGGACATGTCATATGCGAGTCAAAATGTTGATGCCACAACAGATGCACACCGGAAGTTCATTGCTGAGGCAGGAAAAGCCAGCAGACCACACATGCATGCATGTGTATGCTCTTGTCATCCCTACACCAGAAATCTAAACTCAGCAATGTCTGGATACAGCACATTGTGGAGATGTTTTAGACACTCAAAAGATACATTGCAGAGCATGCATACTGTAAGTATAGTACATACTCACTTGTCAGGAGTACAAAGAGAAAGTTGATCAACTTCCCTCCTGATATGCAATGCTGTATTACTGCGATATACAGGAAGGCCCAAGAAAGGTGTCTCAGAAAGGGCACATGAGGCTGAAGTCTGACCTGTGCAGATGTGCGTCCCAGCTCTTGGGCTACCTCCCCCATCACATCATTGTTTATGACCCCTGGATCTGAATGCCCCAGGGGACTGAAGGCTATGCAGTGCACACCCTACAGAATCAGCACCATTAATTTGCTTAGGGTCTGACCGAATTGATAGCCAGATGCCCAACCACCTTGCAGCATGGCTGGGCTGAAGGCTACGCAGTGCACACATCCTACAGAAATAGCAAGACAAATTTGCTTAGGGTTTGCCTAAATTGATGACCCAATTCCCATGCAGCATGGTATGGCAAAAGGTGTTGAGAGTAAGCAGGAATGATGATATGGAACAGGCCAGATAATTGGTAAACCTTAAGAAGATGCGCAAGACAGACAGTTTTGGAGAGGCAAGACTTGTCCTGCACGTACCTAGCTCATCATAAAGCGAGTTTATCATTCAATTATCATAATTTATTAAGCCAGGAATCTGTCAGAGTCATGGAAAGTGGATCCTGCCTCGCAAGAGCCAATGTGCGCTCAAGCTGAGTCACTGAAATTGGTATATTGTCGTCATCCAGATTCTAGCCTTGTAGGGGACTACAGAACATGGTGAAATTCATGCAGTCAACCATTCAACATGTTTCTGCCCCTAGGGTCAGGCATGTACGCTCCTGAGTAGATCCCTGTTTGTAGTCCTGTTTGAGCAGATGACACAGATGGCACAATGGCACAATGGCTGGGGTGTGCAACTATAGAGTTGCACTAATGAGAATTGTCTGGCTTTTTGCACAGAATTGCTTTGTGTATGATCATTGATCATTACCTTTCGCGCACAAACGCCCACAAGCTTCCGTTGTGGAAGGAAAGGATGCAGCTCCACTTGGTTTGCAACCGGCTTGATGCGGGCATACTCAAGAAGCTCCTCAACTTGCTTCACGCTGAAGTTTGAGACGCCCAGGTGCCTTACCAAGCCACGGTCAACAAGCTCCTCCATAGCTTCCCTGCATGAGTCATGAGCCTCAATCATGTATATACAAGTGGTTTTACCATATATATATATATATATTAAAACAATATATGTAGATTACATTTATATCCATATTTATACACATAAACATATAAAGACCCCATACAAGTTTATGCCCCACAATGCCTTGATCCGTCACTGGCACAGAGGCCCTTATGGTACGCTGTCTGTATGAGTGTCAGTATGAGCCTGCATTGTTATGCATGCATTCCAACATGTTGCCATGGGCTTATCTCCATCTGCCACTCACGACACCTTTTGGCACAGCAAGGTATATGACCAGCAGCGTTTTCAATAAGGCTAGCTGGCATAGGGAAAAAATGATTTTGCAGCTGGCATACTGGCATTGAGCCTGACATATTGGCAGCAACAAATGACGCAGCGTTCCCTCAAATGTCCATACAAACAAGGCTTGCTATGTCTGCAAGTATGCTAGGTGTTACAACAGACCTATTTCGACAGACTCATTTTGATGATGTCTGCAAAGTTTAATGGGGATAAATGTGAGGAACAGAGGATCAGATGGATGCATGATTGAAACTCAAACGTACAAATACATCTTTACAATGCAATGTGTCTGGTGGGGCCATTGGGCTTGCCCAAGGTGCCAGTGGCAGGGGGTAAGATTCCAAAGTTTAGATGCCAGAAGCTTACCAAGTGTGCTAGATAGTGACACCGTCATCAGGAGGGCCACTGTCAGGGATGCACAGGCTAGGGATGAGGTGTCACAGGCTAGGGACGAGGTTTCACAGGCTAAGGATGAGGTGTCACAGGCTAGGGATAACATTTCACAGGCTAGGAATCTGGTTTCACAGAGCTGGGATCAGAGGTCTGCTTCCTGGCATGCCACTCTCAGGGTTGTTGATTCACTGCTAGGGGGTTTGGAGTTCACAAGCCAGGCTTTAAGATACATAGGCTAAGGGTTTGTGGTCCACAGGTTAGAATGTGTAGTTCACGCGGTAGAGTTGGAGGACATACCAGGTCTGCTGGATGGTTACAGTGTGATCAGGCTTGCCTGGCATGCCACTTTCAGTGTAGGTTTTTTGTTCATGGCTAGAATTGAGGTTTACTTTGGGTTCCATGGGCTAGGGTTTCTGGTTCACAGGTGAGGATGTGTGGTTCATGGGTTAGAGTTGGAGGACATACCAGGTCTGCTGGATGGTGACAGTGTCATCAGGCTTGCCTGGCATGCCACTGTCAGGTTTGTTGACTCACTGCTGGGGTTTGGCGGTTACTCAGGTTAGAGTGTGTGATTCATGGGTTAGAGTGGGAGGACATACCAGGTCTGCTGGATGGTGACGGTGTCATCAGGCTTGCCCGGCATGCCACTGTCAGGTTTGTTGACTCACTGCTGGGGTTTGGCGGTTACTCAGGTTAGAGTGTGTGGTTCATGGGTTAGAGGTGGGTTAGAGGTGGTGGGACATACCAGGTCTGCTGGATGGTGACAGTGTCATCAGGCTTGCCTGGCATGCCACTGTCAGGCTCCCAGGCTTCTGGCCAATGCATCAACAGCAGGTCCAAGTACTCACACCCCAAGTCCTTGATGCTCTTTTCACAGGACGCCCTACAGGCCACAATATTTTTTGCCAGGCTCTTTTTTGTCAGTTTTTGGTTTTCCAAGGTTACCTGTGTTTATCCCTTCTGTTCGAAAAAGGATGGATGCAAGTCACAGCCCACAGGTGTTTACAAAAAGGGCTTGTCTCGGAACTTTGATGGGTGCAAAACCTATAGGGCCTAGCAGCTGTGGGAGTACTGCGTAAGGGTTTTGATGGGTTGATGGGCAAACCCTACAGGACCCAGCAGCTGTGGGACTACTGCTCGGGTTTCAAGTCAGTGCAGCAGCAGCAGCAGCATCAGACACACAGAAGGACGTTTGTGTCATCTTGAGTAAGCTTTGACAAAGGTTTGAAAGTACATCACGTGACACATAGGCATGTTTTCTGCAACATTGAGCTTTGGCCTTACTTTCATGAAGATGGAGGCAAAGGCAGGCAAAGCCTCAAAGAAAGTTTCTGAAATGAATTGAGTTCAGGCAACACATGCAATATGCCATCAGCTTTCAGGGCAGCAAGCTAGTAATGTGGCAGTGCCAGGTTTTCTTTGAACTCAAATTTATGGAAGATTCCGGTCACAAGTAAAGCAACTGCCACATCAGGACTCATACAGGGAGCTACTCAGGCCTGAGCATACCTGGCCCTAAGGCAAGACACGTATTGTTGTGTTGAATGAGTGAAAAGTAATGGACAAATGAAATTGCTCGTGCATGTATGAACACAACAAACGCGCCATGAACGGATGAATAGGTGAGTGAGCGTCAAGCAGCTCCCTGAAGGGCAGCCTGGTATAATACTTGGCTTCTCATTAAATTGCCGAAAGGCAGAGTCTTTTGTTTGATGTTCTTTTCAATGTCATGCAACTGACCTGACGAGCTTGGGTCTGTGAGCATCATTCCATATTTTGCTGGTGATGAAGAGATCACTCCTGTGCCCTTGGCTGATGAAGTCTGCCATGCCCTCTCCAATAGTCTCCTCGTTCCCATAAAAGGAAGCGCAATCTATATGCCTGTAGCCTTCAGCTATTGCACACCTGTGGGACATGTGAGGTGAGTCAAATGGATGACTAAAGTAGCAGCATGTAGGCAAGCAGCAGATGTGCTTGTACCCCTCAGCTGTGACAGACCTGTTGCTGACACTCAGAGCAAGGTGAACAGGCTACTTGCTTCATGCAGTGTAGTGTACAGCAGGTGTATGAGACAGTCAATGAGCAGGATCTGCCAGCCTTTTGCGCTAATGTAGTATTTGCATCCAGCCTTTTGCGCTAATGTAGTATTTGCATGGTGAAACGTGCAGTGTATCAGCAATGAGCTGCTGCACAGAGGGATGGAGGTTGCTTGCATGAATGCGTGGACTGCCTGCCCAATAGATTTGTCGTGCATGCAATTGTGATTTGGCATAGACAGCCTCAACATACACTATACAAGTTGTGTGTCTTTATGATTGACGGTCATTTTGTCAGAATCAATTGCATGAAACTATTGCACACGTGTCTCTGAGCTCTGCATAACAGTATGGACAAATCAGGAACAGCTTGTGCTACACCAATCTAAATTTGGCGCATTTTCAGACCTCAGGTGTGACATGAGTGTGGTGACATGACACAGCTTGATCTGCATGGAAAAGAAAGACTGCATACCTTACGCTGTCTGCTTTGTCAACTTTGTAAGTGCCAAAGCCAACAAGAGGCAGCTTTGCTCCACTGCGCAGCAACAGATATTCGCTTTGAGGCGCAGCTGTTGCTGCAGTCTCGGCACCATTCTGCAAAGCAACGATATGCTCACACTCCAGTCTATTGCAAAAAGCTGCATTGCTGCACCTGAGTTTTATACATGTATTTGTGCGCGAGCGCCCACAAAAGTCCCAGCAACGCAGTTCAGAGTAGAAGATAACACCTGCGTCCTGCCAGTGCTGCCAACTGGGGCTGGGCCATTCCACACACCTGTTCGATCCTGCAAGGTAAGACACTCTCACCGTGCTGTCATGCTGACAAAAGCGGTTCATGCTATATGTGCAACGCAGGGGCAAGCGTACCTCTCGAAGGGCAGCTGCCGGCCCAGAGATACTCAAACCAGCATTCGTCTGCATCCCTGTAAATACAGCACGCAGCCTGCGACACCTCCAGAAGTGGACATGGAGAACCACTCGCTGGG
>JAABUP010006550.1_pt1 | contig 16441 bp, 14 predicted proteins | sample 5559201 | NCBI WGS metagenome assembly JAABUP01 (sample SAMN10711887, study PRJNA513373) | rock metagenome | isolation source: Antarctica rocks | place: Antarctica
TGAGGTGCCGATCGAACCGCTGTGGTTGTGTCCCCTCCAGCTGCGGCCACGGCATACGGATTCTCCTGCCTCGCAGGGCAACCCGCCCGGTGGTGCAGCCGATACACGGTGGCCGCTCTACCCGATGAGCGCCGGCGAGCCCTATGTCAACGTGGGGTTCTGGTCGACGGTGCCAATCGGGGCCGGCCGCCTGGACGGGGACACCAACCGCGCCATCGAAGACGAGGTGACCAGGCTCGGAGGGCACAAGTCGCTCTACTCCGACTCCTACTACGACCGGGAGACCTTCGACCGCCTCTACGGCGGCGGCGCATACCGGCCGGTCAAGGATCGCTACGACCCCAAGGGGCGGTTGCCCTCGCTCTATGACAAGGCGGTGCGGGCACGATGAGCATGACGGTGGCGGAGGCCTTCGCGACGGTTTTCGGGGCGAACGCTCCGGTGCGGTTCACGGCCTACGACGGGTCGACGTCGGGCGCCGACGATGCGCCGTTCGCGCTGTCGTTGAAGCGGAAGCGGGGCCTCGACTACGTCATGACCGCGCCCGGGTCGCTCGGTCTGGTGCGCGCCTACCTCCAGGGTGACCTCGTCATCGAGCCGATGAACGAGGCCGACCCCTACGAGGTCCTGAGGTTCATGGAGGACCAGCTCCACCCCCGACGCCTCGGACTCGACGAGATCCCCGAGCTGGCCCGGTTCGTCAGGGACCATCGGCCCTCGATCCCCGAGCTGCCGCTGGAGGAGACCCCGGGGCCGTTGCGGCGGCTGGCCGCCGGCCTGACCCATGCCCGCAGCCGCGACGCACTCGCGATCCGGCACCACTACGACGTGTCCAACGCGTTCTACGAGATGTTTCTCGGTGAGTCGATGGCCTACACCTGCGCCGTCTACCCGGCCGAGCGCTCGACGCTCGAGGAGGCGCAGGCGGAGAAGTTCGACCTCGTCTGCCGCAAGCTGGGGCTGCAGCCCGGCATGCGGCTGCTCGACGTCGGCTGCGGCTGGGGCGGCATGGTCCGGCACGCCGTCGCGCACCACGGGGTCACGGCAGTGGGGATCACCCTCTCGAGGGCCCAGGCCGACTGGGGCGCGGCGAAGGTGGCCGAGGATGGGCTCTCCGACCGGGCGACGATCCGCCACGGCGACTACCGCGACGTCACCGATTCGGGCTTTGACGCGGTCTCCTCCATCGGTCTCACCGAGCACATCGGCGTCGCCAACTACCCGGCCTACTTCCGGTTCCTCCGCGACCGCCTCAAGGACGGCGGGCGGTTGCTCAACCACACCATCACCCGCCCCGACAACGAGCACCCGGGCCTGCCCTCGCGCGGCTTCATCAACCGCTATGTCTTCCCCGACGGAGGCCTCACCGGTTCCGGCGACATCGTCCGGGTCATGGAGGACGAGGGTCTTGAGGTGCGTCACCAGGAGAACCTGCGCGAGCACTACGCCATGACGACGCGCGACTGGTGCACCAACCTCGCCAAGCACTGGGACGGGGCCGTCGAAGAGGTCGGTCTCGGCGTGGCCAGGGTCTGGGGCCTCTACCTCGCCGGCTCGCGGCTCTCCTTCGAGCGCAACCGGATCCAGCTGCACCAGATCCTCGCGTCCCGCACCAGCGAGGCGGGCAGCTCCGGCTTCCCCCTGCGCCCGAGCTGGGGCAGCTGACCTTCGAACCCAGCTCACCGGCATACCCAGCAAGCCCGTATGCCGGTCGGCCGGGTGAGGAGGTCCGTCGCCTGCTCGGCCGCAACAGCGCTGATGTCCACCGTTGTTGCGGCCGGTCGTGGCGCGCCTGCCGCATCAGCTCGGATGTCCACGGCTTGTTTGCGCTCGGTGTGGCTGTCAGGAACGGGCGGCGGCCTGGCGCTTGAGCTCGGACCTGGCCAGCGCGTTCTTGTGCACCTCGTCCGGGCCGTCGGCGAAACGCAGGGACCGGATTCCGGCCAGCGCAGCAGCCAGCGGGAAGTCGGTACTCAGGCCACCGGCGCCGTGCGCCTGGATCGCCTTGTCGAGGATCCACTCCACCGTCCGGGGCGTCGCGATCTTGATCGCCTGGATCTCGGTGTGGGCGCCCCTGTTGCCTACCGTGTCCATCAGCCACGCCGTCTTGAGCACGAGGAGGCGCAGCTGCTCGACGCGCACCCGCGACTCGGCGATCCAGTCGCGGACCACCCCCTGCTCGGACAGCGGCCGGCCGAACGCGACCCGCTCGTCGGCGCGCGCGCACATCAGCTCGATGGCCCGTTCGGCGATCCCGATCGAGCGCATGCAGTGGTGGATCCGCCCGGGCCCGAGCCTGGCCTGGGCGATGGCGAAGCCGTCACCCTCCCCGGAGATGAGGTTCGTGGCAGGCACCCGCACACGGTGGAACTCGAGCTCGGCATGGCCGCCATGGTCGTGGTCGTCGTAGCCGAGGACGGTCATGCCCCGCTTGATCTCGAGGCCGTCGGCATCGCGCGGGACGAGAATCATGCTCTGCTGGCGGTGACGCTCCGCGGAGGGGTCGGTCTTGCCCATGACGATGAACAGCTTTGCGTCGGGATTCATCGCGCCGGTGATCCACCACTTGCGCCCGGTGATGACGTAGTCCCCGCTGCCGTCATCGGTCGGTTCGATGCGGGTGGCGATGTTCGTGGCGTCCGACGAGGCGACGTCGGGCTCGGTCATCGCGAAGGACGATCGGATCTCACCGCGGAGCAAGGGTTCGAGCCACTGCTCCTGCTGCTCAGGAGTCCCGAAGGTCTCGAGGACCTCCATGTTGCCCGTGTCGGGCGCCGCGCAGTTGAGGGCGGCAGGCGCCAGAGCGATGCTTCGCCCGGTGATCTCGGCGAGCGGTGCGTACTGCACGTTGGTCAGCCCGGCTCCGCGTGGACCGGGAAGGAACGCGTTCCAGAGTCCGCGGGCACGGGCCTGCTCCTGCAGCTCTCGCAGGACGGGTGCCCGGCTCCAGGCCCACCGGTCGTCGAGGGCGTCGACCTGCTCCTGGAAGAGCGCCTCCGCCGGGTGGACGTGCCTCGCCATGAAGTCGAGCAGCGACTCGCGCAGCTCCTCGGTGCGGGGGTCGTGGGCAAAGTCCATCAGTGGTCCTCCATCGACTCGAGACCGAGCGCGAGCAACGGCTCGACCATCGAGCCGATCTGGCCGAAGCCCCCACCCACAGTGTGTCCCTGGGCGTGGCGGTAGTGGATCCCCTCGAGGATCACGGCGAGCTTGAAGCAGGCGAGCGCCTCGTAGTAGCCCAGCTGGGTCAGGTCGCGGTCGCTGCGGGCGCCGTAGCGGGCGACCACGTCGCCACTTGTCACGAACCCCGGGGCCCGGGATGCTGTCGAAACGCCTTGACCCACATCGAGGTGGGCGATCCGGTGGTAGGTCAGCAGGAGGGCGACGTCGGTCAGCGGGTCACCCAGTGTCGCCATCTCCCAGTCGACGACGGCTTCGATCACGTCGCGGGAGCTCACCAGGAGGTTGTCGAGGCGGTAGTCACCGTGGACGATCGACGGCGCAGACTGCTGCGGGCGCCGCTCGCGGAGCAGGGCGATGAGCTCGTCGGCCCCCGTCAGCTCCCGGGTGCGTGAGCTCTCGAGCTGCGTCGTCCAGCGCCGCACCTGGCGCTCAAGGAAGCCTTCGGGCCGCCCGAAGTCCCCCAGCCCCACCGACTCCGGGACGACGTCGTGCAGGTCGGCGAGGGTGTCGACCATCCGCTCGCCGATGCGCCTGGTCCGGTCGGCCCCAAGGGTCTCCAGCTCCTCGGCCGTCCGGTAGGGCACTCCCTCGACGAGCTCCATGACATAGAAGGGCGCGCCGAGGACCGTGTCGTCCGCGCACACGGCATACATCTCAGGCACCGGGACGGCCGTCTCACGCAACGCCGCCATGACGCGGTGCTCGCGCACCATGTCGTGCGCCGTCGCGAGGACATGTCCGAGAGGTGGCCGCCGGACGATGACCGACGTCGTGCAGTCGGTGACGAGGTAGGTGAGGTTTGACTTGCCGCCCGCGACCACCGCACCGCTCAGCGGCCCGGTGAGCAGGCCCGGCACCTCGCGCCCGAGCCACCCCCCGAGAGCCGCGAGGTCGAGCCCCGGTGGGTCCGTCCCGCCGCCTGCCGACGGCTCGGTATGCCGGGTCACGGCGCCGCGACCCAGACGACGCGCCCGGTGGTGGCCCCGTCGGCAAGGCGCTGGACGCCGTCGGCGAGGTCCTCGAGGGCCAGCCGCTCCGAGACGAGCGGCACGATGGCACCGGTGCCGACGAGGCGGCTGAGCTCGACGTGGCACTCGGCCACGGCGTTCGGGTCGAGCCTGGGGTAGAGCCCCCAGTGCAGGCCGACGACCGAGTAGTTCTTGACGAGCGCATGGCTGAGCGCCGGCGTCTGGATCGTGCCGCCGGCGAACCCGACGACGAGGATCCGCCCCTCGAAGGCGATGCACTTCGTCGAGCGGTCATAGGTCCCGCCGCCGACCGGGTCGTAGACGACGTCAGCGCCGCGTCCGCCCGTCGCCTCCTTGACGACGGAGACGAAGTCCTCGGTGTGGCGGTCGACGACGACGTCGGCGCCCAGCCGGTGAGCCACGGCGGCCTTGTCCGCGCCGCCGACGACGCCGATCACCCTGGCTCCCGCGGCCTTGCCGAGCTGGACCGCCGCGCTCCCGACGCCCCCGGCAGCGGCGTGCACGAGCAGCGTCTCGCCCGGCTGCAGGCCGGCCCGCCGGTGCAGGCCGAACCACCCGGTCTGGTAGCCGAGGAAGAACCCGCCGGCCTGGGCGTCGTCGAGCCCCTCCGGAGCCGGATAGCTGCCTGCTGCCTCCAGAACGGCCTCCTCGGCGAACCCGCCGTGGGGCAGCACCGATCCGCCGACAACCCGGTCGCCGACGACGAACTCGTCCGCGCCGTCCCCGGTCTCCAGGACCTCGCCACACAGCTCGACGCCCGGTGTGAACGGGAGGTCTGGGCGCACCTGGTAGAGCCCACGGCACATGAGCGCGTCGGGGAAGTTCGCTGCCGACGCGAGCACCCGGACCCGAATCTGGCCTGGGCCGGGAGTGGTCTCGGCAAGGTCGCTCAGCCGCAGGACGTCGCGTGGCTCGCCGAGCTCCTGCACCTGCCAGGCCCTCACGACCGAGCCCTCGTCGTCGCGTCGGCAGTGCGGTCCGGCGCAGAGCCGGCCGGGGACTCCTCCAGGGCGGCGTCGAGCTTGGCCTGGAGCCGCTGCATGCCGCTGAGCCAGGCGTCCGGGTGGGCCGCTCGCTGGGCGTAGTAGTCGGCGACCTCCGGATGGGGGAGCACGTAGAAGGCGTCTCCCTGCAGGGCCTGCCAGACCGTGTCCGCCACCTCCTCCGGCTCGAGCGCACGGTCGCGTGACAGCAGCTCCTTGACCGGGCCGGACTGCTCGAGCATCCTCGTCCGGACGCCCTGCGGGCAGATCGCCTGCACGACGACGCCCCGTCCTGCGTAGGTCACCCGCAGCCACTCGGCGAAGGCGACGGCGCCGTGCTTCGAGACGGAGTAGGGCGCGCTGCCGACCATCGTCAGAAGCCCGGCTGCCGAGGCGGTCACGACGAACCGGCCGCCACCGCGCTCGAGCCACAGCGGCACGAGCAGCCGGGCGGCGCGGACGTGGGCCATGACGTTGACCTCGAGCGACAGCGCCCACTCGGACTCCGGCGAGTCGAGTCCGCGCCCGGCCTCGACCCCCGCGTTCGCGAAGAACACGTCCACCGCCCCGAGCTGCTCCATAGCCCGCGCGACCAGGGCGGTTCCGCCCTCCTCGCTGGCGCAGTCGCCGACGAAGGCGTCGGCTCCGAGCTCCTCCGCCACCGATCGCACCGACTCGTCGAGGTCGGCGACGAGGACGCGAAAACGCTCCCGCACCAACCGTTCTGCGATCGCTCGTCCGATCCCGCGGGCTGCGCCGGTGACGACGGCCGTCGACCCCGCGGCATACCCCGCGGCCGACCCCGCGGCATACCCCGCGGCATACCCCGCGGCAGACATCTCAGATGCCGCCCGTCAGGGTGAGACCGCCGTCGATGACGACGGTCTGGCCGGTGACCCAGCTCGCGTCGTCGGACAGGAGGAAGGCGACGACGCCGGCGATGTCGGCGGGCACGCCGAGCCGCTTCAGGGGGTAGGCCGCGGCGACCTGCTCCTCACGCCCCTCGTAGAGCGCGGTGGCGAACGCCGTCTTGACGATGGCCGGAGCCACCGCGTTGACGCGGATCGTCGGGCCGAGCTCCACGGCGAGCTCCTCGGTGAGGTGCCCGAGCATCGCCTTGCTCGCGCCGTAGAAGCCGATGCCCGGCGCCGGCTTGAGGCCCGCGACAGAGGAGACGTTGACGATGGCGCCACCGTGCTCACCGAGCCACGCGGCATGGGCCTGCTGGACCCAGGAAAGGGCGGCGATGCAGTTGACCTCGACGATCTTCCGGGCGGCATCGAGGTCCAGGCCGATGACCGGCCCGTAAGCCGGGTTGATCCCCGTGTTGTTGACGAGCAGGTCCATGCTCCCGAACGCGTCGATGGTCCGCGCGACCGCGTCGCGCTGGTGCTCACGGTCGTCTGCCTTGCCCGTGACGGCGATCGCGTGTGGCGCACCCCCGAGCTGCTCGACCGCAGCGTCGAGCCCCTCCTGCTTGCGGGCGGTGAGACACACCCGCGCGCCCTCCTCCACGAGCCGCTGCGCGATGGCCAGCCCGATCCCCCGGCTCGCTCCAGTGACGAGGGCGACCCTGCCGTCGAACCGTGCCATGACTCTCCTCGCCGGACTGCTCCGGTATGCCGTGTGCTCGCCTGCTGCGCCGCGGCCGCCGCGGCCGCCGCGGCCGCCGCAACCGCCGCAACCGCCTCGCGACGGCCGGCCGGGGCGCGGACTAAGCGCTCGCTTACTTTTGCGTACCTCCCGCCTTCCGTCAACCGCCGAACGCTTCAGCAGTTGGCCCAGCGGCCTCGTCAGCGGCGCTGTTGCGGCCACCCCAGCGGCGGCCTTGCGGCCAGCTCAGCGGCCGTCGCGGCTCCGGTGACTGCGGGTCGCGAGCCGGCGCAGGACGGGGTCGAGCAGGTCCCAGACCTCCCGGATCTGGAGCACCGACGCCATGAGGAGGTAGGCGAGCCCGAAGACGGCTCCGGCGACGACGAGGGTGAGCAGAGCGCCCTCGCGGCCGTGCACCAGCCCGTCGAACCCGAGCACGACCGGCCAGGCGATGCCCACGGCGACGAGGGAGGCCAGGCCGATGCGCAGGTAGGAGCGGATGATGCCCCGGAAACCGAGGTGGCCCAGGCGCTTGCGGACGAACCACATGCCGAAGAGCGCGCTGAGGGTGTTGCTGACGACGATGCCGAGCCCGATGATCGCCACCGTGTGCTCCGGCCGCAGCAGCAACGTGACGAGGGTGATGACCGTGGCCGAGCCGGTGAGGACGACCTGCTCCCAGAAGGCGGTCCGCCCGTCGTCGTGTGCGTAGAAGAAGCGCTGGTTGAGCACGTCGATCCCGAACGGCACGACGCCGAGCGCCATCGCGGCGAGCACCTGGGCGGTGGCGGGCAGCTCGGCGGGGTCGCGGGAGCTGAAGAGCAGCACCGTCACCGGCAGGGCGAAGGCGAGCAGGGCGAAGGACGCCGGGAGGGTGAGCGCCGTCGGCACGGTCAGCCCGCGGGCGTACTCCCGGCGCAGGACCGTCGTCTCCCCGGCCTGTGCCGCCGTGGAGATGCGGGGGTACAGGGCAGTGATGATCGACAGGGCGACGAACGAGTGCGGGACGATGAAGACGAAGAGGGCGTTGGAGTAGACGAGGATCCCGGGGATGAAGCGGTGGAGGTTGTCGGCCTGCTCCGAGGCGTGCCAGATGACCTTGGACGCGACGAGGTAGCCGAGCTGCGACACGATGAGCGCGGCGAAGGCCCACGCCGCGACCCGCGACGTCATGGCCAGGCCGACGCCCCGCAGCCCGAAGCGCGGTGTCCAGCGGAACCCACTGCGCCACAACGGGATCAAGAGGAAGAGGGCCTGCACGACGATGCTCAGCGTGGCGGTCCCGGCGAAGACCCAGACCATCGGGGCCGACCACTGACCCGGCCGGACGTGCCCGTCGAAGAAGCCCATGAAGGCGACGAGCCCGAGAATCTGGACCACGTTGGCCAGGGCCGGGGACCAGCCGAACGCCGCGAACTGCCCTCGGGCGTTGAGCACCTGGCCGAACACGGCATACAGGCCGTAGAAGAAGATCTGCGGCACGGTGAGGAAGGCGAAGAACGTCGCGAGCGACAAGGCGTCCGGTTCGATATCCGTCGCATAGAGCCGGATCAGCAGCCCGGCGCCGGCGGTGCAGACCACCGTGACGACGAGGAACCCGACGCCGGCCAGGGTGAGGATCCGGTCGGTGAAGTCACGCCCGCCGTCGGGGTTCCTCGCCGCCCTGACCAGCTGCGGCACGAGGATGGAGTTGAGCACGCCGCCGGCGATGACCATATAGATGACGTTGGGCAGCGTGTTGGCCGTCTGGAACGCGTTGCCGGTCAGGCCCTGACCGATCGCGAGCACGATGAGCGACTGCCGGACGACCCCGAGCAGGCGCGAGGCGACCGAGCCACCGGCCATGGCCAGGCTGGAGCGCGCGATGCTCGGCGTCGTCGTCACGAGGTCAATCCTTCACCAGCGCGGCCATGGCGACCGCATTCGCACGGCGGTCGGCGCGGCCGACCCGCGCCTCGACGACGAGGATCCCGTCGAGGTCGGCCGCGAGCGAGCGCCTCAGCCCGGCCACGCTGGTCACCTGCCGGTATGCCGTGTGGCTGGCCCGGCAGAGCGCGTCCACGTCAACCCCGTGTGGCGTGCCGAAGACCCGCTCGAAGGCGCTCGCGTAGTCCGGACCGCCCTGCTCCAGCCCGGAGAAGATCGATCCTCCGTCGTCGTTGACGACGACGAGGGTGAGGTCGGGGCGTGGCTCGTCCGGGCCGAGGAGCAGTCCGGTGCTGTCGTGCAGGAAGGTCAGGTCGCCGAGCACCGCGACGGAGCGGTCGGCGCGGGGGCGGCCCAGCGCGACGCCGATGGCCGTCGAGACGGTCCCGTCGATGCCGGCCAGGCCACGGTTGCCGACGACGAACCGGTGCTCCCGGGGCCGGTAGCCGGGCATCATCAGATCGAGGTCGCGGATCGGGTTCGACGACCCGACGACCAGCGTCGCGTGCGCCGTGACGGCGGCCGCGACCTCGCGGGCGACATGGAGCGGGTCGAGCTCCGGGAGAGTGTCCACCCAGGCGTCGAGCCGGCGGGACAGATCGCTGTCGGCGGCCCGCCAGGCGCCGAGCCACTCCGTGTCCGCAGGCGTCGGCCGGCTCGCGCGGTCGACCACGGGCGGCGCGCCGAGGTGACGGGCCACCCGACCGGGGTCGGTGACGATGCCGCCGGGTCCAGGCGCGGCCAGGACCTCCACGTCGGAGCGGGAGACCAACGTCGTGACCGGCCGCGACAGGGTGGGGTGGCCGAGGACGACCACCCGCTCGATCCGGGCGCCGAGCTCCGTGCCGAGCAGCAGCCGGTAGGTCCGGATCGCGTTGGTTCCGACCCGGGCGCCCGACGTCGGCTCGGCGAGCAGCGGCCACCCGGCTCGCTCGGCGAGGACCCGGGCAGCCGACCCGGCATCGTCCCCGGCGACGACGACGGTGCGGGGGCCGCGGGGAAGCACCTCGGGCGCGGGCCCGGAGTGGGGCGAGCCCGCCTCGACGTTCGGCCCGCTGTCCGTTTCGTCCGGGAAGTCGGACCACCCGCCCCCCTGAGGCAGCACGGAACCACCTACCCGTGCCCGAGATAGGGGATTCTTTGGTACTGGTCCGGGCCACCAGCGGGACTCGGACGCGTCTGGACCCTCGAGGAGCAGTGGCGCCTCGAGCTGGACGTTCAGCTGGGTCGGCCCCGGCCGGGCGCACGCCGCCCGCCCGGCCGCGTCCACCTCCGGCCCCGTTGCCGTGACGCCCAGGTCGACGCAGGGCGCGAACCTCCCGAAGATCCCCGCCTGCTGGGTGGTCTGGTTCGCTCCCGTGCCTCGCAGGGCGTCCGGTCGGTCGGCCGACACGACGACGACCTGACGCCCGCTGTGGTGAGCCTCCATGACGGCGGGCAGCAGGTTGCCGACGGCGGTCCCCGAGGTCGTCACGACCGCCACGGGGCGGCGGGAGCCGACCGAGAGCCCGAGCGCGAGGAACCCCGCGGTCCGTTCGTCGATCCGCACGTGCAGCCGCAGGTCACCGGCGGCGTCCGCGGCATACAGGGCGAGGGCGAGGGCGGCCGAGCGCGATCCCGGGGCGAGGACGACGTCGCGCACGCCCCCCGTGGCCAGGGCGGTGAGCAGGCGCACCGCGCGCTCGGCAGAGTTCACAACGTGCCAGTATGCCGTGCGGCCGGGCCCCGCTTTCGCGAGCGCCGCCGGCGTGCGAAGGTCGTGACATGGAGCTGCGCATCTTCACCGAACCCCAGCAAGGGGCGAGCTACGACGACCTGCTCGCCGTGGCCCGCAAGACCGAGGAGTGCGGGTACGCCGCGTTCTTCAGGTCGGACCACTACCTCAGGATGGGGGACGTCGACGGGCTCCCGGGCCCCACCGACTCCTGGGTGACCCTCGGCGCTCTCGCCCGGGAGACCTCGTCGATCCGGCTCGGCACGCTGGTCACCTCGGCGACCTTCCGCCACCCCGGACCACTTGCCGTGAGCGTCGCCCAGGTCGACCAGATGAGCGGCGGCCGGGTCGACTTCGGGCTGGGAGCCGGCTGGTACGAGGACGAGCACACGGCATACGGGCTGGAGTTCCCGAGCACGAAGGGCCGCTTCGACCGGTTCGAGGAGCAGCTTGCGGTGATCACCGGCCTCTGGCGCACCCCGCCGGGGGAGAGCTTCTCGTATGCCGGGAAGCACTACACCGTCGTCGACTCGCCGGCGCTGCCCAAGCCGGTCACCCCGCACGGCCCTCCGGTGATCGTCGGGGGGCACGGCAAGAAGCGGACGCCGCAGCTCGCCGCGACGTACGCGGACGAGTTCAACGTCGGCTTCTCGCCGGTCGACGTCGTGCGCGCCCAGTTCGGCCGCGCTCGCGACGCCTGCGCGGCGATCGGGCGATCGGGCGACGAGCTGGCCTACTCGACCGCCCTCGTGCTCTGCTGCGGCAAGGACGACGCCGAGGTGGCGCGCCGGGCGGGCTCCATCGGGCGGGAGGTCGACGAGCTCCGGGAGAACGGGGTCGCCGGGACGCCGGCGCAGTGCGTCGACACGCTGGGGCGGTTCGCCGAGGCGGGGTCGCAGCGGATGTACCTCCAGGTGCTCGACCTGGCTGACCTCGACCAGCTGGAGCTCGTGGCCGGCGAGGTCATGCCCCAGGTCGCCTGAGCCAGGGGCCGCGAGCCCCGGGCCGTGCCGAGTGGACCGGCGACCCGCGGCCGGGCCCGCCACCTCAGCCGGAGCTGAGCGCGTCGCGCATCGGGACGAACTTCGCGTCCGACTCGGCTACCTCGGACTCGGGGTCCGACCCGGCGACGATGCCGCAGCCGGCGAAGATCCGCAGCGCCGACGAGCGGCCCCCCTCGAACCGCCCACAGCGCAGCGCGATGCCCCACTCGCCGTCACCGGTGGCGTCCATCCAGCCCACCGGTCCGGTGTACCGGCCGCGGTCCATGCCCTCGATCTCGGCGATCAGTGCGACGGCGTCCGTCGTCGGTGTGCCGCCGACGGCGGCCGACGGGTGCAGCGACGCGGCGAGGGCCAACGACGTGGCGTCGTCGGCGCTCACCCCCGTGACGTCGGTCGCGAGGTGCATGACGTTGCTGAGGTGCAGGACGAACGGGGACTCGGGGACGTTCATCGAGGAGCAGTGCGGTGCCAGGGCCTCGGCGACCGAGCGCACGGCGTACTCGTGCTCCTCGAGGTCCTTGCTGGAGTGGGCGAGCGAACCGGCCAGGGCGACGTCCTTCGCATCGTCGCCGGTGCGGCGGATCGTCCCGGCCAGGACGCGGGACGTGACCAGGCCCTGGTCCCGGCGCACGAGGAGCTCGGGCGTGGCGCCGACGAGCCCGCCGACGGAGAACGTCCACGTGTTGTCGTACCGCTCCGCGAGCTGCTGGAGCACCCAGCGCGGGTCGATCGGGGTGGCTGCCTCGACGCGCAGATCACGGGCGAGGACGACCTTGTCGAGCTCCCCACGGGTGATCCGGCGGACGGCCTCGGCGACCGTGGCAGCCCACTCGGCGGGGGAGCGGGCGCCGTCCGAGAAGCGCACGTCCTGCGGGGCATCGGCCGCCGACGTCGGGCCGACGGACGGCATCTGCTGGAGCTGCGGCTCGCGGGTGACCATGGTCAGCCACCAGCGCTCGCCGCGGTGGCCGACGACGACCTCCGGGACGATGAGGGTGGCCGGCTCCGCAGAGTCGTCCGAGAACGGCAGGGAAGCGAACATGACGGGCCCGGTGCCCGGGAGTCGGACGTCGTCGCGGACCACCGCGTGCCGTGCCATCCCGGCCCACCACCGCTCGGCGTCGGCGAAACGTCGGGGCCCGCGCGACGTGAACGTCGCCGCAGAACCCCACCCGACCAGGCCCTCGCCACGCCGAACCCACGACAGCACCTCCTCCGGCGGGAGCGCCTCCGGGAGGAGCTGCAGCAGCGGCCCCGGATCGTCGCACGCGACGGTGCGGACGACGAGCGGCGCTCCGGCCGGTGTGGCCGAGGGCTCGAGGTGCTGCTGTGGGAGCGTGGACATCCCGATCATGCTACGACTGGCCACCCCGTCTGCCCCGACGACAGGTACTCCGATGTGCAGGACGTGACGCGTCAGACACTCCGACGCGGCGCCGAGCAGCGTGAGGACGCCGGCCCTCGGGGGGCGTCCGAAGGAGCGGTGGCGGGAAGAGCCGCTGATTCGGACGCACGGGAGGGGGTGGCGCGGGGCGGACGGCCCGGCGCTGCACGGCATACCGTGCGGTGGGGCGAAGATGGGCGGATGACCCGCGCCCGCCTCGACAAGCTGCCCTCGGACGTCGCCCGGATGTTCGACGCGGTGGCCGCCAGGTACGACCTGACCAACGACGTCCTCTCGATGGGGCAGGACCGGTTGTGGCGCCGGGCCACCGTGCAGGCCGTGGGAGCCCAGCCCGGTGAACGGGTGCTCGACATCGCCGCGGGCACGGGGACGAGCTCGGAGCCCCTTGCGGACGCCGGGGTCGACGTCGTGCCGGCCGACTTCTCCATGGGCATGCTCCAGGTCGGGAAGCGCCGCCGACCCGACCTCGGCTTCACCGCGGCCGACGCGCTGCAGCTCCCCTTCGCCGACGCCTCCTTCGACGCCGTGACAATGTCGTTCGGCCTGCGCAACGTCTCCGACCCGCTGAGCGCGCTGATGGAGTTCCACCGGGTGACCCGGCCCGGTGGCCGGCTCGTCGTCTGTGAGTTCAGCCAGCCGGTCAACGCGGCGTTGCGGGGGGTCTACCTCAACTACCTCATGCGCGCCCTGCCGGCCATCGCCCGCAGGATCTCCTCGGACGCCGAGTCCTACGTCTACCTCGCCGAGTCGATCCGCGAGTGGCCCGACCAGCGCGAGCTGACCCGCCATCTCGAGGCGGCCGGGTGGGAGGAGATCGCCTGGCGCAACCTCACGGGCGGGGTCGTGGCCCTCCACAGAGCGGTCCGGAGCTGACACCCGGGGGTATGCCGGCCGGCCGGCTGCGTCGGTCGGTGCGGGTTAGGTGAACCTGATCTGACAAGGCAGGGGGTCAGGAATAGACTGCCGGAGAAGTTCGTGAACTCCTTCACAAGCAGCGAAGGCTGAACCAGGACGATGACCATGAACACCGCCTCCGGCGCCTCCGGCGGGAGGCTCGCCGACGGCGTGGCCGCCTCGGTCGAGGGCTCCCCGAGGACCCCTCGGCACGCGGAGTCGGCCGACGTCATCGTCGTCGGTGCCGGGCCCGGGGGCTCCTCGACCGCCGCTTACCTGGCGATGAGCGGGCTCGACGTCCTCCTCCTCGAGAAGACCAGCTTCCCCCGCGAGAAGGTCTGCGGCGACGGCCTGACCCCGCGCGCCGTCCGTGAGCTGGTGACCCTCGGCATCCCGACGCCTGAGGCTGACGGCTGGATCAAGAACAGCGGCCTGCGGATCATCGGCGGCGGGATGCGCCTGCAGCTCGACTGGCCCGACAGCTCGGGGTTCCCGCCCTACGGCCTGGTCCGCACCCGGATGGACTTCGACGACATCCTCGCCCAGCACGCGGTCAAGCACGGGGCCCGGCTGCTCGAGTCGACCAACGTCGTCGGGCCGATCACCAACGAGTCCGGTGCGATCGTCGGCGTGCGAGCGAAGGCGGTCGACGAGAGCGGGCACGCCCGACGGGGCGAGGAGCTCGAGTTCCGCGCGCCACTGGTCGTTGCCGCCGACGGCAACTCCTCACGCCTGTCCCTTTCGATGGGCCGCGAGAAGCGCGACGACCGCCCGATGGGTGTGGCGGTGCGCACCTACTACACGTCTCCCCGCCATGACGACGACTACCTCGAGTCCTGGCTCGAGCTGTGGTCCACGGACCCTGCGGGCAACCGGGTGCTGCTGCCCGGCTACGGGTGGATCTTCGGGGTCGGCGACGGCACCTCGAACGTCGGCCTGGGGATCCTCAACACGTCCGCAGCGTTCGGCACGGTGGACTACAAGGACGTCATGCGTCGGTGGGTCGCCACCATGCCGCAGGAGTGGACCTACACCAACGAGACGATGACCATGCCGATCCGTGGCGCGGCCCTGCCGATGGGCTTCAACCGGCAGCCGCACTACGACCGGGGCCTGCTCCTCGTCGGCGACGCCGGTGGCATGGTCAACCCCTTCAACGGGGAGGGCATCGCCTACGCCATGGAGTCGGGCCGGCTCGCCGCCGAGGTGGTCGCCCAGGCCTTCGCGCGCCAGCACGACGCCGGGCGCGAGCGGGTGCTGCAGTCCTACCCCACGGTCATGAAGGACGCCCTCGGTGGCTACTACACGCTCGGTCGGTGGTTCGCCCGGGCGATCGGCAACCCCGAGGTGATGCGGCTGGCGACGAGGTACGGGCTGCCGCGCACGACCTTGATGCGCTTCCTCCTCAAGGTCATGGCCAACCTGCCCGAGCAGCACGGCGGGAGGGCCGATGACCGGCTCATCCACGCCCTCTCCTCGATGGCTCCGAGCGCGTGAACCCCACCGTGTCGAGCGCATCTAGGATGGGTGGGCCCTGTGTGACCGAGCGCCGGAAGAGGATCCTCGGATGACCAACCCGTATGTCCCGCTCCTGTTCCTGCTGGCCCTCGGTGCCGGGTTCGCCACCCTGTCGGTCTTCACCAGCCTCGTCGTCGGCCCGAAGCGCTACAACCGGGCCAAGATGGAGGCGTACGAGTGTGGCGTCCAGCCCACGCCGCACGCCACCGGTGGTGGCCGCGTGCCGATCAAGTACTACCTGACGGCGATGCTGTTCATCGTCTTCGACGTGGAGAGCATCTTCCTCTACCCCTTCGCCGTCGCGTTCAACAACCTGGGCCTCTTCGCGCTGGTCGAGATGGTCCTGTTCATCCTCACGGTCTTCGTCGCCTACGCCTACGTCTGGCGCCGCGGCGGGCTGAACTGGGACTAGGAGGCATCCCCACATGGGTATCGAAGAGAAGCTGCCGTCCGGATTCCTGCTCTCGACGGTCGAGGGCGTGGCCGGATACATGCGCAAGAGCTCGATGTGGCCGGCCACCTTCGGCCTGGCCTGCTGTGCGATCGAGATGATGGCCGTCGGCACGCCGGACTACGACATCGCCCGCTTCGGGATGGAGCGGTTCTCGGCGACGCCGCGTCAGGCCGACCTGATGATCGTCGCCGGCCGGGTGAGCCAGAAGATGGCGCCGGTCCTCCGCCAGGTCTACGACCAGATGCCGAACCCCAAGTGGGTCATCGCCATGGGTGTCTGCGCCAGCTCGGGCGGCATGTTCAACAACTATGCGATCGTCCAGGGCGTCGACCACATCGTGCCCGTCGACATCTACCTCCCGGGCTGTCCACCCCGCCCCGAGATGCTCCTGCACGCGATCATCACCCTGCACGAGCAGATCCAGGCCGAGCCGATGGGCGTCAACCGCGAGACCGCGGCTCGCGCCGCCGAGGCCGCAGCGCTCACGGCGACGCCGACCCATGCGATGAGGGGGCTGCTGGCGTGAGCGAGGCCAAGCCTGAGGGGACCAGCCACGCGAACTCGGCGGAAGCCGCCCAGGAGCTCGCGGCCAACCTCCCGGCCGCACCGGGCACCTCTCCGGACCCCGTCGTCGTCGGCGAGCGCACCGGCATGTTCGGGGCGCTCCAGGGCGGTGACACGTCCGGCTATGGCGGTCTCCGCGCGCCGATCCTCTTCCCGGGGGCGTCACAACGTCCCTACGGCGGCTACTTCGACGACATCGCCGACCACCTCGAGC
>JAABUP010006551.1_pt1 | contig 16438 bp, 20 predicted proteins | sample 5559201 | NCBI WGS metagenome assembly JAABUP01 (sample SAMN10711887, study PRJNA513373) | rock metagenome | isolation source: Antarctica rocks | place: Antarctica
CACAATTGCAAAAGATGTTGCACATGACAGTATCTGCATCTGCCTGCAAAGCATGGTCAGTAGCTGAATCTCAGAATCTCTGGATCAAAACATGGCCTTGGGGATCATAGCATTGGGGATGATAGCCTTGGGGATGATAGCCGTGGGGATCAGAGTCTTGGGGATGATAGCCTTGTGGTTCATAGCCTTGGATCATAGCACATTTACTTGCAATTGAGCAAGGCAAACATCGTAAAGACAGCTGCTGGTACCAGCACAAACCCACGCGTATAGAAATACAGCAATTGACACAAGGAAGCTCAATACCTCCTCCTCAGGCGTTTCTCTAATCAACACCAAAAAATGCAGTGTTCCTTTTTCTTTTCTTTGCAGCATTGACAGCAGAGCACAGCCCCTCGACATGACAGGAAGGTAGGCAAACCAGGGAAGGAGGGAATGAGAGGTCACCCAGAGAGCTGACCACCATCTTCTCCCTAGGTTAGTCTGTGTGGCAATGCAGGCAGCAGACACGGTCACCATCAAAGCACAGCTTGGCACAGTGCCAACCATGGTGTCACCATCTGCTACCAACGCGCTGATGCCTACCAAGCAGGGAAGTTGGCATGCAGCCAGCAGCACAGCTGCTGATGAAACCAGCCCACATCGTAGCAGTACCTGCAGACAGGACAGCTTGTTGTAGCGCACACAGGGCATAGACAGCATGTGTTGCAAACAGCAGGGATATATTTGCAGGGAAATGTGCCAAACATGAAGGCGCCTGAGAGAGAGAGAGGAAGAGAGAGACAAGGTGTACATCTGATCACCAAGCCTAAATGCCTAAGCATGGCTCAAGTGGTAGTGCAAGTGCACCAGACTGAACAGCGGGTCTTCATCTGTGACATGCATGCACCTAGCAGAACAGCTGCTAGTGCAACCAGTACAAAACATATCAATACCTGCAGTCCACACGGGTCGGCAGGGCTGCCACAGGATGACACTGGCATGGCTGGCAGGCACAGACAGGCAAAGGAGGAATACAAAAATGAATAGACCAAGCCTTGTGGGTACTGGTTTGGAGAGAAGCTTGAGGCAGGCGCAGGCAGCTCGAGTCTGTTGACCAGAGCAAACACAGCTGTACTGCAGACCATGGTGAGACCAAATATGGTACAGGTACTTCAAACGTTGATGTGAGGAGTATAGACTCACAAGTGTGATGTTGCCGAGTAGGCCCACTGCCCTCAGCACAAGGTGGCAGACCGTCAGGTGTTTCCCTCGCCCCAAGCCATGCACATTTGCCTGCAAGAAACAACTTTCAACCAAAAAAACAAGCAGACGGCAACAAAACAGCATCAGTAAACACAGCGCAAGTGATAAAGCACAAAGAAGCAGTACTGTCACTGTTGCCAAGAGTTTGCTCTCACCCAGGCTTGAGCCAACCGCTCTCTGCCACTTGCTGTGCGAGCTGACACCAGAGCCAGTAGCAAAGTGACTGCAGCTATGACTGGCACGACACCGATGATGTCCTGGACGTAGGCGATGGTGCAGAGTACCTCTGCTGAGAAGTGGTATGCACCTGCAGCTGTCAGTGATGCCAGCAGAGCACCAAGCACTTGCAGCAGAAGCAGCGACACCTGCAGTGCAAATCAGTAGCAAGGTTGAATGCAACACAAGGAACAGTTGTGTAGCTCGAGTTTCCAAGTCTGGACTGCAGAGGAAGCCTAGTTCAGACAAACAGCAGCCTTTTGACTAGGGTTGTGTCAAAGTTGTGTCACTGAAAACCCCAAGTAACAGTTGCAGGCAAGTCTGACGCAAGGTTAAAGCCCGCCCTTAACTGCACGCACTCAACAAGAACGTCAGCCGCACCTTGTGCAGGAAGCTGTGGCGTGAGACTGTTGAAGTCAACGTCCCACTTGACACAGGAGTTCCTGCAGGGTTCACGGTGGCATTCCGTTTACGCTTGTTTTTGTGCTTCCTTGCCCTCCCCTGACACAGTATATGAAAGATTGAATGACCCCGAAACGAAGCAAACGCACGCAAAGGGCATATGTGAGGACGATTCACCTTCATCCCTGCCTTCTACACCGTTGTATGCCGATGCCAAGGTAATAATGAGTGACGTTCCTTTGACTTCCAGCAGCCTATCGCAGTCCAGCGCTGCAAATGAGCCAGCGTCGCCGTGTTTGGGGTGTGACTTCTGTCAGACACCTCCTCTGAATGCGAAGAAAAACTGAATCTGTAAAATTCGGAGAAGAAGAGTAACGAGCATCGCATATAACATGGCTCTGCAGCGGCGACCGAAATGCGATCATGCTTGCGGACGAAGCTCTACGCATGAGCATCGTTGGCTGATCTGGAGTCCTAGTCCACAGTGGGGCGTCCCGTCGCTGCTGTCCAATGTTTGTCATGAAATCTATCAGTTGACTAAGATCACTTGCAGTCCGGACCTCGAGCTGTCTGCTGGGTCAATCGTCATCTTGGCCAACTTCAGTGAACGTGCAGTGACTTCAACTTGTATCAAGTTACAACGGCAACAATATTTTAGCGTCAAATGGCAAAAGTCTGGCGCTGTGCATTGCACTGCTTGACCTACGTGCTGCCTCCAAATCGACATGGGCCCCTTAAGCTGCATAGTAGACATCCGGCGCCTTTTTGTACAACCCTGCGGGCCAATCAGCCCCGCAGACAAGCTCAGACTTTATGTTTTGTGCGACACAGCAGTAACTCAAGCCCAGCAGTGACTGGCAGCAGCAAGAGCCAAAAGGTTGAGGCACAACGCTTGAGCAAGGTGATTCATGGTATCTGTGGTGATGTACAAGCAGCCCTTGCTGCAACGCACTAGATTGTGGGTTGACACAGTGCTGTGGTTGCTTTACAGATCTTAGCAGCTGCTGGCGTTGCTTCACGAAGAGCTGCAGAAGAAATCATAACCGCAGGTCGTGTCTCAGTAAATGATAAGATTGAGGCACTGCCTCAGCGCAAGGTAGTCCCGGGAAAGGACAAGGTGCGCATCCATGCAGTCTTCACACCATCTTTGACCACTGCTGACCTTGCTGGTCACCACATCTTGCCATGCATAGGCACCTGCACTATAACACCACATGCCCATTGCAGATCTTAGTTGATGGCAATACCTTGGCACACCGCCAAAAACAGCTATGTTTTGCCCTGAACAAACCCAAGGGCTATATCTGTTCCAATAAAGCAAGCCTGCGTGACCAGCAGACACCAAGGCTGGTTGTGGACCTGTTCTCTGAATGGCTGAAGCGGCTGGCAAGCAAGCCATCTTCTTCTCAAAGCTTGCCACCCAGGCTGTATACTGTTGGCCGGCTTGATGTCCAGTCAACTGGACTCATATTGGTCACCAACGATGGTATGTTACAGTGCAAGGAATGAGTCAGTGTCATGTCAGGTAGCACAAGTCTGTCCACCCTGATGTGGCAGCTTGTCTACTCAGTGTTTGGAAATGTATGGCAGGCAGTGCATACGTCCGTGTTGAGAGCAAACTGTGCAGAGCAACATTCACAACACCACGTGCCGCGCTCAGCTGACTTACAACCGGCACATAGTCTCGTCTTCTTCCTGAGGTTTTTGTGGTGTGTCCCTCTCTAGCTGAATCAAGTCAGCCCAGTGTGTTGTCTGACCTTTTGGTACAGAGCTGCAGTAACCTTGAGCTTGTAGCAAGCCTCTGCTGCCTTGCATGTAATGGGCTGAAACCACACTGTGACACACAGGCAGGTGGGCTAATGAAGTGGCACACCCTTCCAGCGGTATCACAAAGGAATATATTGTCACAACAAGCGAAGCTCCCAACAAGAAGCAGCTGCGCGAGTTGACGCTGGGCTGCTTGATTGACGGCACACAAGTCCAGCCAGTTGATGTTCAGCTAGAAGCCAGCGACCCTTCCAAACGAAACAAAATCCGGCTGGTCTTGTCAGAGGGCAAAAACCGAGAGGTGTGTTTGGTCATGCAGTGTGTCTTCACTTGGTCTAATGCACACCCACTTGGTCAACAGTAGGTTCCACCAGTTCATGTCTACATTGTGCGCTTACCACCTATTTGTTGGGCCCTCTAAGTGATGCGCACAAAATTGCTTGGCAGACATATGGGCTCATCATCCAGGTTGTCCTTGACAGGGTCTGCGCTGACCAAGCTGTGCACAACTGTTCTCAGTCATGATCAGTCATGTTCAGCGTCCATCTGGTAAGACGCATACTGATAGCTGTGTCTTGCCACTTTATAGGTGAGGCAGCTTGTCAGCAGTGTTGGGCTGGAAGTGACATACCTGAAAAGGGTAAGATACCCTGAGTTGGTGATGCTGGTTGTAAGCTTTGCAATTGTTCATGTAGTTGATGGATGACACAATCCGTCCATCAGATTGCGTCTTTGCTCATGCCATAGGTCATGTAGGCAGCCCTTGACTTTGCCCTGATAGGTACAGTATGCTACACGTGGCATCTGCCTGTGTCTCTGTATGACTGCAGAGACACCCCATGTTGCACAACTGGAGGCTGTGAGTTTAACAAGTGTACAATAGTCTACATCAGATATGGCTCAACTGTATGTGATAAACACCTTGCCGACAATCCCAACAAAACTTCAAATTTGAAAGGTCAAGTTGTGTACACGTATGTGCAGGTGCGCATTGGCGGGTATCGTTTGCCAACAGACCTAGGCATAGGCCAATTCAGGGAACTGAAGGTTCATGAAGTACGTCGGGTTCTGGACAAAGGAGCGCAGGCCAATCCATACTTATAGTTTAACTCAAATTACCATCACACATGTTCAACGTGTTTTAGCAGCTCTTTGCGTCGCTGTTGCCAAAGCGAGAGGCAGCAGAAGAAATGTGCTGGAGTGGTCTTACCAAAGTATTTGCATGCTTTACATGTTACATACTGCATCATATATCTCTATGTATATGGTGTATACTATATTAAATCAGCTTTTGCTGCTGAAGTCGTTCGCTGACCAGGCATACAAATTGTGCAAAAATGTAGGCATTGACGCAGACTACAATGCACTTGGTACTTGCTGACAGACGCTTGCTTGACAACGTATCAGAGTGGTTTAGCATGCAGCGCTGCAACCAACAGTGAGCAATTGAGTTTCAGGGGTATATGACATGATTCAGGCAAAACTGTTGAGGTCGGCAGCAGATTTCATCAGGCACACTGCAGTTGATACCATATCACATTAATCAGGCAAGCAATAAATAATATTGCGGCGTTGCCAGACTGGGTACTGAGCAGCGCTGTTAGCAGCCACATTGCAAATTTGATGCATTGCATGCATTGCTGTCAGATGACATTCAAATGCATGGTCCCTCTAGAAGCCAGATCTGGCCTGCTAAAAATCGACTTTTGCAGAGGCATAACAAAGTTTTGGTATCAAAGTCGAGTCCTGATGTTGCTGAACACATATATTACAGCTTGACAATGTCGCTTTTTAGAGTTTTGTGACAAATATGGTGTGAGGCATAAAAGTCATGACACATCTCTGCTAAATCCTTCGAGTCACACTGTTGCCATACTTTCCTAGTGTGTCCATATACAGCTCCATGGGCTTTGTATCTTTCCCTTGCCGCCTCCACTCATCAATGCAGACATCTGCATACTTCTGGAAGGTCTCGTCATCCTCTTGAATCATGTACCTTCGTGATGAATCCTCCTGCGGCAGTGAAGACAGGTTACACTCAGATCTTGCCCATCATCCCAGCGTGTAAGCGAGCGAAGCTTCTGATAGGCATCAGTGTCACCACAGAGAAGCACAGACTAGGAGTTTGCAACATGTGGTGTCATGCGAGGTCGGAATGTAAAAAACTCTGTGCAAGTATTCACGGCAATTGACAGCTGCAGCAACCCTCATATTGCAGGCAATTCAGCAGCAGGCCTTACCTCATCTTCCTGAGACTTCTGCCTGGCTGCTTTGGCCACCTTGATGTCAATCTGGTGCTGCAGGAATGCAATGTACTGCTTGTTGTGCTCCAGCCTGGCTTGAGCCTCAGCGACCTGCATGTTCATAATGCTGAGCTCACAATTTCTCGCCCATGCAAAGCAACTATGACAGCCACTGGATATTAGTATATTTGAGTTCTGGGTCTAGTGCCAGTAACAGTATTAGCATGATTACAGTGACCTACAGAGGAGACGCCAAGACGCAAGACTACGTCAACACATGATACAGCTTCTGTGAGCACACAATGTCTGTAATATGTGTGCAGCATGTGAGTAATATCACAGTCAGAATAGCAGCAAGACAGGGATCTTATGATGATGGTCTTGCAAGGTCACGTGGGCTCTGACGCATTCGAAATCACCTTTTGGTGTTGTGCTGTGTGCAACTCGCCAGCATGTATAGGCAGTAGAAACCAAACACTCAGAGTGAGCATGGCGTCATCATGCAATCACACAGGCAAGGTCGCATGCAGGATGGGCGCACAGGTCCACAACAACAACAAAAACCATGACAAAAACATATACAAAGGAAGGAGTGCACTTGTTAACCACTTGCAGCTGGGAGGTGGGAAGTCATCAGTCAAAGGGAGGGCGGCTGGGGCCAGGAAAGAAAAGAAACAGTACAAACATGAGTGATGGTGTATACCTCTTCGGCTTTGAGCTGCTTGAGGCGGTCCTGCCAGTCCTTGGCAAACTGGGCCTCCTGGCTCTTGCGCGCCTGGACCAGCGCCGCTTTGATCTCCATCTGCCTCTTGCGACTCCTGCAAGGCAGGCACAGACAGGTTCAGTTGGAAGAACAAGAAGAAGAAGAATACTGGAAAGAAGAAAACGAAGAAAGAAGAAAACAAAGAGAGAAGAAGAGGAGGATGGCGCCTGAGCCAGGGGGGCTCGATCTCCACCTGCCTCTTGCCACTCCTGCAGGGCAGCGCTGGTGCAGTAACAGGAGACGAATGGTAAGAAGATGATGATGAAGAAGAAGAGGAGGAAGACGAGGAAGAGGAAGAGGAGTAGGTGGAGGAGGAAGAGGCAACATGCTGGGGTGGATGAGATCAACATCACAGCAGCTTAGTAGCCAAGCTGAGGACATATTGCTTTGTAATCCTGAGTCATGGGAAGTCATGAAAGATGAAGAGCACACACCTCAGTCAGCGTGTGATCCAGCAAACAGTTCGGATTGATTTACGGCGGGCTGTGACCTTGTCACTCAGCTACACAACATGCTCTGCATCACATCATACTGGCAATCGCGCAGCAGTTGAAACCAGTATCATTAACTATCGCTGCCTGAGCAGGGTTTATACTCAAAAGCTGTGCAAGACATGTGGTGAAACATGACTCTCTGACTGTACCTGTCTATTGAGTCCAGCTCCTCCTGCCTGAGGCGTGCCTCTTCTGCAGCATTGGCCTCTGCCCGGTCTTCTGCTTCCTGGATGTCTCTGGCCAGGCGGGCATCACTTGCTGCCTTGGCCTGCACAAGACAGAGAGAGGAAACTCAGGGCTTTGCAACTTGGGGTTTCCTCAAGGCTTCAGGGTTTTCTCAAGGCTTCATAGGGTTTAGGGCCTTCTCAAGGCTTTGGTCGGCCAACAAATCTGATCACAGAAATGAATGCAATGGGCAGATGCCTCAGGTGTTGATATGTCTGCCATGTGGAGTAACAAAGCAGAAGAATGGACTGATCCTGTAAGAAAAGGCAGAGGGACAAGGAAAGGAGTTGGAAGTGAAGGCAAGGCAGAAGAGATGAGCAAGGGCAAGGGCAGAGGGCCAGGGCAAGTGCGAGGGCGTGGGCAAGGGCCAAGAAGTAAGTGATGCTAGGGTCAATCAAATGTCAAAGGCCGACGGCAGCATTAGTGGGCCAGGGCCAGGGCCAGGGCCAGGGCCAGGGCAGTTTCAAGAGGCCAAGGCAGTGCAGCAGAAGGCCATGGGACCTAAGTCAATGGGCAAAGGGCAATACCAATGGGCAGAGGCTAGAAGAAGGAAAGCACCTGAAGGAAGTTGTGCTCCATGTAGTCACGCATGGCTTGGCGCCTGGCCTCCCTGGCTGCCTCCCTCTCTGCTTCTCTACGCTTTCTCTCCTCTGCCAGCTCAGCCTTCTTAGCAGCGTACGCTGCATCACATACGCGTCATTGTCAGCATCTCTGACAGGCATCTCAAGAGAGCTGGTCAGGTGGAGCTGCCCTGTTAATTCAAATCAAAGGCTGCCATGGTGCCAGCCCAAATGAATCACATGCTATGAAGTTGGGAGCAGACAGCATGGCATGGCATGGTGCACAGAACAGGGAGACACAGAACAGCACAGGCCAGCCAAACAGAGCACAGCACAGCACAGCAGAGTCAAATCGACCAGAGCACAGCAGAGCACAGCACAGCACAGCACAGCGCACTGACCTGCAATGGCAGCATCAGCCTCCAGCTCACGCTGTGCATCCAATTTCTTGAAGGCCAGCAGAATCTCATTTGCCTTCTTGGACTCCAGGTTGGCTTGCTTGGCTCTTGCCCGCATTGCTGCTTCCTGCATTCAGAGGAGCTCATCCTATTTGAATTCACAGAATGCAGTGCATCATTGGCTGCTTTGCGGAGTTCATTGCATCATTTGCCAATTTGATGACTGTAGCTGGAAGCTTCTTAAGCCACAGCTGGTGTTTGTGACACTGTACTTAGAGTTTAGCGTTTGGGATCAAGAGTTTAGCATTTGGGATCAAGAGTTTCCCGATCCAATGACTTCAGCTGGTAGCTTGCAAAGCCACAGCTGGTGTTGTTGAAACTTAGGGTTTGAAGTTTGGGGTCAAGGGTTAGTGGTCTAGGGTTTGTAGGGTTCCCACTGTAGCTGGCACATTGTCCAGGTATGCAGTCACATGGGCAGCACCACAAGTTCAATATGCAATGTAAATTAATTAACTGGATATCTGACGGTGAGTCTCAAGGCATACTTTTCACCAATGATATCCAGGTCAAAGCATGCCGCATGCACAACAACAAACCAGCAGACTTGGCGCCCTTTAACTGCACATGTTAAAGAAGTTATGAGTTGCAATACGATTTGTCACAAGACGCATGTAGAGCGCAGGTGAGGTAGCTTTTGTTTCTGGCCAGGAATCTGAAGTGAGCATACCTTCTGTTTGAGCTCTTCAGCTTCTTCAATGGCTTGTTGGCGGATGCGGTCCCCCTCCACCTTGCTGGCCTCCCTGCACATTCAGAGGGGTCTTGAGTCTTTTCAGCGTGAGCCGTTTGAGCTTGAGTCAACTCAGCCTGACTGATCTGAGCTTGAGCCACATTGAGCTGGAGATACTTCAGCTTTAGCTTCACACAAGCCTCCCAATGAACTTGATGCACTTGTGAACAGCAGCACAAGAATGCACAGACTGTCTCAATAGACATATAGCATGGCAAAAGCATAGCAACAGCTGCAGGGAGGAGGCAGGTACACACTTTACTTGTTGCTGTTGCTCAAATCATGCTGCTGCTGCTGCATGCCAACCAGATGCATGTCTGCCTAAATCACAGACAAGATATAAAACCCTAATCACAGACAAGATACGAGACTCCCTCCGACCAGTTTGTTTTGTGCTTGTGTGTCTGCAACACGTCAACACTTCTAGCACTATGATGACATGCTGCCACATGCTGAGAGAGAAGAGAATACTTGGGCACCTTTCAGCGAGGATTCTGGCTTTGAGATCGTCCAGCTGGCGCATCTGGGCATCGCGCTGCTCCAGCGCCTTCCTCTTCGCCTTCTGCAGCTGTGCCAGCTCAGCCTCCTCTTGCGCCTGCACGCAAGGGCCATGAGCTGTGGACTATGGGCCATCTTATGCCAGCGTTGATTGCTTGCTCACAAGACATGTCACATGGTGCCTCTGCTTTGAGCTGTGTTGTTGCAGGGGAAGATGTAGACAAAGACCTTTGTTGGTCGGCCTGGTGTCTGCAGAATGTGACAGAGATGCCAGCTTGACTCAAGGAGTATGCAACAATCTGCGTGTGTCAAGCGCTTTATGTGAGGCTCAGAGTCTATGGTTCCAAAACCGTGAAGCCTAGGCAAAAGGCTGAGTAACAGCTCACTGCAGTTTGTGTGATTGTTATGGCGGACAACATGATGATGACCATCTCAGCTTGCTGCTGTGACATTGTCACACCTTGCTGCTGTGACTGTCAAGTAGCTGGCCATTTGCCATCGCTTGCATGCATCAAGTGTGTGACCATCTCCGTATAACCTGCATAGTGAGGCAAGAGGCAAGTGTCACCTTCAAGCGAGCAGCCTGTTGCAACAAGAAAGCATCGTCCTGCTGCCGCTTGAGCGCCTTGATCTGCTGAGCATAGTCCATCTGAGCAACACGCTCATGCATGACATCACTCAACAGCATCTTGCTGTGCAGGGCCTTTGGTCTGTCTGTGTCATCATACAGCATCTTGTTGGCAGACTCTATCTGCCTCCGTCGCAGCTCTGCTCGCTCTTCAGCATCCTGCTCATCAATCTGCATGCAAGGTGATCACAACCAATGCAAGCCATGGAGGTGACATTGTAGAGAGATGCTGACAGAAAAGGGTAGTTGGTGTGGTGCCAAAGACTTGCGCTGGCCTGCTTGCAGGTTGGACCTGCTGATTGTCGCAGCTTTGTTGCTGGCTAAACAACTCTTGTGACACACTGCAGCACATGCAGATGATTGCCAAGTCTGCGGAATGCACTGGCTTTAAGCGTCTGCGTGCAATCTATGGCTTGGCTTTGTTCGGAATGCAAAGTGGCTCACCAGGACACGTTCGGTTTCCTCTGCTGCCAGTCTATCTCGTCTGGCTTGCTCCTTGGCATCACGCCGCGCCTGCGTACGTGCTGTACAGTGATTTGGGGAAGTGACTGCGGGAAGTGGTGTGACCTGTACAAGAGGTACCAGTGAGCACCACCCAAAAAGTGGCTGACCTGCAGCGTGTTGGGCCAACGAGCTGTTCGCTGGGTGCTGAGAGCTTTCAATCTGAGCCTCTCTGTCTGCTGAGGCGTGGCCTCGTGCTGGTACACCTACAACCGCAAGCAGCCCTTCCGTGGCATGCACAACCAGGTCAGGAAAACAACGCAAGTATTGCTACCTTGGCGCGCATCGCCTCCAATTGCGCTTCTGTGATGACAGTGGCATTCGACATCTTGTGCTTCTCAGAGGCAGAGCAAGCCTGCTTGGAGTTAGTCGCGCTTTACGCTCACACAGTGCAGAGCATAGTTACAGCGGTGCTTTTACTCTGCGAAGTTCGTCCCTGCCGCTTATGTCGGTAAACAGCAGTCGAGCAATTATGCGTGTTGCTGATGTTGCACAGTCAGAAATTCAGCAGTCGATAGCGCTTAAAGCGGTCCTCGTCACGCTTCTACCGCCATTGCTTTCGCGCAATTTACATTAGACAGTATCATGTTCAGCTGCAGATTGTGCAGACCAGTAACCTGCTGTATGTCTGTGATACAATTTATGGCCAGAAGAACCACTACTGGCAGCCAATGCAGCTGCAGTCCTGTTATCGTATGGTTCCCATGTGTGCTGTACTTCCAGATGTCAACAGCATTGGGGCGTCATCAAGAGCCAAACTAATTGCTGCAGGCATCTCAGCCAGATAGAGAAGTAGGAGCTTCTCTTCTTGCAAGGCCAGCTGTATTTTTGTGAGCCGTGTTCTACTAGCAGTACATGAAGCAGCAGCAAAGCCATGACATGTGCTGGTTGCACATGTGATGCTCACTTACAAGTCATTACAGCTGTTTGCACGCATGTGCATATACAATGTGCTACTTTGGAGCTGCCTGCTGCCATTGGGAACCACAGGGCAAGCTAAAAGCTGCTATGCACACAAGCTACTCAAACCATCCCCAACATGCAACTCTTGACTCTGATGAGTCTGTGCTGAAGCCTGTAGGTGTTCTACTGGCAATTCTGCATCCACATCAGCCATGACATTGTGACTGCTCATTTCAGGAGTGACGCTGTAAGGCGTCAACGCACTTGTGTTGAGCAGATGTCCAGCCTGGTGTTTAGGAACAATAAAAAGCAGCGGCAGCAGAAAACAAACTCCAATGCATTGTACAAGGGCTGTGAGGCAGAAGGTTCCCCCAAAACCGATTTTGTCAATTAGCATGCCCCCAAGTAGTGCTGTGCCGGACCACCCAAAGATGAGCACTCCATCCAGACTGTTCCAGCGTGCCCTTGAGCCCTGCATGTCACATAGTGATAGTCTCAGCAGCATTCCTCCATCTCACAATATTGAGTCTGTACTACATGGCAGGGATAACAACACTTTGATGGTGTTGCGCAGATGTTGGTGGTGAACTTCTCTTCACGTCTCTGCTGCCACTTGCACTAGATCAGTGCATGCAATCCATTCACAAGCAGTCTGATTGCTAGCTGTTGCTGCGTTCTGCATACAAGAGGGGTCGCATGCACTGTGGCTTAGCCTGGCATGGGTCTCACCTTGGATACATAGTCCATGAGTATGCTCTTCTGCAAGGGAAATGCGCTGTCCATGACAGCTGTGCGCACCACATACGCTGGGACAATGATGCTGAGCTTGGTCCACACAGCAGGGAACCAGCCGATCAAGGCAAGCAGCGCCACAGCACAGAATTTGAACAGCAGAATGGTCTGCACCCGGCCTGTGTTCATTCATTCTTCACTCATTCAATCAATAGTTGTCTGCCCTGCGTTTGTTACTTGTTTCACTCAAACTTCAAACATGCCTCTTCCCCTATAGTGAGGTACCAATAGCCCTAGGTAGCTCCAGTCCTGCATGTGCAGCTGACAACCCCGTTTGGAATGAATAGCAGGGAATAATTGCTGTATAGCCATGTCATCATGTTAGTGGCTATGCATATGACGTATCCAAGCCGGCTTGCTGCAATGGACATGAATTGCTCCAGCAGATACATGATGACTGTCTGAGTTGTGGATGGGGCTGGCCAGTGTTGTTATCTGCTTCACTAAGACAACAGAGATGCGCATCAGCATGTTGTGATGCATGATTTGCTTCTAAAGTCAATCATGATGCAAAGTCTGGCAAAGCATGGTCCAAAGCATGGTCAACCTGGCAGACGCCCAGCGTTAAAAGATGGCTTGGATCTGATGACATAGGACCTGTGCATGACAAAGGAAAACATTGTCATGCACAAAAATCGCAGTGGTTCCAGTGGTGATGCTACACAGGGCCGTAGCGGTGGGTACGGTGGCAATGCCAGTCGTGGGCTGTTGATCCCAAATCAGGGCTTAGCCTTCCTGACCACACATTACACATACTCTGTGTGCCCTACATGCAGCTATCTCTGCATGGGACCCACAATCCCACGATTGGCGTTGCCACCGTGAATGTAGCCGGGCACATGTGCTGATTGATTTCTATGGCTTATCAGATGTGTCGGGGTTTCTTGCCAGGTGAATATGCATTGCAGCTGACCAGAAGAGGGTTGCACTAATGTTGCGCTCGGGTTTGATGCCTACAGCATCAAGCCAGTATCATGCAATTGACTGTATCTTTGCTTGTATTGACCATCCACATCAAGGGATTTTGTGCATGGTGATGTGCATGGTACAACAATGTGCATGGTGAAGATACAGCCAACTCTGCATATGATCCAGCAGCCATCTCACCAATCAGATTTGCCAATTGTGGCGAACCAGCAGCCACAGCAGCAACAGCAAGAGGGGTTGCCGCCATAACAAAGTTGGTGGCGACGGGAGCCAGGCCAACTTGCTTGAGGAAGAAGATGGGGAAGAATTTTATGGTCATGCCGGTCGCTAACCCAAACAGCAGATCTGATGTGGCCAGAAGGTATGGGACAGAATGTGTGCTGAGCTGTGGTATGGCCCATCTGCTGGTGATAGTCTGCAGCTTGTCTTGCAAATCTTCAGTGGCATCATCTGCAGCATCATATGCATGAACAAAAGCTAAGCGGCAGCTGCATGCGGTACTGAAACTTGATTGGATGAGGGTATAGACAAATAGCAACACACTAATCTCAAGACACCATTCCTAGCTTAATGCGCTTAACAATTAATCTGTGAACTGACAAATCAGCTGCCAGAATGCCACAGAGGGGTGCCATGTATTGGCCACCGCATTTGGCTGATGACGGTGTGCGCAACGAAACACGCTTGTGCCTAACACCTATCTTGCCGATGTTGCAGAGCTAGGACACCAAGTGCCATGAGCACATAAGTCTATGATGCACTCTCACCTGAAGCTGTGTCGTGTACTGCCAATGGCTGATACTTTGCTGCATCACTTTCTTCACCCAAAGCCTTGTCATCATCAAAGCAGAAAAGGGACGCAATTGGGACCAGAGCCAGAACCAGTCCAATCAGTATCACATGCTGCAGCGTGCTGATTTGCCACTTGTTGCCGGTGACCGCAAAGGCTGCTACTGTTGTGAGCGGCCCAATCGCCATGCCTGCCAGACCGGCACTGTAAATGAAGGAGTACACTTTTGCTCTGGACTCTGCAGAACAAGGCAGCAATCAATTGCGCACGGCATGCATGCTGCTGCTGCCAGCCTGTTGCTATGTATGGGCCACTGACCCTGCCTGACTGGAGATGCACTACTTTTGACAAGCTGTGCTTTGTTGCGGAATCTGTAGCTGAGCAAGGTAGAAGCCATTCCAGGTGGCTTAAGCATGCTATGACTGCAGAGCCTTGCTGTTGCTGCTGCTGACGGGCATGTGGTGATGGCGCATGACAGGCGCGATGTAGATTATGTGCTTGAATGCAGCCGCAGTATGTCACAGCAAGTCACACCCGCCAGACAGACAGTCTGCATTATGGTAACGTGTTGTAGTAGGGACTGAAAATTGCCTATACGGTCTAGTAGGGTTGACAGAAGTTGCCTAAACTGGCTGATCAAACACTGTCCCAGTACCATTTCTGTCTGTCAGCTGCATATGGCTTCACAATCAGATCATGCGGGCACCACCTGTGCAAGTTGAGTCAGCAAGAAGGGCTTCTGAGACCGGCCCTGCCCCTTGCCCCAGGCCCCACAGAGCCAGAGCTATGCACAGCCACAGGAACTTTGTATGCACCACCGCACCAAATATGGGTATTGTTAAGGTCTTAGGCAATAACATGGCGCATGTAGTGCAGACGATTGCTCCTGCAGTGCATGTACAGACTCAAAACATTTGTACTGCTGCTTCTAGACAGCTTGCAGCATTCAGTGGGGCCTGAACAGTGCATGTGTATCATGCTGGCAAATGCCTGCATGTTTTTGCTTTGGGTACATTCTGGGGACCCAATTTGTTTGGTGGATCAGTTGCCAGGTGATCACCTATGTCAGCAAGTGCACAGCATTTGAGAACTTGGTCCCGCCTGAATTTGTCTGCTACCCAGCCAGCTGCAAGCAGGAAGGCAAGCTCAGCAGTTGCCTTATGCAGTGCACAGCTTCTTGACCCACAGTGAGGAATGCATCGTGCCTGGAACTGAAGACAGAGCCAAGGTGCCTTGGATGCCTTGAGCCAGCCCGACGAGCTGCAAAGCACAACTTGACGTGCGTCACAGAACATGATGTTGCTGTACTAGTCACAGCTGTATCAGGAATGCAACAGTGGCTGGGCACCTTCGCTGACTGGTTTTCTAGCAGGTAAATGTATGTGGCCATCGAAGCATGCGACCAAACGCCTCGAGCAATACCGTTTGACAACTTATAGATGAATATAGAGGAGACATTTTGATTAGTCTTAGGACCAAGCCAACAGCGTATCGAGCCCATGATATTTGACCAGGTACGGTCCTCCGGATCAGGGTCCTGTGTTGCGTAGCCGGCGCATACTGAACACGCTGTGGGACAGACCCTGCTATGGCTTGATAGCATTGTTTGGACTGTACAGCTAGTTGCAAGATACGTGGTGGTCAACAATGTTCCCTGTGCCATTTCTTTGTGTCAATAAAAGCTATTTGCAGCAAAATAATGCAGATCAGCCATGTTGGACACCAGTTGCCAATGCGGACCAGCTGCTCAAGCAACGTGTCAAGTTGATTCATGCTCCTACTACAACCCTGCAGCTCCTATCACCACAGATAACCTTCTCGACGTCCCCAGGTTATGCAATGCATGCTTTACTAACTGAAAGGTTTGGTATGTAACCTAAAATCCATCACAGTACTGATGAATACTATCTGTAGCTCAGGCGTCACACATACTGGTTAGCACAGCAATGACAGCTGCAGTGCAAATGCGAGGGTGTGAGTTGTGGTCACTGTTGCAAAAAGACTGTTGCAGCTTGTGCTCAGCACTGCTGAAACATGGCATTCACAAAAACAAGCAGCAGTGATCAAAGACTGCTCTTTGCAACACACCATTCATCATCAGCTTTGCAAAATACCACTCATCATCAGCTAATATCGACACCCACGAGAACATGAGGGCTAGATCAGATTATTGTTGACACTGCCACAAGTCCAAGATACTTGTATGACTCCACTCGCTCCACTTCATTGCTATTGAACACAAAGGCTTGACATGCAGCTTTTGATCCAAACGTAACCACTTTGGTCTTGGCCAGATTGA
>JAABUP010006552.1_pt1 | contig 16437 bp, 24 predicted proteins | sample 5559201 | NCBI WGS metagenome assembly JAABUP01 (sample SAMN10711887, study PRJNA513373) | rock metagenome | isolation source: Antarctica rocks | place: Antarctica
TCACGTACCTTAAACGAAGTTGCTCAGAGCTGCTCACTTTCAAAGTGAGAAAGCGCACTGTGAAAGCACATTACTACACCATTTTACTACTTAAAAACCCTACCTATAAGTCATAGTCATAGCTCAGTAGTGACATGATATTGTGAGGACTTCAGATTTGTCCCGGTCTGTACCAAAAAAAGAGAAAACGATTTGATTTTGTAAAAGGCAGACGTCTGTCCCTGGCGCTGCAGTTCTGCACTCACGAATAACTGTCCTCTTTGCTGTCGAGGACGGTGTATACGACTTCGGTCACACCACATCTCGCGCTCGCAACCGACAAGATAGCAGGTCACTGTCACAGATAGCAAGAAGAGAAGTGATGCAAGAGCCCCCCAGCAAAAGGCCGCCCAACCTGACGGTCCATAACCTCAGCACTTCCGCACACGAAGACAGCTTATTCAGCCCAGGCGTAAATACTCCAGGGCATAGAGTTCCACTGTCTAAGCAAGACTCGTCTGAGGTAGTGCTCACTATGCACAAGCTATCTGCAGGTCCGTTATGGACTACTGGAGCAAGTTTGAGGCCAGACTGACTTTTTGCAGTCAAAGACTTTCAAGAGGCAGGAGCAGACGCGTTCAACCTCATCTGTATCTCAAAAGGGAGCACAAAGAGATAGCACAACTTCTTGGCTGTGCTGTTGTACACAAAGGACTGCAGATGACACAGCAGACGTACGCTAGATTGTAATTATTAGATATGTTGCCGGCACCGCACACATGCAGATGCTCTTGAATCAGCTGAAAAGCAACTGTGATCTACACTATACAGTAAGCAACGATCTAAATAAGCCTCATAGGCCAGACTTGTCCAACTTCACACAGGATGCCAATCGCATCAGTCCGTTAGATGCTAGGCTTGCATTGTACATTGACCAAGGCACCTCTTTTCCCCCTGGCCTACCCCTGACCATAGGTTGACCATGTAGCTGCTGTAAATCTTTACTGCTCAAACCTGTCGCCTGCGCCTGAAAGCCTGCTGCTTTTGGAGGACGCGCAAATCTGGACTGTTTTGGCAAACTTGAGCTGGACAGTCTCTCCATACCGCTGCTGCTGCGCAAATGGTTCACCATCTGGCTAACCGGAGCACTTGTACTGAAATGTTGCATTGACTTTGTGCTGCTGGCATGCCTTGGTGTGCCTTGAACAGACTGAGCGCCTGATAGCGCACCTCTGAGTGTTCTGTCTTGTTGCATGGCTGCATAAAGCTCATCAGAGCTGCTGTTAAGTCGCTGGTTAATGTCTAGGAATGCTTTCTGCTTTATGTCAGCAAATGTTGCTCTGATCCGAGCCTCAGCATGCCTGCGCTCAGCAGCTCTCAAAGCTTCCAGATCCAATCTCCTGCACAACATTGCACGCCTCTATCAGACCATTTCAATTACATTGATACAAAGCACGGGCACAGCTTGCAACCTGTAGGCTATGCAAGCCTTTAAGACTTACACTGATGTTGAATTATGGATGGAAGTGCGAACACCCTGGGCAGGTTCAGGCATGCTGGTTGCCGGGGTATCCCAGTCCATGTCAGGTGCAGATGGTGCTTCTTCATCAGCAACAGGAGAGGCCTCCTGATCAAAGGAAGCCATCACTGCCCACAGGTCTGCAACCTGGCTCCTGGCTGCATGCAGCTGCCTCTGCTCATTTCTGCACCATACTGCCTGTTATTCATGTCTGTGTGCATCCTGTTCATGTTCATGCAAGAGAGTGAATGTGATGGGTGGACAGCGTAGTTGGGTTAAGTGGCAAGGTAAAGGTAATATGTACCTGAGCGAACCTTCCAGCTGCTGTGTCACAAAGGTGGTGCTTCCCTGCGGTGCTGTCTCCAGGCTACCTCCTTGCTCATGACTGCCCGTGTCCTGCACCATGGCCAATGATCAGCTGCATCAAAGGAGGGCATGCCAGTTTTGGCAGTGGCAAAGCTGGCTAAACAAGAATAAGATCAGTTATCAGAACACAGCCGACACGACAGCAAATTACTAAGAGCATACTGAGCTTGACTGCAAAACATGTATACACACCTGAAGTACACTGGGTTGCTGGCCAGTGCCCACAGCCTCTACTCCAGCGTATGAATGTGATGCAGGCGCAGCCACACAGCCTTGCACTACGATAGGTGACTCTGTTGATGCCCTGTACCGGACTTGACCGCCTTCAGCAGCAGATATCGCATTTGGGATCTCTCAGCATTCTATACTGATGGGAAACAGCAGATGGATCACAGTCACTCCAATTTGACAGTTACGACCGGAGCACAAGTGCTCAGCAAGGAAGACTTGATAAATTCAACCTCTGTTTCACCTTTAACGGGAGAAGAGGGTCGTGGTTGCCCAGGCTGACACACTGCTGCCTGCACCTGTGCCTCTACATCTGCCCTTGGCAGCACTGAAGGCTCAGCCTGCATCTCATCCCTTTCAGCCTTGTCAGTTGAAGGAACTCCCCTTGCTGGTAGCCTGTCTGCCTGCTGCGCCCGCTTCAGTTGATGGAAACAGTTCCTGCTGTGTTGGTACAGCCGCTTTGCACTGCTTTCTTGTCTGTGCAGCTGCTGACGAGCCTCTTGCTGCAGGAAGACAGCACAGCATCTATGCAGGCTCTGCTCTGGTCTGCCAGTGCTATGATCTGACAGAACTCACTGTTTGATGCTGTTTGGCTGATGGGCAAAAACATCAGAAGGCCACAAGCAGCATGCACTTACACAGCAAAGATACCATAAACCATCAGTATGCAATAACTTGCTTTGTAATATACGTCCTGTGGAGGATCTGAATGCAAACAGCTCAACAGTGAGATGCAAATGATAGTCTTAGATTGAAACACATTCTGCCAGCACATTTCATGCCGAGTAGCAATGGGTCTGACGCACTGCCATTTTGTTGTTTTGCATTGCGTCTCACCAGGCTCATATGAGCAGCATCAGCCTCAGACAGCATGTATCTGACTGCACGCTGTGCCAGCTGTATGAAGTGGATGCAGTCACCCGCCCGCAGATCTCGCCGAGCCTCCTGACTGATGTCTCCGTAAGCAAGCGTAGGAAGCACAATGCACAATGCTTCCAGGCTGTCACCATTGTCCTGCATTCCCAGCCTATTTAGCGTTCCATTGCTTTGCAAAAAATATGTATGCTTGCTGCATATCAAGGGGCATGCAGCAGATCATTGCAGAACCTACTGCATGATGCACAATTCTATAAACAAGATGATGCAAACTTGTATAGAACTTTCTAGCTAGCATGCTCTTGATTGAAGTTGCTCATCTGAGAAAACACATCATTGGCGGGATGCATTGGCGAAGGCAGCAATGTGTGATCATATCCTTTGGACCAACACAGCAATCAAAGGAGCATACCAGATCTGAAATACGGAGATTGTGCAGAGCAGCCCAATCAACTGTTACTCTACGTGACCTGAAGACAAAGTGCCTGTGCTGGTTGGAGGCTTCTTCTGCCTGCATCAAGCCACAAATGCATTGCTGCAGCTTTGCAATGAGCTGCACTACCGCCAGCAACACTTGTATCTAGGGGCAGCTGAGATGTGCTGGTGCTAATGCATTGCAATGCACCAGTTGACTGATCAATTCACTACTGTGCAGTACCTTCAAGGTTGCTCGCATGGCATCATGCAGCTTTTTGAGAGGTCGCAGTTGTGCCCGCAGCTGTTCAGACTGTGAACTGCCTGCATGGCTGATCTGCGTCACTGCCACATGTTCTACTTCAGCTTGGGCTGCCTTTGCATATCGCTGCAGAGCAGCCTTGAAAGCGGTTGCCGCTGTGAGGCATCTAGCTGTAGTCCCACGCATTGCTGTGTTTCTACTGTAGAGATCCCATGTGTATTCCAGAGCCAGCTGCAATGGCTGCAAGATCTGAAGGTAGTTGTGCATGCACAGGCTGTATGGGTCCTCATTTGCAATGTCACAGGACAGCAAGACATCAATTACAGCCTCCAAAGCTGACATGTCACGATCTGCAACCTGCACACAGCTGACATGTCAATTGTGCGTGTGTGTGTGAATCACTGCAACTTCAACTGTTGTTGGCGCAACCCCATTTCACTTGCACAACTTGTGCTGCAGACCAGAGTAACAATTAACAAAATAGACCCTAAAATGTTACCATTTGAGCGGTATCAATCATGTGGATTTGATCCCAAGCCATCTGAGAAATTCAAATGTCCTAGCACCGCTTTCACGGACGTGAAGGTGAGAACTGATAGTGAGTACTGGTGGTGAGTATCAGCCACGGTGCTCTCAGGAAAAACTGCGAGCTTGTCGTGTCAAAGCAGACAGCAAGACGTGTCCCGAAAGCCAACTAGTTGACGGTGGTGACCGTCGGCGACAGGACAAGAAATTAAGCATGATCGGAAAGAATCTAAGGCTACTACCACACGCAACGAGCTGTAAGCAGGGATCGATAACCCTAACACAGTTGCGGCGCCGAAGGTCGTGCTGGGTCAGACGTGGTGCCGCGGACAAGGCTAGCTAAAACAGGTGCTGTAGGCTAGAATAGATGCACGTGCAAAGCTCAGGAAACTTTGCGAACGCGCTCAAGACCTAAGTTTTTTGCCATCTGGCGTTACTTTTACCGAAGAAGACGAACGGCACTCTCGGACAAGTGACTTGAAACCAGACTTGAAACGCACGCTGCCGAACAAACGCAAGCGCCGCTCTGCTGTCTTGAGCAATGGCTACGACATCAGCTTGGGGAGTAGCGTGACGGTGCCGTTTGTTTGCCTTGAGTCGGTCAGATTAAGCTCAAAGCCATACCTCAACGATCTCCCCAGCGATACAACCCGGTCGGTGTCACGAGCATGAACGGCATCAACAAAGACCCATTTGCTTGCAAACTAGCCTGCCACCTGGTCAAAGCACAATTTGGAGACATCTGTGAGGTAATTGTTGGGTTGATCAACCCCATGTGCGACCGCCTGCTGCCCACTGCTCAAACCATTCCGTTTCTCGCAGACTACATGCTGCTGCTTGCTCGACAGAGGAATGTTGGGCGCGTTCGACTTGGTACGCAGCACAGGTCAGTCTGTCGTTGGACGAGTATTCTGCAGATCAGGCTTGCAGCACTAAACAAGCTACCACTATTATTGCATTGGTCTGCAGGCTTCAAACCCTCACAGCTTCACAGCGCTCTACTTGTACTGATCCAGCACAACTTTGTCAACTGCTATCTTGAAACTGAGGAGGCAAACCCGCGTCGCCCACACATATCGCAGACTTTGTATGAGGCAGACCTGCCAGCAATCCTTCAAAATCTCAGGCATGACACCCTCTTACCACTAGCCGCTTCCAGACACAATGGTTGATCCGGATCATCGTCATCCAGATCACATGACCAAACATGCAGTGAACTGTGCGCAGAAAGCCAAGCTTGCTGGTGCACATCCGAGATGAGTCTTCAGGCCCTGCTGTTGCTGGTGAGGAGGCAGATCAGGGCCTCTCAGCCGGTGAGGTCAACGAGGCTTTGATGAAGATGCTGCTTGAGCAGGGCCGGCTGAACCTGGACCAAGTCATTGCAGCAGCAGCTCAGAACCTAGAGCAACCTGTGGATGAAGCACGAGAGCTGCTGCAGCGTCACTTCCTTGGTCTTGTGCAGGTCTGTGATGCTGCACTGCTGTGCTGCACCATGTGCCACTGCCATACTTTACGGCTCATTGCACATTTTCTGTTTGAATGTGATCTTTGGAGATTAAATTTTTCCTGTGGCATGGCACTCATCTGCCTGAGGTATGTGACTCAACGCTTGCAACTTAATCAGCTGCAGCCTGGCTTGTTGCAATTGGTGTCTTCTGCTGACACAAGCAGTTCAGCAAAATTCAGCGTCAGCAAATCGTGTTACTGTCGCTGTGATCTTTTGGACTCCTTTCTTTGAGCGTGCGCAAAGGAGTCGGAAAGACATGCAGTTCTGAGTATGATGTGCAGAAAAGGTACATAGAGCGGGCGCCAGGGTGCCATGAGCCCCCTCCTGTACCCTTTCAGCACCGAAAGGGTAACCGCAAGTCTGCTCCTAAGCCCGGCACAGCAGAGGAGGCGCGCCATCAAGCCCAGCAAGCCAAGGCCCTTGCTAGGGTGGGCCCTCCCCCCACTCTGCACCAGTGTCTGTATGGGCTGCACTCTATCTGGCCTGAATCTGCATTTGAGCTTGCCAAGAAGTCAAGAAGCGAGTCTTGTTAATGATGCTAAGCGCTTTGGCATGGACATTCCTCTTGACCAAAAGTGACAAGGGGTTTGAGAGTGAACATGCTGTATCACAGTATATGAAATGTGATACTTCCAGCTGAAACTGCTGATGATCTCTTGTCTACTTGTGGCATCCATGCAAAGCATCCTGATACGATGGCAATTTGAAGGCTACCAAGTGAGGTGCCCATACAGTTGTCACATCATCATGCACCATGACCATCAACGTGCTGAGCCCTCCAAGCTGTCATGTTGTGCATCAATAAATTGCACAATGCATGTGACTGTGATGTGGTGCACATATGAGTGGGATTATGACTGAGCTCATGTGGTGAGCAGTGTCTTGGTGCAGGCTGAGTATGAGAAGGAGCGCTTCAAGTTACCTAGCAGCCTGATGCAAGCAGCCAGGGAGGATGGGGCCGGCCCTGAGCCCCCCAAGAAGAAGCGCCGCATGGGAGGGTCCACTGCCACTGGCCCAGTCAAGGAAGAAGATGACAAGGAGAAAGTTGTGCTGTGGCGTGTCAACAGGGATGAATTCAACAAACGCCTCAGGTTGCTGCTTCTCACACACCTGCCTCACATGAAAGGCGTTGCGTTTGTGCATCCTGTCCAGACCCTGCTGTACAAATTGTTGTGAGGTGGTTTGTCCCAAGAGGTGCATGTGCCTGAATTGGCTGTCGCTGTTGCTCGTAGCTGTGTTTAGCAGCAGCAGCAGCAGCAATTCCTTGCATCTGGCAGCTTCTTTGTGCGCTCCAAAGCAAGTAGCATGGTTTGACCCTGCCTCACCCTCACACTTGTCTGGCTGCCTTGACAGCAACCTGCTGTTGACTGCCACTTTGTTTTGTTGTCATATGACATCAGCAATGCAAGATCAAGACTGTTGAGATCATTCAACTTTGGAGTGGTGGCATGCAGGCATGCAGCTTGCATTGACATGGTACAACAGAAGAATGGGCCAGATGCAGCTGCCATACTCAGGGCCATGCTACATGCTACACAGTCATATGAGACTGAATCTAAGGCAAGTCACCAGGATGTATGTTATTGCCCTCGAAGCGAATATCAAGTATTGATAGTTTAGCATCCCCCTCTGGTCAGCCATGTGACTACCTCTGCTATCTGCAAGCAATGGTCACCAAAAAACAAAACTATGGCCATAGACTGCTTGATGGCATGATTGAATGCCCTACTCATGCTCTGTTTTATGAGAGAGGACCTGCAGTGGACATTGCTGTTCAAAAGGCAGAGAATGACCTCTTCAAGCCTTGAGCTTTTTGTGTGTTTTATGCATATGCATGTGCAAGCTTGGTGTTGACCTATGTGCATACACCCAGTGCGCAGATAGGCTGTGTTGGGCTGAGCTATATATGAGTGGTGATGCAGGCGCCGCAGTCCAAGTCAGTGAGCCAAGATGAGGTCATCTCCTTTGTACGGGAGCTGGAAGCCATTGATCCAGATTATCACCCTCCTGACTCTGTAGCAGATGTTCTCAGGTTCTCCTTCATCTGCCCTTGCTTTCCAAGCTCTCTGCTAAGCCCTTCCTGCACTGATTGAGATTCTGCGCACATATCCACATCCATTACTCCTCTGTCTTGAGCAGTCAATGACAGTCTTGCAGCAGGCCTTGCATTTTGAAGCCTTCTGGGTTCTCTGACTTGTGTGACAATATGAATACAGTGTATGTTCTTTCCCATCTAGTTTGGACATAAGTTTTGTGCATTCAATCTGGGCGGGCAGTGTTGTCAGATGCTACTGGCACCTGGGTCGAATTTAGAGTTCCAGTTGAGTGGTTGATGCGTGGTGCATGCAGGGAGTTGTCAGATGATGCGCTCCAGCCGGTGAGCTACACAGGGGAGGGCCCGGGTGGCTCCACCTACTGTGTCAACATGGCTGCCATCATCCGCCACAAACGCTTGCTGGTCAGACTCTGCTGCTACCTCAACCACACATGCCTACACAGCACACTGCATCACAATGGCAACTGTCCCAGAGGGGCCATTGCACCTGCTGGCATCTGTGGTGAAGCCAGGGCTTACCTGACATGTAGGAGGGACTTTGTATTGGCATGAGTATTGCCAACGCATATATGCAGTCTTGCACAATCTGCATGCTAGCACCAATAGGATTCTGTATCTGATGCTTGGAGTGTAGAAGTAGCAGGCAGCATGACGTTTAGCAAGCAAGGTTGTCCTGGTGGTTGAGCAGGAGACAGATGCAGTGATACGGCAGCGGTTTGGTGTGCATGGCTTGCGCCTCTTCCGCCTGCTGTACTTGCATCGCCAGCTGGAGCAGAAGCAGATTGCTGAGCAAGCCATGCTGCCACCCAAGGTCGTTCCCCTCATACACTCTTGCCCCTGTTGTCTTGCAGTAAGTGTATACAAATGGGCTGTCTACATGGGGGATCCCGCTTGCCGGACTTGTCCAATTGCCAGCTGCATGCTCTTGAAAAATTGCAGCAAAGAACTCTGCCAAGGACTGCACCATATGTGCACACTGCCTTCATGCATGATGTGCTTGACCGTCTCTGTTGCAATTTTGGCAATATGACTGATGAAGGAAGAGTCACTGCAAGCCTGCCATCACTTGTGTATTACAACATGCAGGGATGCCTTCATGGCCACAACAGCAGGCTTGCATCAGCATCACTTGGGCTACTGCATGTGGCTGTTTGCAGCCATGCTACATGCAACTATCTGATCTTGCTGCACAATTTTTTCCCATCATTAGCAGCAAGGACACCGGAATGCACGTTCATCTTGAGCATGTTTTGTAGGATGCCAAAGAGCTACTGTACCGCTTGTACAGGGCGGGCTTTGTCAGCCTGCAAGATGTTCCTCGAACCACAGACCATGCCCCTTCCCGTACTCTGTACACCTGGCGGGTTGAGATCGACGCCGCGGCTGACAAGCTGGCATCTGAGCTGTACAAGGCTGCGCTGAATGTGTGCCTGCGCTTGGACTTTGAGTACCAGCGACAGAAGGATGTGAGCCTCTTATGCCCCTCCTCACTGAATTGTCACATCCTTGCATCAGCTGCAGTCTGCACTTCTGATGTGTACACAGAGGTGCATTGTTGCTTATGTGTTTGTTGCACTGTTTTGGTCAGCTGTCGTTTCAATGTAGCAAGGCCTCACAACCCAAAATGCATCTACATACATGGGCATGCGAGGCCAATCCTGGAACAGTGAGATCAAACCTGGTGATGACGATTGTAGTGTTTTAGTGTTATGTTTTGCTGCATGCAGATATTGGACCTTGTCAACAAGGGTATGGCTCAAGCCGTGCAGCGCACACATGGCGCACAACTGCAGAAGTTTCAACAGACTTTGATCCACCTGGACAGTGCTCTACTACGCCTTGACTCGCAAATTGCAGTGTTCAATGACTTCTGACTGTACTGACATGTCTCCTAGATCACAGAGATTGCAAGCTGCGCAGACAAGGTAGCAAGCGTGAATTGCTTGAACGATGGCTTAGCTATGGGCCTGAGCACAACTCATGGGGACCAGAATAGACCTTACAGAGTTGCCAGCAATCACTGAGCTCTTGATGGAAGTCTCTCGCACAGCAACAGTCCACCCATGAAAAGGTGTCATGGGGCAGCCAGCAACGCATGAACAAATCTGGCCAAGTATAGAGCACAGTGCATCTCTGTTGATGTCTGTTTGGTTAGATGCCACAGTTGCTTTGGGGCAAAGCATTAACTTCAACCTTTCAAAGATGGATCTGATGGAAAGGTCGTGACTAGACTAGATGATAGCATACAGATGGACTCCAAACTCAGTCCTTGCTCTCTTTGAGGTGTACTTTGTAGAATCCAGCTTGATTTGCAATGAGGACGTTGAGTTTGAGTAGGAAAGAAGGTAGCAGAGTAAGCTACTCTACGTAAAAGCTGAGCTAACTAGTGAGCTCAGTCCCCTTGCAAGCCTGCCTGACTCTACAGAGGCTTTACAAACGTGATTATATGCCAGACGTTGACCAGTTGAGCAGATGTCATACCTGTGCTGTGGAGTCCCATGTGGAGCATGAGACAAAAAGACTCTTGCTTTGTGTGCCATGCGAAACAACCTGTACAGCAGCATGCAAAGAGATCTTCCACGCGCAGGCACGAAGCGATTTAAACACACAAAAAACAAGTTTGTCAAAATTTGCTACCCAAGATTTGAGCCCGGCACCTAAAGGCACGCGTCTACACCCGCGCATTCCTGTAGGTAGCGTCTTACTGGACATGTCGGACCTCAGCTTGGTACCCAGGGTAATTGGTTGGAATATACACAACGAAACACGTCGCAGAGTTTCTCTCCTGCTCCTTGATGACCTGACAGTTCACTGAATTGAACAACTGAGTTCAGCGCGATACAAGCGCTTGTCGTTTGCAGGTTTTGATGCGCACATCGCGGCCTGGATTCTGCGTGAGCTCCTCTCTCGTGGATGGCAAAGTGCAGACAGCCTGACGTTTGCAGACCTCACGTGCGAAAGGACTGTTCGTCACAACGATCATGCAACCTGATGCCTGAGACGGGCAAGCGAGCGTATGAAGAATAGACAGCAAGAACGTCCACCCGCTGGCTGCAACTGGCTGGGCAACTCTGCACAGGATGTTGAGGGTTGGCACGCACCGCCTACTTTCAGCCGATGGTCTGCTCAAGCACTCAGAGACAGAGAACCGTACGGAACTCTTGACTCTGGCCGGCCTGCAAGTTGTGCTACCAAAAAGCCAAACAGCTGGTGTCTGTTATATGTAGTCGCGCTTCTGCAGTTCCTGTCCTGTCAAGCTGTTTGCCATTCGCATACTCTGCCACGGTGTAGATTGCCTGCATCTGCAGTCAGAGAGTCCTGTATTGGTGGACCAGATTGCCCCTGCTTGCGCACACCTGCGAGCAGAGAGCGTTTGGGCCGTTGGGCTGTCATTGTCATCCTTTGACCCATCCATGCTTGCCCAAAAAGTCATTGTCATCCTTTGACCCATCCATGCTTGCCCAAAAATGACAATGGGTGGGTCAAAGGGCAATCCTGTGGCAAGGACTGCAATGACTGTCATGCTGGATGCTCTGGCTCAATGCAGCAGGAAGCCTTCTGCTGCACTTATGATGCTCAGCCATCAGATCAGCATCATTGCACATCGCATAACTACACTCCTGACAGCTTGTTGTCATTAGCCTAACATGGCAATCACAGATGCGGTCTGTCACTGCGCCGAATCAGCACGCAAGAAGACCAAAGTGGTTGTTGGCAGAGATGCTGCAGCTCAAGCCGCGGTTTCACTCATCATGCAGCCTGCAGATCGACTGGTGTCTCTGTTTGTTTGCTGAGGCAGCATATTGACATCTGACTGCACTCTTCATGCTGAGACCACACATGGGGTAGCTGCTGTAAACAATGCCTTCCCGCAACTTGCACAGGCCAACGTCTGCTCTTCTAGGGCTTCAACCTTGTTTGTATAACAGACTAGGCTAATTTATGCAAAAGCTGAGCTACCTAGTGAGCTGAGTCCCTTTAAGTGATTCTACAGATGCTTTTGGGGTTCTTTGAGTGAGGCTGAGCTCGGAGCCGCCAGCCCTTCATCTCAAGAAAGACCCAGACACACTCTTGTGTGGCTACACACAGCCTACTGTGGGCATGACTCATCCTGTATTGTGCACTAAAAATCACTCCATGCTATGTGGAGAGCTGGGTGACTGCAACAATTGCTTTGAGTGTTGAAGGTCTCAGTCCTCAGATGAGACATTGGCAGGCCAAAGCATTGTGCTACCATTGCATCAGCTAGGCCCCAATGTCTAGATTACTATCTGTTGCAGATGGCAGCAATACAGGTGCTGACACGCTGCCAGGGCGGCCTGTACACTTGCAGTGTTCTGCAGCCCCTATTGGAGCTGCTCAAGGCCAACCTGCTGCCTAGTGGCATATCTGAGCAGGCAAGTAGCAATGTATGTGGCACAAGCTAGATCCTACATCTGTAGCGCAACTTGATGCAACTACAACTGCACTGACAAAAAATCCTGCACTGCTGGTGTTCAATGCCAGTGTCCAGATTTTGAGGAGCGCCAACAAGTCAGACCTGCCAGCAGGCTTCTTCGCTGGCCTGGTTGAGAGGACTCCCGGTGTCTTGAATGCTGCCGGCGCTGACAGCATTCAGAACATCCACAGTCCTCTCAATCAGGTCAGCAAAGAAGCCCTGACAGTGAGGTGTGTAGTCCTCAACAACCATGAAGCATTCTGCACTGTTGCTGCTGCTTTACATGAACAACAATGACAGCATGTACGCTTTCCAGCTCCCAAAAAGCTAAGTGTGCACCGGGCGGATCTTCTCTTCAGGGCAGCCAGAAAGGTGTCTCTTGACGTCCCATTGAAGGGGCAGGTTCACAATCACGCGAACATACTCCAGTGAAATTAGAGCGGCCTTCTTGACTTGAACATGCAGGAAACTTTTTGGCAGCTTGCCAGTGGGCGTGCTGCAAGCAGTCCATGTGAGCAACAGCAAAAAGGCAAATGTGTATTGCCAGGGCCAGCAGCTGACTGAGTGGTCTCCAGGGCATTGTGTCATCCCCCTTGGAACAGCATTCCATGTTTTCTCAAGTTGTGGCAACAAACACAAACCTTTATGTGTGCATGCAGGAAGCTCCTGCTGTGGTGATTAGTGCAGGCAGATTCCCTGAAGCCCCCACAGACACATTCCTGCTGTCAGTTGTGCTTCCCAAGACATGACTCTAGCAAGTTCACGGTCTTAGGGATCACAACTGACAGCAGGTTGTCTATTATGTCTTCAGAATAATTGTAAGATTTGATTTTAGATTTCCTGGGGTTTTGCATGGCTGTAGCTTCCTGCCACTGGTGCCTTTGCATGCAATGCTATGTTGAAACACAGTCACACAGAGCTACCAGATGGTGTCATTGCAGGGCAGGCATGTCAAGCTTCCTGCAAGCATCGCCAAACAAGCTGTCAAAGCACTGCATGGCAGGCATGGCATCATTCTGTGTTGCCCACTTGCAGGGCAACCTGGCGGACGACTGTGCTGGCGTCCTACAGAAGGAGTGGACTGTGCATGATCCTTTATTGCTCTTGCGCTGGGTGAGGGCAGCAGGAGGCATGACAGCCATCACCAGCTTCATCCTGCAGCCATTGTATTCAGACCTGCTGCTTCAAGGCAAGGCAGTTTAGCTCTAAGTACAAGGGAGAGGGGCCTTCACTGGCCACCTGGCTGCTGGCAAGTACTCAGACACCCCTTTGATTGTCCAGCAAATAACCACGTCAGAGCCAAGCATGCAGACCTGTTTTGGCATGTATAGGCACACATCTGTATGTTTATGCAAACCAACTGCATGCGGTGGTGTTCTTGGGGAGTTTAGGGCATGTAGAAAGACAGCTTGTCTGCTTGAGTTGCATTGGGCTGAGCTGTTGTCAATTGGGTCACGGCTGGTCCCCAGCGCAATGCACATGTTGATTAATTCCAATTGCCCGCGCGTGCGCGACTTCAGAAGTACAACAAAATTTTCCAAACCACCAGATGATAAGTTGACCTTTGTAGGTCTAAAAGGTCAGTTTTTGGGTTACAAGACCCTACTTGAGCCCATACCTGCTACCTGCAAACAAGGTTTGGCCATATATATCCAAACTGGTTTGGTCATTGATTAAATTGTTTGGCGGCCTCCAGAGATGGCAATGTTGCTGCAGATTGGAGCTTAGCTGGCCTATCCAGAAGTAGGGTACCAGTAGATTATTGAACGCCTGGGGTCAGTTCTGGCCAGTCTAGGCTGCACTGCTCACGGGCCTCTGGCTCAGCTTCTGGCGGCTCAATATCTCAGAGTTCTGCAATGGATAGGATATTCGGCTGCCAGATACTGAGCCAGAGCCCTTGAGCAGTCCAGCCTGGACTGGCCAGCACTTGCCCATGCTGGCATCAACTCGTCAATCATGGTTATTGTATTCATGATGTTGCAGCTCATGGGTATGTGCAGGGCAATCCAAAGCAGCCTCTTCTGAGCCTCCCCGTAAGCATCTGTATATGCGTACGGATCAGTGACAATTAGTATGTCATTCATCCGTATGACAGCAATATGGCTGTCAGTCATGTAGCAGATGTTGCTGACAGTCATGTAGCAGATGTTACTGACAATCATACAGCCCAACCTTGTCGACTAGATCTGGGGTAATCCTGGGAGCGGCAGCACTTGACTTGACCAGACAACAGGCCTTCATCAGTCTGTGACTAAGCCTGAGCATGAAAATATTGAACATGTTGCTTGATACCCTTGCTTTGCAACTGAAACTCAACAGCTAAGATGCTCTGGCTGTGACACTGCCCATCTGTTCACAAAGAGCAGATCTGGTCATGGGGCAGCAGTGTCCCGTGAGTCCTTCTGATGGCCATCATGCCAGCAGCATGGGTGCCATTCAGTCACTTGCTAGCTTGCAGATTGCAGCTATGACTTCCAGCAAGGCCGTTGAGCCTTTACTGCGGCCTCGGTGGAAGTCATAGCTGGGACCTGCAGCCAGGCCCCTTTCTGCAGGGAAGCGCTTGTTTGGCCTGGTCTGCTGATGCAGAGGTGGCTGGTCATTGTGCTGCGCATCTTGCCAACACGATCACAATTGCAGGCCTTAAGAGGTGAGATTTGCCAGCTTGGGCCAGCCACATGTTAATTTGGATCCATCCGATGAGTTACAATCATAGGCCAGTCGTGTCAGGCTTTCTGAATATTCAGAGCAACAGGACCATGTTATACTGTCAACATGGCACACGCAAGGGATGCACTCAGCACATCGGACTGCATCAGCTCCTGTAAATGTCAACAAAGCATGTAGGCCACACAACATGACCAGCAGGGCACAAAAGAGGGCATAGCCCATGTGGTGTGCAGGAGGAAGCAGCACATGGCAGCAGCCCTACTGGCTTTGGCTGGGCACCAGCACAGGCAAGTGAGGCAGCAGATAGCACAGCAGCTGCCACAGCTTGAGCAGACCCGGCCACCAGACCTGGCTGCTGCCAAGCTCATTGGGTCAGCTCATCTCTCTATCTGCACGCCTATCTTCAGATCTCCTCCTTGCACAAGCTTTGCATGCTTTGAGGGCGCTTTCATGGCTTTTGCCTGCCCTCACGATTAATGACCACCATTCCATCACTGTCTTTCATTCCTGCTTTCATGGTTGATCTATTGAGACACCCTTGCCATTGTGAGCAAGACCCGTCCTGTATCCTGGTTGGATACACACTCAACAAGCTGTCCCAAATCTGTTCTGAATTAACGATTTTGCCACAAGTGCAGCATGATCAGTCCAGAGAGAATGCTCTATTCTCTGTTGTCCCCAAGTGCCAGAGACAGCAAGGTCCAGGCAGTTCATTTGCAACACACTTGCACTGTGGCTCACTCTTGACACAGCAGTTGCACACAGCTGGGACAACACACAATGCAACTGGATGCTGGTGTACTGCACATGAATAATCCCTGCACCTGCAGCAAGCAGCTGCAGGTGCTGTTCATCCTGTAGTGTTGCACTGCTGTGCAGAGAAGCGCTTGGAGCCCGATGTTTTGCAGCAGCTGCTGGCAGGTGCAGCCAGAAGGCATGCATGTGGCGTGAGTGCCACGCAGGCCATGTCCACCCTGGGCACAGCCATCCACGCAAGCCAGGTGCCCATGCATCTTGCAAGCCAGCAGCAATAGCATCACGTGTGCATCTTGATGTCGTGTCTGCAGCTTTTGGTGTGAGTGCCTAGTCAATAGATCTGCAAGCATGAAGCAGGCATTGTCTGCAGAGTGCATGACATGAGCAAGTGCTGGACTACAGGCATGCAAACATTTTTACGATTGTAGTTGCCTCGAGCAAGCTGCCAGGACAGTTTATCAGCATTGCTTTCTGACTGCCTGCATTGGCCTTGAGTGTGTCAACTGGCAGGTTTTCACCCGGCTGTCTTTTTCCTCTGATTACCTATGATAGATATTACCAATAATTGAAACAGGCAGCAGTTTACAATGCTACATTCCATTTGCATACGCCTTGTTTGCTGGCAGCTACTTTTTGTGAGGCAGTGTAAGGACCAATCTGACGCACACACACACTCACGCACACACTCACGCACTCACTCACTCACTCACTCACTCACTCACTCACTCACTCACGCACTCACTCACTCACTCACTCACTCACTCACTCACTCACTCACTCACTCACTCACTCACTCACTCACTCACTCACTCACTCACTCGCTCGCTCGCTCGCTCACTCGCTA
>JAABUP010006554.1_pt1 | contig 16428 bp, 16 predicted proteins | sample 5559201 | NCBI WGS metagenome assembly JAABUP01 (sample SAMN10711887, study PRJNA513373) | rock metagenome | isolation source: Antarctica rocks | place: Antarctica
AATCTTGCGGGTCATTGGTGGGGGATTGAGGAGAGAACGGCAAAGATGGCGCAACTGGATACTCTTGATCTTATCGTCCTCGCCCTTCTTCTAGCGGGGACGGTCGCATATTTCACGAAGGGAACATATTGGGCCATACCGAAAGATCCCTATGCAGGTTCCTACTCGTTGGCCAATGGAGCCAAGGCAGGCAAAACGAGAAATATATTGGAGAAGATGGAGGAGTCGGAGAAGAATTGCGTAGTGTTCTACGGATCACAGACGGGCACGGCTGAGGATTACGCTTCAAGATTGTCCAAGGAAGGGTCTCAAAGATTCGGCTTGAAGACAATGACGGCCGACCTGGAGGACTACGATTATGCGAATCTTGACACCTTCCCGGAAGACAAACTCGCCATGTTCGTACTCGCTACGTACGGTGAAGGTGAACCAACCGATAACGCGGTCGATTTCTGGGAGTTCATTACCGGCGACGATGTGGCTTTCAGCAACGAAGGAGAAGAGAAACCGCTTTCGAACCTGAAATTCGTTGCGTTTGGATTAGGAAACAAGACGTACGAGCACTACAACTCGATGGTCCGCGGAGTCAATGACGCGTTGGTTAAATTGGGAGCTTCGAGAATTGGAACGCCGGGAGAGGGAGACGACGGTGCAGGTACCATGGAAGAAGACTTCTTAGCTTGGAAGGAACCAATGTGGACTGAGTTGTCCGAAAAAATGGGCCTTGAAGAGCGGGAAGCAGTCTACGACCCAGTCTTCAGCATCACGGAAAGAGAAGATTTGGACGCCGACGCAGATGAGGTTTACCTAGGCGAACCGAATAAAAATCATCTCGAAGGCGCCCAAAAAGGTCCCTACAACTCTCATAACCCATACATAGCGCCGATCGTGGAATCTAAAGAAATCTTCACTGTTAAGGACCGAAATTGTCTTCACATGGAAATTGATGTTTCAGGCTCAAATATTACCTACCAGACCGGTGATCACATCGCTGTATGGCCAACCAACGCTGGGAAAGAAGTCGATCGCTTTATCAACATTCTGGGCCTGTCAGATAAAAGTCACCAAGTCATCACTGTCAAAGGGCTAGATCCAACGGCCAAGGTGCCCTTTCCCACACCAACCACATATGATGCAGCCATCCGGTATCACATGGAAATCTGTGGTCCAGTCTCTCGTCAATTCGTTGCTTCCCTGGCTCCCTTTGCACCCACTGAAAGTTCCAAGGCGGAAATGACAAGGTTAGGTAGTGACAAGGATTATTTCTACGAAAAGATTTCTCAGGCGTTCCTCAACATTGCACAAGTGCTCGAAAAAATAGATTCAACCTACAAGTGGGACAATGTCCCCTTCTCGCTTCTCATTGAGGGTATTCACAAGATCCAACCTCGTTACTATTCGATTTCATCATCATCCCTTGTGCAGAAAGACAAAATATCGATCACCGCTGTCGTTGAGGAGATTCACCTAGCAGATTCCGATAATATCGTTAAGGGTGTGACAACCAACTATCTTCTAGCTCTAAAGCAGAAACAGCACGGGGAACCAAACCCAGACCCGCATGGCTTGACGTACGCTATCACCGGTCCGAGAAACAAGTACGATGGATTTCATGTTCCCGTTCACGTCCGCCACTCAAACTTCAAGCTGCCTTCGGATCCGTCTAAGCCTATCATTATGGTTGGCCCTGGATCAGGAGTGGCGCCATTTAGGGGTTTCATCCAGGAGCGGGCTGCTCAGAGAGCGGCTGGCGAGGTAGTGGGCCAGACAGTACTCTTTTATGGATGCAGGAAGGCTTCAGAGGACTTCTTGTACAAGGAAGAGTGGGAGGTGAGTACATTGAAATCAATATCAATTTCTATCGGAAGCTGCAATTGACTAATTGATTCACCACAGCATTACAAGCAATCATTGGGCCCCTCATTCAGTCTCTTCACTGCCTTTTCTCGTGAGACAAGGCAGAAGGTATACGTTCAACACCGACTACAGGAGAATGGTGCCCTCATCAACGAGCTACTGGAGAAGGAAAAGGCAAATTTCTACGTCTGTGGTGATGCGTCGAACATGGCGAGGGAGGTCAGCGTCATATTGGGTAAAATAATCAGCGAGCAGAGAGGTATTAGTCCAGAGAAGGGAGAGGAGGTGGTGAAAAACATGAGGAGCAGTAACCAATACCAAGAGGACGTATGGTCGTAGGAGCCATGGAAGGCACTAGTTTGTGATTGATGCCAAGAATTAGGTATATACGGTGGTTGTTGCACAAGTGTTCTTAATTGAAAGATTGCGGCGTTCACTGGCGCTAAATTCTGGTATCTGGCAAAGAGCATGATAGAGCAGACATGTTAAATATGATTAGAAGTAAGCGCTCTCCAATAGACTTAGGCTTTGCCCAACCTGCTGCTCCTTGATCAAATTCCTAAGGAAGCAAAGCATACAGGGCTAACGAACATGACACATACGCTTAGTGCAGAAGACTCACAAATGTATTGGCGGTGGTGCCAGCGATGCAATCGTCGCCGTGAGATCTATTTTTGGATGTGAGACCGCTTCCGCAGCAAGGTACATGGATGGTTACCACAAGGAATATTCCATGGCTCGGTGCTCGTGGAGATTCAGGGGAAACAGGAGAAGTAACATTTGAAGACTCGAAAGAGTAGAGTAGATTGACCGCTTGAATCTGCAGTATTGCAACATGAAAGAACAACAGCGCTACAACAGGGACATGAAATTACGCCCACATCACTGACTTTCGCCAGCCCTAGGTCGTTTCAGAAGTGCATGAAACTCAACCAGATGCTCGGTGCCCGCTGCATTGTGGGGAAATGCATCGAAGCGAAAGGAGACGCACATTCCCCTCTCAAAAGAACGCAAAGGGCGCCACAAACAACTAAACAAATGACAGTATCCTCCGCGCCTAGCGCGGTGGGCCTGTCACAGATGAGGACGCTGTCGATGAGCTTCTGGGCTCAAACGCAATTTTCATCCGGCGACTGAGCTTGCGAAGCCATGCACCCAAGGAAGAGCTTTTGGCCTCGTCAGCTGGCATTCGAGCAAGGGGCGCCTTTGGTGTGGCGCTCTGCATAATTCCACCATCATTTGACCTGACTATTGTTGCCAGCTCGAGACTGCTCATTTGAGTATCGACCAAACCAAAGTGTAGAACAAAGCGGTGACGGATTTTGCACACCCAAATGTGACCAGGCTGCTTACTCACCCAATACACCTTATTTGGTAAGTTGACTCTTTGGGCATTCTGCCTGCTAATGTGCGGCTCCCAATGTCAGGAAATATCTCATGCAGATACTTTCGATCGGGCGGACAATGTCATGCCGTAGGAGCCTCAGATCTGCAACCATTGACCTTGTCACTAAGGTTCTGTCACATCAATGCTAACAACGGCATGGATGTCGCTTCGAAGAACACAACTACTCCTCTGTCTACAGGTTGGCGCTTGCCAGCCACAAACGCTGCCCTATGCAAGAATCAGAGATTTCCTTGGGTCTTGGAATTCGTAATGCTCTCCCGGAGATACCTCCTGTGATTGCATCGGAGGTTCGTCTTTTGGCAATGACGACAGAGAAAGGAATGATCAAGTTGTCCTACTCAGGCGCTTCCTTCTCAATTCAGAAAGAGCAGAGAGTGTCTGTCGCAATTGACGGGGCGTGACTTTCTCGTTCCTTCCTCAAGCAATGTCACTTCCTCGAGGTCGGTGACGATTAGCTCTTTACCTTAATTCCCGTCTGTTTACTGGACCTCTCAACTTTCTCCATCTCGATCCTCTTCCTTCTCCCAGCATCTCCACCTTCTCCCACCTCTTTCTCCTTCATCATCCGCTACAGCTTCTTGCACATCTCAAAACTTATTGCAGATTGCTTCCTCATCCTCTCCGTATACATCGTACAATTGCTCACATCGTATCGAGCTTGCTACTCATCTCTGTCATCATCAAGGCCTCTCCGTAGGATCAACAAACCCCTCTCCGCTTCACTGCATCCACTTACGCCTGTCTCACAGTCTTCTCTGACAGCCTCTTACCCACCATTTGCTGTACTGTTCTCGGTGCATCTACACCAGGTCCTTGCTGTGAGTACTCCCGCCTCACGTTTTGCTTGGTATCTCCTGACAGAGAACGCTGGTACAGGCCCCAGACGAGCAGCAATACAAATCAGAGCCATCTCTGTAAACCATGCAGAATAATATGTCTCGTACGTACATCAGCACAATCAAGTCCTTCACCTTTCGTCTCAGATTCTGGTTGAATACTATACTGTTAGCCACTTTCTCTCTCTTGCTACATCTGCTGCCTGCCTTCACTGTCATTCTTGGGGGCTTCACTCTCGTTGTCCTATACTGCGAGCTTTAATGTTGGAAATTGATGCACTGCTGGATTTTCTTAGCCTTGTGAAGCCTTACTGCTGTCCCTGTTATCTTTCGTTCGGCGCAACAAGCTCATTCGGGGTCCATTTGCAGGTAATCTTCACGGGAACATGTCAGCCACGCTCTCCGGTCAGGCTCTTCATCCAGCACAGATGTATTCCCAAATGCAGGCTTCGAGTGTGCATCCGGAGCATATCAATGCTGCAGTCGACAACCTTGCTGACAACTTTGGCAACATCAATTTCCGCAATACAGCTATGATGGGGCATTCAAAAGCGAGCAACGTACCTATGAACATCAATGATCCTAATCTGAGCGCCATGATGAGTGCCCAGGGCGGTGCTCCGATGTTTGTGCAGCTCAGTGATGGCACGTTCATCTACGCTGGTCCTAACAACGCTTCTCATGGCAGCTACCATCAGTATTCCAATGGATATCCCATGGCTCTTGGTCAGTACCAACAAGCAGCTTATCACAGCGTACCGAATGGACCACACACGCCTCGCAACAATGCATGGATGCCGTCTCAGGGTATTCAACAGATACCTGAGCTTGTGGCTCCTCGTCGGAGCTCATGGTCTTCGAACGAGGAACAGAGCCCACAAACCCCTCTCGATGGATACAACCAAGCAGTTCTCATCTCTGGCCAGTCACCAACCACCTGGAGTACGACACCATCACCGATACAAGCCCAATATCCCTACAATCAGCAAGTGGCCAAAGCTCCACACGGTGTGTATGTATACTATGACTTCTGGAAATGGACACAACAAGAGCCAGCTATCCCACCACCGGTTCCCGCAATACACAGCGGGCAGGACGGCGGCCGTGGAAGTCTCGACAAGATATTGGACAACCGCAACGGAACAACCAATGTCTACATCCGTGGCCTCCAACCAAACACAGATGACAAGATGCTTGAAGGCTACGGTAGACGCTTCGGGGAGATCAGCAGCCAAAAGGCAATCATCGAGATGTCCACCGGGACATGCAAAGGGTATTGTTCCTCCGAAGCTCCCTCTTGAGGTCTGGGACTGAGGACTGCTGACACTTCTTGTAGTTATGGCTTCATCATGTACCATAATTACGATGACGCTGAAAACTGCATCCGCGCTTTCTATTTCCTTGGCTATGAAGCGAAATTTGCAAAGGTAACATGGCTCTTGTGCGAGTCTTCTCTCATTTTTTTTTGACAACATCATTAGGAATCACACAATCAGCGTCTCAAGGCTTTGAGTGACAGAAACAATACCAACCTTTACGTCTCGAACCTACCTAGAATGATGCATGAAGCAGTAAGTCTTTGCTGGACTGGTGTCTAAGATCACCTCGCTGACCTCATACTTTCTTCCAGGGACTACAGTCGCTTTTCGAGGAAGTTTTTCCCAAGGACACTCACCCAGAGTACAAGCCCACATCTACCAAGATCTTGAAGGACACGAATGGGATCAGCCGTGGGGTTGGATTTGCCCGGTATGTCTGGGAAGTGACCCATCGAATCAATGTTGCTGACTCGAAATCCCAGGTTCCAAACTCCGGAGATGTGCCAGGAGGTCATTGATACCTTCAATAACAAGACGATCGGCGAGGGAGCTACGGCCACAGCACTTCAGCTTCGCTATGCCGACACTGAAGAGCAGAAGAAGCTCAAGACATTCACTGCCGAGAAACGTCAATTCAAGACCAACGAATACAATGAGGTTGTCTACGGCCCCAATTCACCCTGGAGGCGTTTGTACTCGCCTGCATCCAACTCGGCTTCCTATTGTAGTCCGATTCAGGTACCAGCACCAAACGGCGCTGTTCAATGGAGCACTCAATCCCCATCTTCGTCGATTTCGCCCCCGTGAGTGTTTGCCATCCACCCACTCGAGCTATGTCTCTGCTAACGAACACAAGATATGCCGGCTACCCGTATTCGGTCCTCGGGAATAATCGAGCTTCCACTGGTGTACTTCCAAATGCAGTCATCAAACCCAACGTCGACACAGGCTCAGCTCCAGTGCGTCATTCCACTCACATCAAGATCGAGAGTCCCAGCGTTGCTGCCGCAGCTAAGAAGGCAGCTGCTGATAAGACTGAAGATGGGACTCCTGATGCGGAGTCATCCACGACTTCGGACGAAGACACTTTAGTCTGCAAATCCAAGTCCAGCAAGAGCTTTGGTGCTGACGAAGTGGTGTTATCGCCGACAAAGTCTAAGCTCTAGCCTGCAATTGTCACTTTAGGACATAACAGGACATAACTTCATGCATCCGCTCCACGCACAGGTCGCTGCAGTCTTCAGGCCTGGTAGGCTCGAGTCCTCCCGCCGCATCCTTATGCAACCACAATACTTTACATCCGCAAGTCGAACATAACACATGATTTCTTTCTGGTCGTGCCTCATTTTCTCTAAACCAGCATGATTCGTTCCAGCAGACTTTGCAATGCTTGAACCATAGCAGGCAATGTATGCTCGATGGCTTCGGGCAACATATCTTTATTATGGGTGGCTTGCTTTGCTCATTTCAGCGGCATATCCTCCGGGGCGTCATTTTGGGAGGATTCGGACATGAAGCCAGGTTCGAGGCTTGGCGGACAGCATTATGACTGCAACAAAAGGGAAGTCTTTGCTCTAGCTTCAGAAAATCATAGATTAGTCCTAGCTTCAATAGACTTGCTCTCTTGCTCTTGGAATATCCACAAAATGGCTCTCACAATGCGGCTGTTGTTTTCTCAGCCGACAGCTTCGATTGATAGGCCGTCAATTCCAGAACGTGATTCTTCAATTTCTTGATTGGGTAGGCGTCGCTGGGTTTCTCGATTGGCCGTAAAACTGTCTTCAAGGCCTTTGGCATCCTCGAGCGAACCTTCAACCACTGGCGATTCATCTGAGGAATCATCAGAATCACCAGAACCCGCCAAATCATCATCATCGCTGCCTCTCTGATCCTCGCCACCACCTCCATCCCCGTCAACGCCAACCGCCTGCATATACTTCTCCAGCTCCTTGGCCATCTTCCTTGAAAACCCAGAAGCTTCGACCTCGACATCCAATCTCTTAGCCCCTTTTTTGCCCCCTGCGGCAGCGAGCTGCCTTGCATCCGCAAAGGACGGACCCGGCTCGTTGCTGACGAAATTATAGCGGCGCTCGAAGAAGCGTTTGATGCAGTTGACGTCGCGGTCGAAATACATTTCTGCGTTTAGGTGGTCGATGGAGAGCATTTGGGGGAAATCGATGAGGATTGGTGTTAGTGTGGGCGGGGGGTTGGATGTTTCGTCTTTGCTTGTTTCGTCGTTTTGGTTTTTCGGTTTCCGGACTGTTTCGTCTTCTCGGATTAGGATGTTGAATTCGTTGAAATCTCCGTGGATTAGACCGAAGCTTGCGAGGCGCATTATGATTGCTATGAGCTCCGCATACAATCCGGCTGGGTCGGGTACGCTGCTAATCTGCCTCAACGGAAACGCATCCACCAGCTCCATCACCACCGTATGTCTGCTCTGCGCCACTGGTTCCGGCACCCTGAACCCATTTTCCCGCAGCGCCTTCATGAAGCTGAATTCTTTCAGCGCCGACAGCCGCGACATGTACATCCAGCTGGCGCTGGTCCGGTGTTTGAGATAATCGCGGTTGGTTTTTATGCTGCGGAAGGAGATGCGGCCGAGGCGGTGGATCTTCAGAATGTGTTGGGTGCCGGTGGGGGAGGCGCACACGTAGATGTCGGATTCTTTGCCGACGCCGATGCAGTTGCCTGTGCTGTAGAGGGTGGAGCGTTTGAGGTGGGTGTGTAGGGCGAGGTAGTCGAGGCCGCCGTAGGTGAGGCGGTAGCCGTCGTCTGGGGAGTGGGGGTGTAAGTAAGGAGGGTTGGGGAAGTGGGATGGGGGGGAACGGGGTACATTTGGCATTTTTCATGCGGGCGATGAGGTTTGCTTTTGCGAGGGTGGAGATGCTTTTGTGGACGCTGCTACCGCCTCGGAGGCCGGACAGTTGGACGATTAGGGGGGTGGGGACGATTTCGTGGTTTTTGCTACCCATTTCCACCTAAGGGGGGTCTTGTCAGTCGTTAGTCGCAAAGGATTGGATGTATGTGATATGATCGACGTACGGCGGTGAGGACTCGCCAGTCCTCAGCGGTCAAGTAGCGTAGAGCTTTTGTATCGAGCTTCATGACGGCGGCGATAATGAGAAGTGATATGCTGAAGTTTGCGAATTCGGATTTTGGTGGAGCAGACGTCGGTTAAACCTCGGCCTTGGCTTTTTTATACTGAAGTCTTGAAGATCGCCGCCATTCGACGCGCTATGTTGGAGCCTTTCATAATCATCCGAGCTCCATTACACAAGACTGATCTTCTCTTCTCCCTGGCCATACATTAGGTAGTCCTTCAGCTTCTCTCGTCGACTCCCCTTCGATATTGGCTCTTGATCTCCGTCCAACACCGTTTGTTTTCCGGGCACTGTTGACCAGCGGCCAGAATGGCCAAGGAGAATGGAGCGCCTACCGCTGCTGAGAAGGGCAAAGGCAAGGCAGTCGAGGAGAAGCCGACAGATGGTCAGAAGAAGCCGGATGATACCAAGAAAGATAAAGATGGGAAGCCGATAGTCAACGGGACAAAAGGGGACGAACCTCAAGAAGGTATATGCTCTTCCCTGGGGATCTACCGGACGTTCACTGACGCATATGCTTGGGAATAGAGGAGCTGAACGAGGAAGATCAGAATCTCAAAAACGAGCTCGAGATGCTCGTAGCTCGATTACATGTATGCAAATCCAGAAATTGGCTTGTTTCTTAGGAGGCGTTCTTACCATGGATATTCTCTAGGAACCGGATAGCAGTCTCTACATACCTGCACTCGACGCCATAAAAGACTTCATCAAAACCTCTACATCTTCTATGACAGCAGTACCTAAGCCCTTAAAATTCCTCCGACCACATTACGAAGAGCTCACAAAAACATTCGAGAAATGGCCAAGTGGGAAAGAGAAGGACGCTCTCGCAGATGTCTTGTCAGTGCTTGGGATGACACAAGGCGATGAAGAAAAGCTGGACACACTTAAATATCGCCTTCTTGCGCCTTCGGAGGACCTAGGCGCATGGGGTCATGAATATGTTCGACATCTGGCGCTTGAGATAGGGCAGGATTACCAGAGACGGATGACGGACGATGAGGATGCTCAAGACATGATCAAGCTCTCGGACACTCTAGTGCCGTATTTTTTGAGCCACAACGCTGAAGCAGATGCTGTTGATATTTTGAGTGAACTGGAAAGGATACAAGAGATTCAACAGTATCTCGATGAAAATACCTATTCAAGAGTCTGTCTCTACATGGTATCGATGGTCAACCTCCTCACATATCCCGAAGATCAGCAGTTCTTAAGGACAGCTCATGACATTTATAAGCAATACAACAAACTCCCGCAAGCAATGGTTCTTGCAATCCGACTGAATGACCTAGACCTCATTCACAAAGACTTTGACTCAACAACAGATGTAGCCCTGAAGAAGCAGATGGCGCTTTTGGTAGCACGACAGCAGATATGGCTGGAGCCTCCGTCAGAAGCTGAAGAAGACCAAGATCTGGTTGACTGCCTCAGTAATACCAAGCTCCCAGACCATTTCAAGTCGTTAGCCAAAGAGCTCAACATTCTCGACCCGAAGATGCCAGAGGACATATATAAAAGCCATTTGGAGAGCACACGGACAGCAGGGCTTACCAACGTTGACTCAGCTAGACACAACCTTGCCAGTGCCTTTGTCAATGCATTCACAAATGCAGGCTTCGGCAATGATAAGATGATGCTGGGTGTAGGCGAGGGAGAGAAAACGAGCTGGGTATGGAAAACAAAAGACGACGGCATGATGTCGACAACAGCATCAATGGGTATGCTTTTAAGATGGGATATAGAAAATGGCTTGGATCAGATCGACAAATACACTTACGCAGATGATAATCAGATCAAAGCTGGTGCACTCCTCGCAATTGGCATTCTCAACTCGGGCGTCCGAATGGACTCGGAGCCTGCGATGGCTCTTCTCAGTACAGAGGAGAACATCGGAGCCAAAAGTGTCCAGATGCGAGTAGCTTCAATAATGGGTCTTGGCCTTTCATGTGCAGGTACCAATAAGGAGGACCTGCTCGAGCTCCTGCTGCCAATCGTTGAGGATACCTCGTTAGATATGCAGCTCTCAGCTATGGCCGCCCTGTCACTGGGTCTCATCTTCGTTGGGTCATCAAATGACCGTGTGAGCGAAGCCATCATAACCACACTCCTCGACGAAGACCGGCAAAAGCAATTAAAAGACAAGTGGACGCGCTTCATGTCGCTAGGACTGGCCCTTCTATTCTTTGGCCGTCAGGAAGAAGTCGAAGTCATCCTCGAGACACTGAAAGCCATCGACCACCCCATGGCCAAGCCGGCAGCTGTCCTGGCAGAAGTCTGCGCATGGGCAGGCACCGGCACCGTCCTGAAGCTGCAAGAGCTGCTGCATCTTTGCAACGACCACATCGAAGAAAAGAGCGAAGACAAAGAAGGCGACGAACTCATCCAAACCTACGCCGTCCTTGGCCTCTCCCTCATCTCCATGGGCGAGGAAGTCGGCCAGGAAATGGTCCTCCGCCAATTCGGCCACCTGATGCACTACGGCGAAGCCAACATCCGCAAAGCCGTCCCCCTAGCCATGGGCCTCATCAGCCCCAGCAACCCGCAGATGAAAGTCTACGACACCCTCTCGCGCTACAGCCACGACAACGACAACGACGTCGCCATCAACGCCATCTTCGCCATGGGCCTCCTCGGCGCGGGGACCAACAACGCCCGTCTCGCACAGCTCCTCCGCCAATTGGCAAGCTACTACCACCGCGACCAAAACTCCCTCTTCATGGTCCGCATCGCCCAAGGTCTGCTCCACATGGGCAAAGGCACCATGTCCATCAACCCCTTCCACACGGACCGACAGATCCTCTCCCGCGTCGCAGCCGCCGGCCTCCTAACCGTCCTCGTCGCCATGATCGACGCCAAATCCTTCATCCTCGCCGACTCCCACTACCTCCTCTACTTCATCGTCACGGCCATGCACCCTCGCTTCCTCGTCACGCTGGACGAGGAGCTGAAGCCGTTGCAGGTGAATGTGAGGGTGGGGCAGGCGGTCGATGTGGTGGGGCAGGCGGGCAGGCCGAAGACCATTACGGGGTGGCAGACGCAGAGTACGCCTGTGCTGTTGGCGTATGGGGAGAGGGCCGAGTTGGAGGATGAGCAGTATTTGAGTTTGGCGAGTAACCTTGAGGGATTGGTGATTTTGAGGAAGGTATGTTTTATTTCCTTTACCCCCCAAAATACAAGAACTTGTAGCTGACATTGAAGTAGAATCCCGCGTGGGAAGAATGAGCATTTTTGAAAGGTAGTCATGCATAATCCTGAATGAGCTAGCTAGCGCAGCGTTGTAATATAGATACTAGAAGGGACCATCATATCTTCCCAAAGGATATCGACAGCCTATGATCAAACCGTGAGAATTTTGACTAGATATGTGGAGTAACAATAAAGCAGCAAGCGTGGCCTGCGCACTCGCTGCAGGATATGCCTTGTAGAGAATCTGCTATCTAGTTGATGGCACGACGAGTATCAAAGAGCAAAGAGCGGTCCATCAGTGTTTTATGACTCTCCCAGTCCGTGACCCTAACAGTAACTTACTGCTCACGTCAATGCACTCTTCATACTCAAGCCCTCTCATTCCTACTCTTCGCCTCCTCCACACTCCTCTGCCAATCCGTCTGCCACAAAAACACACCCTCAATAATCGTCACAAGCCCAAGTGCAATCGCGACACCAGCCCACAGCCCTTCCAACTGCCAGCCTAGTCCAAACGCAGTTCCAAAACTGATGGGCATCGCGACGGCGTAATAACAAAATAGCTGCACATACCCTCCGATCTCTTGACGACCTAGTCCACGCAGGATGCCATTACAGCAAGCGGCGAGTGCGTCGAACAATTGGAAAGCAGCGCAGAGAGGTAGTACCTTCGCTATAAGAGCGATGACAACTGGGTCGGAGGTGAAAAGTTGAGGGATGTAGCTTCGCAGGCCGGAGAGGAGAATGACGTTGAATAGGCCAGCAAGCACAGCGGCGAAGCCCGCGACTCTTGCTGCCACCTTAGCCGCATCGGTCAAGGTTGCTCCTATCAAGTTGGCAACCCGTGTGCTGGCGGCAATGCTGATTGGGAACGGGATCTGGTACGTATAAGCTGCGAGGGTCGCCACGACGGATTGAGCGGCCAAGTGTGATGTGTCGAAGTAGCTAGCTGCGAGGGTTAGGATTTCGAAGGCGAGGACCTCAGCTTCGACCATTAGGAGACCCGGAAGGGCAAGGCGGATCATAGGTAGCCAATTGCGTAGTGCTACCCAGAGTCAATACTTATCGACTAGCTTCTCCTGATATCAAGAACGTTCTGACATACCTCGTTTTGTGAACCCTGGCCAGCAATTGCGGCCTGCTATGAAGCGCGCATAGAGTATTAGAAGGATTGTGAGGAGGTTATCTGTTATTGCAACGGCGATAGGGGCGCCGTCGAAGCCCCATTGGAATTTCTGCAACCGTTAGAGGGCACTGTCCATGAGGGTTTGGCTTAGAAATGTGAATGGAAAGGTAGTGGTGCAGGAATAGAATAGAAAGAGGAGGCAGCCGACACCAGTCTACGAGGAACTCTCTGTACTCTAAGGCCTTTGATGAATTCTTGAGTTCAAGCTTCTAGCTTGAAGCGGCAAGATTGTAGATTTGCAGAATAGCGGCCGGGAATGCTGATGCCTCTATCCCACAGGGGAAAAATAACGCAACGATTCAGATGAAGGGAAAGTCATAACGAGATAATGGTGACTTACCCAGACAAAAAGCCAGTTCATCAATGCGTTGAGGGGAGCACAGATCAGTAGAACATAAAGAGAAGCAGCAAAGATCCCTTGTGCCTGAAGGTACCGCTTGACTGCTTCAAATGTGGCATAGCCAGGAGCACCGAGCAGAACGATCTTCAGGTACCTACCAGCGAGGATTGCCACGTCTTTCTCAGGCACGATCCTCATCAATATGTGGTCAGCGAGGAGCCAGATAATGCCTATTGGAATGGTAATGGTCCATAAGAAGAACACCATGCGCTGAGTCTGCAGTCCCACCAGCTTCTTCTGTCCACTTCCATAGGCTTGTGCACAGAGAGTATCCAGACTGGTTGCCAGTCCCTGATAGACTGCGTAGCCCGTAATATTGGCCGTCATACTGGCCAGGCTTACTGCTCCGAGCTCGACACTTCCAAGGTGACCTACTGTGAAGATACTGGCAACAGTCAAGGAGTATTGAAGTAGGAAAGTAAGCACCAACGGGGCCGAGTACCGTAGCAAAACTTTGGCTTCACGCTGCCAGGTTGTCTGGATCTTGCCCTCCTCTACGGCTTCCGTCCATTTCTTGTCCAGGTTTTCCGGAGTATCTTCGCCTCCATATGGTAGGCTTGGATCAGCAAGCAAAGGTGCAGTTTCTGAAAGGCCCTGTTCTTCGTCACCTGCTGCACCATCTATGGTTCCCTCGCTTCGACCCCTCGCTTTCTGCTTATCAGTCGAAATACCAAAACTGGGTACTGACAGACGCCCAGATAGCCGCTGGGCTAGGTTATCGGAATCCCTCCTACGCTGCGGATGCCTAGGTGGTATGATGCTGTTGTCTCGCAGCAAACTTCGTTCTTCTCTTCGAGCCTCGTGCCTCTCCTTTCTAGTTGGAACTCGGTTTGACCCCTGTGAGCCAGTGGCCATTGTTGCACGCGAGAGTGCTATTGTGAAACCAGGGCGTCTGTACGAGCCAACCATCGACGTTCCGGTAATACTCGTTGTTTGATGTAGAGCCTCGATGTCGGATTCGGAGTCGTCTTCGGTCGAGTTGCCCTCATCAATCGGATTGTCTGGGTCATTGTTGGGCTCATCCTCCATGTCCCTGGCAATGGAGGCTTCGACAAGAGGGGCTGACGATGAGAAGAGAGAGGAACGCCTGCGCGTGTTCTACTGGTATGCGTTAATGTCAGCGATTCCTCATTCTGCTAAAGGATAGAAGATGTTGAGGAGGCAAGCTCCTGGTGGGCCAAAGTCGAGCGCTCCAGGCATGACGCAGGACTCGGCAAGAGAGGCTAATTAGGATTGAGAGTGTGCTTTACCAGACGCCCGGGTTGAATTGGCTTGGGTTTGGGGGAAGTCATCGTTCTGGCTGAGACGCTCCTCCCTTGGGAGCCTTTGCCGACTTCGGTATGGATAAGCTGGTGAAACTATCCATATGCAACGAAGATCGTTTTTGATGCAGCTTTGCTAGATTATTAGGACAGTAGGCTGAAGTCCATTAAGTCAATTGGAGCAGCGACTTATTTCTGTCGCCCCGTTAGTCTCAACTTCTCCAGAGGTTTGTGGAGGGGTAAGTAGTTGGTACCGATAACGGTCTCAGACAGGCGAACTTTCGCGACTGCTTTGTGCTTTGTTGGGCGCTCGTCCACACTGGGTCTAGCTCTAGATCTAGATCTAGGTCAAACTTTTGGAAGCCCTAAACTCCGCCCTGCCCGCTCAAAGTCAACTTCTGAGGGTTCACCAACATTCTCTTCGACTCACAACACACCTCAGAATACTGTGTCCAGTATGGCTATTCGCAAACGGAACGAATATCTAGATGTCGATGTCAGTGGCATTGATGATGATGATGATGAAAATTCGGGTAGCGCCCACGAAGTCGCCGCAGATAGCAGAACAGCAGGCCTGAAATCACCCAGCTCCAAACGGCGGAAGCTCACGACCACTGGCCCTGGATCTGATGGGGGCCCTGCAAATGACTCGGACAACATCCCAAATACTGCCATCTATACCGAATATACTGAAGGCCTCCAGGATGCGGCGGCAACGCCAGACCATGTGCCAAACAGATTATCAAGCAACCCATCCTCAACTACAGCAAAGCGGACACTCGTCGCGGGAACATCTAAGCCCACTCATAAACCAGGCGTAATATACCTCTCTCGCATTCCCCCATTCATGCGCCCCTCGACCGTCAAAACTCTTCTCTCAGTGCACGGTCCCATCTCCAAAATCTTCCTAACCCCCGAACCACCAACCACCTACCTACGGCGCAAAAAGGGCGGCGGCAACAAGAAACACAGCTTCATAGACGGATGGGTAGAGTTCACCAAAAAGAAGCATGCTAAACAGTGCGTCGATGCCATCAACGGACAGATCGTCGGAGGCAAGAAGGGAGGATTCTATCGAGACGATGTATGGAATGCGCGATATCTACGAGGTTTTGGCTGGGGTGACTTGATGCAGAGTGTGAGGGCCGAGGAAAGGGAGAGGGAGGAGAGAGTGCGGGTGGGGACGAAGAGGGAGGGAAGGGAGAGGGGCGAGTTTTTGAGGAATCTGGAGAGGAGTAAAGTGGAGGCTACTAGGCGGGAGAAGAAAAGAAAGAGAGACGGACAAGCTGAGGATGGTATTGGGGGACAGGATGAAGGCAGAAAGGAACGAAAAACGCAGGATGGCGCTGGAGAAGGCAGGAGGAAACAATTCGAAAGACGGTTCCGACAAAACGAAGTGAAATCGAGTGGAAGCAAACAGACCGAACAACCCGACGAGGTCAAGAGAGTATTAAACAAGATATTCTGACCCGCAATCCAAAGTCTTATTCAACGACTTCATATTGCAAGCCATGACATAGCTCTCTTCTCACCACACCTTCGGCAACACCATAACCCCCGTCTCCAACTCCCCCTTCACCATCCCCAAAATCTCCCCCGGCAGCCCCCTCCCCAAAGTCCTGACCGCAAGCCAATCCACCAACCCCAACCCCGCCTCAACAAGGCGATTCTCCCACACCTCCAAATCAAGCTGTAGTCTTTCCATTTCGGCTACATAGTCCACATGTGGATTGAAATCGCCATTCAGGTGGAGAAATTGGCTATGAGATCTCGTGCACCTGATCAGCGATTTCGCTTGCCTGACGGCGTGGAAGGCGGTGCGGAAGAAGAGGAAGGATTTTGTGAGTTCGTGATTGGTTGTTGATGGAGA
>JAABUP010006556.1_pt1 | contig 16421 bp, 15 predicted proteins | sample 5559201 | NCBI WGS metagenome assembly JAABUP01 (sample SAMN10711887, study PRJNA513373) | rock metagenome | isolation source: Antarctica rocks | place: Antarctica
AGGGATAAGCTCAACTTTGGCGGGCATGGCGCTCCGGATCCGTAGAATTGGCCTCGAGAACCACATTCTACGCTGGATCAACGGCTTGTACCATGCCCGCCAACCCTCGTGAATTATTCAGGCTAGCGCCGCTCGGCGAACGCGCTCCCTTGGGTGTGATAGGGATGACGCCGGGCAGATCGCTTGTCTTTAGGCCAGCATCCAGGATGCAAAGCTGAGCTTGGGCCGTTTCAATTTACAGTCGCAACGTCTGAAAGAACGTCCGCAGCAATCCCGCGCACTCAGTCTCCCGCACTCCCCCTACCACCTCCGGCCGATGCAAGCACCCCGGCGCATCGAACACCCGCGGCCCATGCTCCACTCCACCCCCCTTCGAGTCATAAGTACCGAACACCACCCGCCGAATACGGAAATGCACCAAAGCGGCGGCGCACATCGGGCAAGGCTCCAGCGTCACCACCAAATCGCACCCAACCAGCCGCGGCGTTCCCAGCAATCCCGCCGCCGCCCGCAGCGCCAGCATCTCCGCATGCGCGCTCGCGTCCGCGTCCGCCTCCACCCGGTTGCCGGCCCGCGCCAGCACCGTCCCATCCGGCCCGAGCACCACAGCGCCCACCGGCACCTCATTGCGCAACGCCGCCGCACGGGCCTCCGCAAGCGCCTGGTCCATAGGGGTCATCCGGCCTGCTTGCTCCCGATCCCCAAGCGGGTCTAGTCACCCGCCATGACCGCGCGCATCAGACCCCTTATCGGCGTGACCCTGGACGCGGAGCAGCCCGGCGGCTACTCGAAATACCCCTGGTACGCCCTGCGCGCCAACTACACCCAGGCCATCGCCGGCAGCGGCGGCCTGCCGGTGGCGCTGCCGCATGACCCCGCGCTCGCCGCCGCCTACCTCGACCGCATCGACGCCCTGGTCGTCACCGGCGGCGCCTTCGACGTCGACCCCGCGCTCTACGGCGACCCCGAACGGCACGCGACCGTCATACTGAAGGAAACCCGCACCACGTCCGAACTGGGCCTCGTCCGCGGCGCGCTGGCCCGCGACATGCCGGTGCTCGGCATCTGCGGCGGCGAGCAACTGCTGGTCGTGGCGCTCGGCGGCTCGCTCATGCAGCACATCCCGGACAGCGTGCCCGGCGCGCTGGAGCACGAGCAGCCCAACCCGCGCGACCAGCCGAGCCATGCCGTCGCGATCGTGCCGGGCACCTTGCTGCACCGGGTGGTGGGCGCCGCGACCATGCAGGTGAACTCCGCCCACCATCAGGCGATCCGCGACCCTGGGCGCTGGGCCACCGTGAACGCCACCGCCCCGGACGGCGTGATCGAAGGGGTCGAGGACGCGCGCTACACCTTCTGCCTCGGCGTGCAGTGGCACCCGGAGTTCCTGATCGACCCCGGCGACAAGCGCATCTTCAAGGCCCTGGTCGCGGCGGCCGGGGGATGACCGAAGACGCGACGGCCGCAGCGGAAACGGGCGGGACGGAGCCGGGCGAAGCGGCGGCGGGGCGCGGCGAGCGCATCGCCAAGTGGCTCGCCCGCGCCGGCGTCGCCAGCCGGCGGGACGCGGAGAAGCTGCTGGCCGACGGCGTCGTCGCGGTGAACGGCACTGTCGTGACGCACCCCGCCACCTTCATCGACCCCGGCGACATCGTGCAGGTGCGCGGCGCCGTGGTCGACGCGCCCGACCGCACCCGCCTCTGGCGCTACCACAAGCCCGAGGGCCTGGTGACAACCCACCGCGACCCGCAAGGCCGGCCGACCGTGTTCGACAAGCTGCCGCCGGGCCTGCCGCGCGTGGTGAGCGTCGGGAGGCTCGATCTGAACAGCGAGGGGCTGCTGCTGCTCACCAATGACGGCGCGCTGGCCCGGCGGCTGGAGCTGCCGGCCAACGGCTGGACCCGGCGCTACCGCGTCCGCGTCTATGGCGAGATCGACAACAGGGCACTGGGCAGCTTGGTCCGTGGCGTGGTGGTGGAGGGCGTGCGCTACGGCCCGATCGAGGCGATGCTCGACGCCCGCACCGGGACCAACAGTTGGCTGAGCGTCGCGCTGAAGGAGGGGCACAATCGCGAGGTGCGCAAGGTGATGGCGCACCTGGGCTTGCAGGTCACGCGGCTGATCCGCGTCGCCTATGGCCCGTTCCAACTTGGCAACCTCGAACGGAGCGCTGTGGACGAGATCACCGGCAAAGTGCTGCGCGAACAGCTTTCAGAGGTTGGAACGCCTAGTGCGTTGAAGCCTGGTGCGGTCAAGCCTGGTGCGCCAAGGCCGGGCCGCCCCTGAACCGTGCGCATTATCGCCGGCGCCTGGCGCGGCCGGGCGCTGGCTGCGCCGCCGGGCGACGCGACGCGCCCGACCGCCGACCGGGTGCGCCAGGCGCTGTTCGACCGCCTCATGCACGCGCCATGGGCCGGCCGGGCCACGGTCGAGGACGCCCAAGTGCTGGATGTGTTCGCGGGCACCGGCGCGCTGGGGTTGGAGGCGCTGTCCCGCGGCGCCGGCCACGCCACGTTCATCGAGAGCGGCCGTGCGGCGCTGGGCGCGCTGCGCGCCAATGTCGCGGCCTGCCGGGCCGAGGCGCGGTGCACGGTGCTGGCGGCCGACGCGCGCCACCCTCCGGCGGGACGTGCGTGCGGGCTGTTGTTCCTCGATCCGCCCTATGGCCAGGATTTGGCCGCCCCGGCGCTTGACGCCCTGGGTTCCGCCGGGTGGATCGCGCCGGGCGCCCTGATCGTCGCCGAGATCGGCCGGGACGACGCGCTGCCGTGGCCGGACCCGGTGGACGACCGCATCCAAGGCGCGGCTCGGGTGGTGGCCTGGCGTGCGCAGGCCGTGGGCAAGCGTCCCTGAAGGACATTTCACCTAGTTGTTGATGATTAGCGGTCGATGCAGGCTCGATCCCGGCATCGACGCCGATTTATTTTGAACGTTCGCGCCGGGACTGCGTAGTCACTTCCGGATGGGCTGGGGTGAGTGCCCCTGGTCCCATCCATAACAAGAATCGGCCATAACAAAAAAATCGGAGAGACACCACATGCCCAAGCAGGAACACACGGCAGCCGCCGACCACCACGAGAAGGCCGCGAAGGCCCATCGCACGGCGGCGGAGCACCACGACAAGAGCGACCACGCCACGGCGACAAAGCACTCCGAGACGGCCCACGAGGCGTCCACCACGGCCCACAAGAGTTCGACGGCCGCGCACGGCAAGAGCGCCGCCAAGGCCAAGTAGCGCCAAAGCCAAGGAGCGGGCGGGGCCAGGGTCCCGCCCGTTTCCTGCCCCAGGGCGATCACATTTGCCCCTTTTGTCATTGCGAGGAGCGTTGGCGACGCGGCAATCCAGGGCCACACGCCAGGACATCGGTCCATGCCGCCCTGGATTGCCACGCCACAGCCGGCTCGCAATGACGAGTCCTTTGACGCCGGAGGCAAGCCGGGCCAAATGCGATCACCCTGCTTCCTACTCCATCGGATGTTGCCAATGCCCTAACGGAAGCGCAGGATCACAATAACCAGGGGCCTGTTTCGGTGATCCCCATGAATAAGAGGGAATGTTGCGCCATGCCGATACCGATGGAGCCAGTCGGGTCCTTGCCACGTCCAGTGAAGCTGCAAGCCGCGATCAAGGAGTTCGACGCGGGAACGATCACCAAGCAGCAGCTAACGGCCGAACAGGACGCCGCCTGCCTCGACTCGATCACCCGCATGGAGGCGACCGGGTCGCCGATCGTGTCGGACGGCGAGCAGCGGGCGTCGAGCTTCGCCACCTACCCGCTCACCGATACGCTGGCCGGGACCGGGATGTCCGACAACCTCGCCGCGGACGGCCAGTATTTCGCCATTTTCACCGATGGCCACCACCGTCAATTGCCGCGGCTGACGCGCGGGCCGTTCCGCTACAAGACCTTTGCCGCCGACTACCTCGCGAAGGCGGTCCCGATGGCGCACAAGCCGCTCAAGCAGGCGGTGATCGCGCCGTCGATGCTGGCCCTGCTCTATCCGCTCGATGGCGAGGTTGCGGGATACTCCCGCGAGCAGTTCCTCGCCGACCTGTGTGACGAGTGCGAGACGGACATACGCAAGTGCTTCGCCGCCGGGGCCGCCCGCGTGTCGATCGACTTCACCGAGGGCCGGCTCGCCTGCCGCAACGACCCCAGCAATCCCTGGACCGGCCGCGGCATGCTGGAGCACTTCATCGAGCTGAACAACCGCGTCATCAACCGCTTCACCGCGGCCGAGCGCCAGAACATCGGCGTCCACACCTGCCCCGGCGGCGACTGCGACGCGACGCACAGCGCCGACGTGGACTATGCCGAGCTGCTGCCGGGCATGTTCAAGATGAACGCCGGCTATTTCCTGATGCAGCTCTCAAGCGAGCACGACAAGAAGCGGGTCTACAGGCTGGTCGGCGAGCATAGCCGGGCGGACGCCGACGGGGTGCCGCAGGTGTGCTTCATCGGCGTGGTCAACCCGCAGAACCCGCGGGTCGAGACGGCGCAGGAGGTGTGCGACGCGCTAATGGCCGCATCGAAGCACATCCCGAAACAGCGGCTGGGCGCCACCGACGACTGCGGCTTCTCGCCGTTCAGCGTCGACGTGAAGCCGAAGCACGGCTCGCCCGACATCGCCCGCGACATCGCGTTCCAAAAGATCGCCGAGCGGGTCAAGGGGGCCAACATGGCGTCGGAGAGGCTTGGGCTGTGAGCTTGGTACGGAACGGCTCAAAACCGCATGTGAACGGCCGAGCCGGGTGGCAGGGGACGCCACGCGCCGCGTTTAGGTCCGCCATTTAAGGTTCGGTTAGCTTTGCTGCCCTATGCTGCCCTGCATGTTAGGGGACAGCGGATGTCTATAGGGATTAGCCCACGAGGCAGCGACGTGGCCGCAGGGCAGGCGGTGTTGTCCGTCAACAACGTGTTGGTTGGCCTGGGCGCCCTGAGTGTCGTGGTCGCGCTCTGCTTGGCCGCCTTCGGCATCGTCGGCACGCAGCGTCAGGCCGTGGCGATGGAGTGCTTCGTATTGCTGGAGAAGGCGCTGCACAACCATAGCGAGGCGGATGCCTTCATGGACAGTGTCCGCGCCGACGTCCTCCGGGCGTTGCAGGCGGCCTACGCCACGAACAAGGAAGGCGATGCCGCCATCCGCGCCGACCTGCAACACCATATCGAGGTCGTCCAGCGTGCGACGTCGGAGAACCAGGGCTTGCCGCTGGAAGCAGGTGTCCACGAACGCTACCAAGGCATCGTCCGGCTCGTCGGGACGTTCGTCGAAACCGGACGCGCCGCGGTCGACCTGGCTCTGGCCGACCCGGTCCGGGGGGCGGCGAACTTCAAGCGCTTCCGCACCGGCTTCTCTGCCCTTGAGGAGGAAATGGATGCCGTGCGGGACGTGCTCGGCGCCGATGTCGATGTGGTCAGGAAGCTCACCGGTGAGACAACAGCACTGGCGCAAAGGGCTATTTTTGGGGCCGCCGCCGCCGGCGTCCTCTTGCTGCTCGCTGTTTCCACGGCCGCCATCAGAACCGTCCGGGGCATCACCACTGCCCTGGCGCGCTCGCGGGAGCAAGCGCGCCACGACGCTTTGCACGACGCGCTGACCGGGCTTCCCAACCGGATGCTCCTGGCTGAACGCCTTGCGCACGCCCTCGCACGCATGCGCCTGCATGGCAATGCCTTGGCGGTGCTGAGCCTCGACCTGGACCGCTTCAAGCAGGTCAACGACACGCTAGGCCATTCCGCCGGCGACGCCTTGCTGTGCGCGGTCGCCCGCCGTTTGCAGGGCTGCGTGCGCGCTTGCGACATCGTGGCCCGCCTCGGCGGCGACGAGTTCGCGATCGTCCAAATCTCGGTCGACGCCACCCAGGACGCCGTTTCGCTGGCGCAGCGCCTCGTTGAGGCGCTGTCTGCGCCGTATGATACCCGTTGCCGTAAGAATTGACCCGCTTGCCACGTGGGTTTTGCCCGAGAAAAGTTGGGGCAAAGACGCCGACAGGCTCGGGTCGAAACTTATGCCAACTGGTATGACCTCGATGGGCGCCAGGTCGTCATCGGGACCAGCGTCGGCTTCGCACTGGCGCCGGGCGATGCGATGGAAGCGGTGGACCTGCTCAAGATGGCCGACATCGCGCTGTACCGGGCAAAGGCCGACGGGCGCGGCTCCTTCCGTTCGTTCGAAGCCGGAATGGACGCCAAGCTCCAGGCGAAGCGCCTCCTCGAACTCGACCTGCGCCAGGCGGTGACGGCCGGCGAGTTCGAGCTGCACTACCAGCCGCTGGTCAATCTTTCTTCCGGCAGCGTAACCGTATTCGAGGCCCTGCTGCGCTGGAACCATCCGCAGCGGGGCAGGGTTGCCCCAGATGAGTTCATCCCGCTTGCGGAGGAGACGGGGCAGATTGTCCCGCTTGGCTGCTGGGCGCTGCTGCAGGCTTGCCGCGACGCGGCCGGCTGGCCCGCCGCGATCAAGGTCGCGGTCAACCTCTCGGCCGTGCAGTTCAAGGGGGCCGGACTCGTGGCGGCGGTGGCCCACGCGCTTGCAAGCTCAGGCCTTGAACCGGAGCGGTTGGAGCTGGAGATCACCGAAACGGCGTTGCTGCACGACAGCGCGGTGACATTGGGCATCTTGCGCGAGTTGCGGGCTCTTGGAGTGCGGATCGCGATGGACGACTTCGGAACCGGGTATTCGTCGCTTGGCTACCTCCGCAGTTTTCCGTTCGACAAGATCAAGATCGACCAATGCTTCGTGCGGGACATCGAAACAAGCGCCGACTGCAAGGCGATCGTCCGTGCGGTGACTGGCTTGGGCCAAAGCCTCGGCATCGCCACGACGGCGGAGGGTGTCGAAACGTGGGAACAGCTTGATCAGGTCAGGGCGGAGGGGTGCGAGGAGGTTCAGGGCTACGTCTTCAGCCGGCCGGTCCCGGCGGCGGACGTGTTGGCTGTCCTGCGGCACGTTGGGCAAATCACGGCACGAACGGCCGCGCAGTTTTCATGGGAACGCGAGGTGGCGTAGGGTGCCGTCAGCGGACCAGCGCCTGCATCCCGCGTTCGATATGGTCGGTCAGGCGGTCGAAGTGGGCGAGCAGGGCTTCGCTCAGGGCTGCGGCCTCATCCTGGCCAGCCCTGGCGCCGAGCCGCGCCAGGGCGGCCTGGAACCGGTCCCAAACCTGCGTCGCTTGGGCGAGTTCGCCGCCGATCTCGGCATTGCTGAGCGGCAAGCGGCCCAGGTAGGCAAAGCCCTCGACCAGTTCGGCCTGGGCCGCGGCCATGGCGTCGCCCGCAGCCGCCGCGGCCTTGCCGCTCAGCAAGGCGCTCATCAGCGCCGCCTTCGCCAAACGCTGCGACAGCATGCGCTGCCGCCCGGATACGTTGATGACATGCAGCGCAGCGGCGAACCCGACGATTTCAAGGTTGGCGGTCAACTGCTCGGCCCGCAGCAGCATCCTCTCCGCCAAGCGGTCGACCTCCTGTAGCCGGCTGGCCAGCGCCGGCGCTTCCAGGGCGGTCCGCAACGGCTTCCAGGGTGCCAGCACCGCGTCGAGCAGGTCGCCGAACGTCGGCTTGGACAGGCTGCGCGCCAGGATGGCCAGGTTGCCGTCGACCAGGCCGATGGAGTCCGCGAACAACCCCCTGGTCTCGTCGGTGCGGATGCCTGCGCACGTCAACGCATAAAGCTTCACCAGCCGCTGCGACAGCATGCGCAGTTGGCCCGCCCGGTTGATCGCCTCGGCATAGCGGGCAGAATCGATGACCTGCTGCGACACCTGGCCGATGCGCTGCATGCGGTGCATGGCGGCGCTGCGCAGCGCCCGGTAAGCCTCCTCCTCGCGGAGCTGGCGGGCGCCCATCAGGATGCCCTTCGCACGGTCGACCAGCTTGCGCTCGGCGAAGCGCTGGTTCACCTCGGTCAGCTCCGCCCGGATCAGCTCGTCGTGGCTGAAGCGCGCCTGCGCCAGGTGCAGCACCGAGCGGAGCCGGTTCTGGCTGTAGCCGTTGACGACATAGGCGTGGACGCCCGACCGGGTGGCGAGCGCGATGTTCCCGGCGTCCGGGTCGCTGGTGAACATCGCCACCGGGCACGGCGCGGCGGCCTTGATGGCGGCGATGCTCTCAAAAAGTGCGGCGGTCGGGTTGCCGTTGTAGATCACCACCAACTCGGGCGAGTTTTTGATCACGTCCTGCAAAAGATTTGTGCATTCGGAGATGGCGAGCACCTCGATCCCGACGGCATCAAGATCTTGGGCGAGCGGCGGCGCATCCGGCCCGTTGCTCGATGACAGCAGGGCAGATGTCATTATGGGGACCTCTCCAGCGGTAGCGAAGTGGCAAGACGCAAGTTCCGCACCATCCAGGGTGGCTGGCACGGAACCTGCATCAGCAGGCGCAGGGCGCACTGACGTGCCCTGACCAACGCCAACGCACTGCGCGTCGTGTCCGCATTGATGTGGGCAGCTTGTGCCTCCCGCCCCGGTGCGTCCGGGACAGCCTTGAGGAGGTCGATATGACCGAGACCGCCACGATCGAAACCAACAACGCCTTGCTGATAAAGAACAACGCCCTGTTGCAGTCCAACGCCGCCGCCCTCAAGGGCAACCATGCCGTCCTGGAGGCGAACAACGAGATCGTCGCCGGCAACAGCAGCATGCTCGCCGCCAACAAGCGGGTGGTCACGGCGAACGCCGAGATGCTGGCGTCCAACAACGCGCTGCTCGAAGCCAACAAGGGCACCGTGGTCGAGAACCACACCATGCTGGCCGCCAACTCGGCTGCCATCAAGGGCAACTCCGCCACCATCGACGCCAACCGCAAGGCGTTGGCCGCCAACTCGGACAAGATCGGCGCCAACAGCGAGGTCCTTGCCCGGAACTCCACGCTGATCGCCGAGAACCGCACGACGGTTGCCGCGAACAGCGAGGCGCTTGCCGGCAACCACGTCCTGCTTGAGGGCAACAAGGACATGCTCGGCGCCAACAACGCGAAGCTGGCCGCCAACGCCGACGCGATGGCGCGTAACCACGCCGTGCTCGTCGCCAACGCCTCGTCCGTGGCCGGGAACACCGAGACGCTTGAGAAGAACCATGCGCTGCTCGAGTCCAACAGCCGGCTGCTCAAGTCGAACGCGGACATGATGCGCTCGAACAACGAGCTGCTGCTGGCCATTGCGGCCAAGCTCGGCGTCGCGGCCTGACCTTTCCGCCCCTCGCGTAGTCCGCTTTCCCTAGCCCCGGCAGCCAGGCCGCCGGGGCAGCCCGTCCATGCCCCCCACCTGTTCCGGAACCCCCTCATGACCTCCCAAAAAGCCACGAGGATCGATCTCTTCAACTTCACGACCCCGCAGATGCGTGCCTTCCACATGTCCTGGCTGGCGTTCTTCGTCTGCTTCTTCGCCTGGTTCGCCGTCGCGCCGCTGATGCCCGTCATCAAGGGCGAGTTCCACTTGACCGCCGACCAGATCGCCAACATCAACATCGCCGCCGTCGGCGTCACCATCCTGGTGCGCATGGCCATCGGCCCCATGTGCGACAAGTGGGGGCCGCGCATCACCTACACGGCGCTGCTGGTGCTGGGCGCCATCCCGGTGATGGGCATCGCCTTTGCCACCTCCTACGAGAGCTTCCTGATGTTCCGCCTCGCCATCGGCGCGATCGGCGCGAGCTTTGTCATCACGCAGTTCCACACCTCCGTCATGTTCGCGCCCAACGTGGTCGGCACGGCGAACGCCACGGTCGGCGGCTGGGGCAACGCCGGCGGCGGCGTGACCCAGAGCGTGATGCCATTGATCCTGGCCGCGATCGTGAGCCTCGGCGTGCAGCAGTCCATGGGCTGGCGCATGGCGATGTTCGTGCCCGGCGTCATGATGCTGATCGTGGCGGTGCTATACTGGCGCTGCACGCAGGACACGCCCGAAGGCAACATGCTGGAACTCCGAGCCCGCGGCGTCACGGTCGACTCCGGCAAGAAGGGCGGCCTCGCGGTGTTCAAGCAGGCGATGGTGAACTACCGGGTCTGGATGCTGGCGATCACCTACGGCGCCTGCTTCGGCGTCGAGATCTTCATCCATGCCGTGGCCGCCAGCTACTACGTGGACCGCTTCGGCCTGACCTTGACCTCGGCCGGGCTGGCGGCTGGCAGCTTCGGGCTGCTGGCACTGTTCGCCCGCGCGCTGGGCGGCATCGCATCCGACCGCGTCGCCCGCAACTTTGGCCTTGACGGCCGCACGATGCTGCTGTGCCTGCTGATGGTGGGCGAGGGCGTGGGCCTGCTGGCCTTCTCCACCATGGACGCCGTGGTCCCCGCCATCATTGCCATGCTGACCTTCGGCATGTTCACCCACATGGCCTGCGGCTCGACCTACGCGCTGGTACCGTTCATCGACCGCAAGGCACTGGGCGGCGTCGCGGGGATCATCGGTGCCGGCGGCAACATCGGCGCTGTGGCGGCAGGCTTCCTGTTGAAGGCGTCCGGCAGCTTGCCGCAAGCGTTGTATATCCTGGGGTGGACCGTTCTCTGCTGCGCGCTCTGCGCCGCCGCGGTGCGGTTCTCGGCCACGCACAAGCAGACCGAGCAACAGCTTTATGACCAAGCGGTGGCGCAGCGCATGGGCATGGGCGCCGGGTCGGGCGCGACGGCGATGTCCTAGTGGTGCCCGGCTGGCTGCGGGAGAGCGTTGACACCCGCAGCCAGCCTTTGGTAACTGCCCGGAAAATGCGACTCTGCCTGATGATATGCATACTTCTTGTGCAGTTTTACTTAGGTGCATCATGTGCGCAGGCAGCCTCAACGCATTTCCTGCTTGGCCTAGGCTGACCTGCCCGTTATTAAGCTGATTGACATGAATGACGTTTTTCAGGATGCGGACGCGCCGGCAGCGCTGATGGACGGCGACGCCGCAACGACCACGGCCACCCACTGCCCTTATTGTGCGCTGCAATGCGGCATGAACGTCGTCCACGACAGGGCGGGCTGGAGCATCGAGGCGCGGGACTTCCCCACCAACCGCGGCGGCCTGTGCCGCAAGGGTTGGACCGCGGCCACCCTGCTCAACAAGTCCGACCGGCTGCTCGGCCCCTTGCTGCGGGACCGCAAGGACGCGCCGCTCCGCCCGGCGAGTTGGGACGAGGCGCTGGACCGCATCGCCAACGGCATCCGGGCCATCCAGGACGCGGCCGGCGCGGATGCGGTCGCGGTGTTCGGCGGCGGCGGGCTGACGAACGAGAAAGCCTACGCCCTCGGCAAGTTCGCCCGCGTCGCGCTGCGCACCGCCAACATCGACTACAACGGCCGGTTCTGCATGGCCTCCAGCGCCGCCGCCGGGCTGCGCGCCTTTGGGATCGACCGCGGGATGCCGTTCCCGCTCGCCGACATCGCCGGCGCGGACTGCGTGCTGCTCACCGGCGGCAACCCGGCCGAGACCATGCCGCCCATCATGCAGTGGTTCGACGGGGGCCGTGCCCGCGGCGCCCAGCTCATCGTTTCCGACCCGCGCCGCACCGCGACGGCCCGTGCCGCCACCCTGCACTTGCCGCTCACCCCCGGCACCGACGCCGCGTTGGCCAACGGCCTGCTGCACGTCGCCGTCGCCCGGCGCTTGATCGACGTCGACTACATCGAGGCCCGCACGACCGGATGGGACCGGGTGCGCCGTGCCGTCGCCAGCTATTGGCCGGACCGGGTCGAGCGCATCACCGGCGTCCCAGCGCGGGATGTCGAGCGCGCTGCCGTCCTGCTCGGGGAGGCTGCGAAGGCGCTGATCCTGTCTGGGCGCGGTGCGGAACAGCAAAGCCATGGTGTCGACAACGGGCTGGCGTTCATCAACCTGGCACTCGCCCTCGGCCTGCCGGGCCGGCCCGGCAGCGGCTGGGGCTGCATGACCGGCCAGGGCAACGGCCAGGGCGGGCGCGAGCACGGCCAGAAGGCCGACCAACTGCCGGGCTACCGCCTGCTGGCGAACCCGGTCCACCGGGCAGAGGTCGCGGCGGTGTGGGGTGTCGCGCCCGAGAGCCTGCCGCAGCCGGGCCTTTCGGCCTGCGAAATGCTGGCGGCGACAGGCGGCGAGGGCGCGCAGGTGCGTGGGCTGCTGGTGTTCGCGTGCAACCTGCTGGTGTCGGCGCCCGATGCGGCGGCGTTGCAGGCGCGGCTCGCGTCCATGGACCTGCTCGTGGTGGCCGACCCGTTCCTGTCCGAGACCGCCGCCATCGCCGATGTCGTGCTGCCGGTGGCGCAGTGGGCGGAGGAGGACGGCACGATGACCAACCTCGAAGGCCGCGTGCTGCTGCGCCGCAAGGCGAAGGCGCCGCCGCCAGGTGTTTGGACCGACTTGCAGGTGATCGCGGCCCTGGCCGGGCGGCTCGGCGCCGGGGCGCACTTCTCCGGCGACGAGGCGACGACGGGCGCCGAGTTCCGCCGCGCCACGTCCGGCGGCCCGGCCGACTACGCCGGCGCAACGTGGGACCACATACAGGACGAGGCCGGCGTGTTTTGGCCCTGCCCGGACGCGGCGCACCCCGGCACGCCCCGGCTGTTCAACGAGCGTTTCGCCCACCCTGACGGCTTGGCCCGCTTCCACCCCATCGAGCACGTCGGCTCGGCCGAGACGCCTTGCGCCGACTACCCGCTGATCCTGACCACCGGCCGCGTGATGGGCCAGTACCAGACCGGCACGCAGACCCGGCGCGTCCCGGAGCTCGCCGCTGCCGAGCCGGGCGCGTTTGCCGAATTCCATCCCGACACCGCGCGCCAGCACGGCATCCAGGCCGGGGACGCGGTCCGGCTCACTACGCGGCGCGGCACCGCCCAGATGGCGGCCCGGCTCACGCGCGACATCCGGCGGGACACGGTGTTCGTGCCGTTCCACTGGGGCGGCGAGGGCAGCGCCAACCAGCTCACCATTGCGGCGCTCGATCCGGTGTCGCGCATCCCCGAATACAAGGCCTGCGCCGTCCGCCTGGACCGCGCGGCACCCCTTTCAGGAGACTAAGACATGAGAGAGAGCACCCCCCGCATCCTGACCGGGATGCATGCCTTCGCTGGCGAAGGCTACGGTTCGCCGGTGTCGATCGGAGTGTCCTACAGCGTCCCCGCCGACCGCCGCGCGCAGATGCTGTATGTCCGCGCCGGCAACAGCGCGGCCGAGATGATCGCGCTCGTGCTGACGCGCGACGGGGAGCCGATGCGCCTGTTCCCGATCGCCGCCAAGGGAGCCGTGCACATCCCGCTTGTGGTCGTCGAGGACCTGACGCCCGAGACAAAGCTGGAATTGCTGGTGGCGGCGCCTTCGGGCACGGGCGGCACGCTCGTGCTCGATATGGGCCTGGTTGAGATCTAGGAGGTTCTGATGGACGGCATGACATTCGGCAGCACGGTGCAGAAGCTGGTGGTGATCGGCAACGGGATGGCGGGCGCCCGCGCAGTGGAGGAGGTGCTGGCGCGCGGCGGCGCGGAGCAGTTCAGCATCACCATGTTCGGCGATGAGCCCTACGGCAACTACAACCGCATCCTGCTGTCCAACATCCTGAGCGGCCAGCAGGACACCAGCGAGATCTACATCAACCCGCTGGAATGGTACAAAGAGCACAACATCCGCCTGCACAGCGGCGCGCGGGTGACGCACATCGACCGTGCGGCCCGCGTCGTGACCGCCGACAACGGCGTCCAGGAGGAATATGATGTCCTGTTGATCGCCACTGGCAGCCGCGCCTTCATCCCGCCGATGGAGGGCGTTTGGACCAGCGACGGCAAGCTGCGCCCCGGCATCTTCGCGTTCCGCGGCATCGACGACTGCAACGCCATCGTCGCGCAGGCCGCGCAAAGCAAGCGCGCCGCGGTGATCGGCGGCGGCCTGCTGGGGCTGGAGGCCGCGCGCGGGCTGCTGAACCACGGCTGCGAGGTGCATGTCATCCACTTGGGCGCGCATCTGATGGAGATGCAGCTTGACGCGCCGGGCGGCGCGATGCTGCGCAAGGCGATGGAGGGCATGGGCGTCCAGGTGCATCTCGGCAAGCTGACGACGACCGTGCTGCTGGACGGCGAGACGGTGGCCGGCCTGCGCTTCAAGGACGGGACCGAGCTGGCCTGCGACATGGTTGTCGTCTCCGCCGGCATCCGCCCGAACGCCGAGATCGGCAGCCGGGCCGGGCTGACGGTCGAGCGTGCGATCGTCGTGGACAACGACATGCGCAGCCCCGACGACGCCCGCATCTATGCGGTGGGCGAGTGCGTGCAACACCGCGGCAAGGTGTACGGCCTCGTGGCGCCGATTTGGGACCAGGCCAAGGTGTTCGCCGACCAGGTGACGGGCGCAAATTCGAAGGCCGAGTACCTCGGCAGCAAACTCGCGACCAAGCTGAAGGTCATGGGCGTCGAGCTGGCCAGCATGGGCATCACCGAGCCGGCCAGCGAAACCGACGAAGTGATCCAGTTCAGCGAGCCGAAGCGCGGCACCTACAAGAAGCTGATCGTGCGCGACGGCCGCCTGGTCGGCGGCATCCTGATGGGCGACATCAGCAAGGCCGCCTACCTGATGCAGGCGTTCGACCGTGACAGCCGCCTGCCGGACGAGCGGCTGGAGCTGCTGTTCGACCTCGGCGCCCCGGCGCAGGCGGTGACGCTCGACGAGATGCCCGCCGACGCGCAGGTCTGCAACTGCAACGGCGTGAGCAAGGCGGCGATCGGCGCCTGCGTCGCAGGGGGCGCACGCAGCGGCAGCGCGGTGATGAAGGCGACCCGCGCCGGCATGGGCTGCGGCTCGTGCAAAAGCCTGGTGGGCGAGCTGGTCGACTGGTTCTGCGGCGGCCAGGTCGAGGAGGACCCGAGCATCCACTACTACGTCCCCGCCATCCCGCTGGCCAAGCCGGAGCTGGTGGCCAAGATAAAGGAGCAGGGCCTGCGCTCGGTGTCGGCCGTGTTCGCAGCGTTGTCCCCCACCGGCGAGGACGCGGCCAGCAAGCCGCCGCTTGCCAGCCTGCTCGCCACCATCTGGCCCGGCGAGTACGAGGACGAGCGCGACGCCCGCTTCATCAACGACCGCGTCCACGCCAACATCCAGAAAGACGGCACCTTCTCCGTCGTGCCCGAGATGGCCGGCGGCGTCTGCACGCCCGCGGAGCTGATGCGCATCGCGCAGGTCGCGGTGAAGTACAGTGTACCCTTGGTGAAAATGACCGGCGGCCAGCGGATCGACTTGGTCGGCGTCGCCAAGGCTGACCTGCCGGGCGTCTGGCAGGACCTCGACATGCCGGCTGGCACCGCCTGGGGCAAGAGCTACCGCACCTGCAAGAGCTGCATCGGCACCGAGTTCTGCCGGTTCGGCCTGGGCGACAGCATGGGCCTGGCGATCAAGATCGAGCGCCGGTTCCGCGGCATCGACAGCCCGGCCAAAATGAAGCTCGCCACCGCCGGCTGCCCGCGCAACTGCTCTGAGGCACTGGTCAAGGATGTGGGCCTTGTGGCGATCGGCGACAACAAGTGGGAGATCTACATCGGCGGGGCGGCTGGCGCGCACATCCGCAAGGGCGACCTGATGTGCGTGGTCGAGGGCGAGGACGCGGCGATGCTGTTGGCCGGACGGTTCATGCAGTACTACCGCGAGAACGCGAAGTGGAAGGAGCGCACCTACACCTTCGTGCCGCGCATCGGCCTGGAGCGCATCCGGGCGATCGTGGTCGACGACGCCGATGACACGGCTGCGGCGCTCGACGCGGCCATGACCGCCTCGACCGAGGCGGCCTATGATCCCTGGAAGAAGGAGGCCGTGGCACCTCACACCGCGAACCAGTTCGCCGACATGGTGGAGATGGCGGGAGCGGTCGGCGGTGATTGAGTCGATGCTGGAGTATAAGGTTGGCCTGCTCGACGCCGTGCCGCGTGGCGAGGGGCGGGTGTTCGCGGCGGGGGCGCTTCGGCTGGCGGTGTTCCGCACCCATGGCGACCAGGTGTTCGCGACGCAGGAGCGGTGCCCGCATTTGGGCGGGCCGCTCGCGGACGGGCTGATCGACCAGGGCGCGGTGATCTGCCCGCTGCACGACCGGACCTATGACCTGCGCAGTGGCGCCGGGCTGAACACGGAGTGCAGCCTGCGGACCTATGCGGCCCGTGTTGATCCGGATGGGGCGATTGTCGTGAGCATGGAGCCCGAGGCGCAGTGAGGCAGGGCGTCAGCCCTATGCTAAAATGTGCCTGCGACAGAGCAATCCAGGGTCCAGCGTATCGGCGTTTGCCACGCGACCCCGGATTGCCGTGCCGACACCGGCTCGCAACGGCACGTCATGCCCAAGTTTTCTTCAACCTAGGCCAAGCCGCGGCCTAGCAGCCTGTCGGACTTAAGCAAAAATCGGGATTTTTTGGAATATTATGTCTCGCGTTCGCCAGGAACCATAGTGGAATTGCGCTCAGATCGGTATTCCTTTTAGATAGTTGCGTGACAGG
>JAABUP010006557.1_pt1 | contig 16421 bp, 18 predicted proteins | sample 5559201 | NCBI WGS metagenome assembly JAABUP01 (sample SAMN10711887, study PRJNA513373) | rock metagenome | isolation source: Antarctica rocks | place: Antarctica
CACCTCATTTGTCACTCTGTAAGCTTTCTGACTGTCATAAAGTATTTCAGATTTTTGTGATTTGTACAAATCTGAAAACTTGACACACTTCTCAATTCTGCGTCTCACTCTTTCAAGCATCATATGATGATCAGCATCTCTTTATCATAAATCTTGTAATTGCATTCTGCAGATGCGTTCTTCTTTGAATAGTAGGCACAGAGCCTTCACACATTGTTCATTAACTGCAACAGAATTTCACCTATGCATCAACCTGAGGAATCTGTTTTCATCACTGTCATACATGTGTGGTCAAATGAAACTAGAATTGACACTGAAATGAACATGGTCTTTAGCTTTGTAAAACCCTGATTGACTTTCTCTATTCACTTAAAAGATGTGTTCTTTTGTATGAGAGCCATCATTGACATAACCAGATTAGAAAAGTTCTTGATGAACTTTCAATAGAAGTTTGCAAAGTCTATGAAACTCTGTACACTCTTCACTGATTTAAGGGCTTGTCAGTTCATGATTGCTTTCATCTTTTGAGAATTCATTCATACATTCTTTCTCACTTTCAGAATGAACTCTAGGTACTTGGTTGACTTGACTTCAAACTCACATTTGTCAATGTCAATTTGTAGGCCGACTTCTTGAAGCTGTAGTAGTATCTTTCATACATGATTTTGGTGTTGATGCAGCAATTCATCAGTGAAAATGAGAATATCATTCACATAGACTGAACAGAACTCATTCAGAAAGTTCTGCAAGGCTCAGTTAATATATCTTTGAAAGGTGCTCAAGACATTGACTAGCTCAAAAGAAGTCATCATTCATTCATACAACCTGTACCTCATACAAAATGCTGTCTTTCATTTGTCTTCTGCAACAATTCAAATCTTGTAGAATGTCACTATGACATTCAACTTGATGTATCATTGAGCTTGTTTAATGTTCTGCAGAGTCTCATATATCAATGAAAGAGAATAATGATTCTTCTGAGTGATTCAGTTCAAGCCACAATAGTTCACACAGAACTGAAGTTCATCTTCTGACTTTCATACAAATAAAACAGATGCTGCAGCAGATGAGTTACTGACTTGTATGAACTGCTTATTCAAAAGTTCTGTTAATGTTTTGCGCAACATTAGTAGCTTCTCTCTCATCATGTTGTATAAAGAACCTCAGAGTACTTTTGACTCTTTTTCATTCACTTCTTCTAGTTCAATTTGATGATCTGTACCTTCTTCTCTTAAGAGCGGCAACTTCTCAGCCATCATATGATCAAACACATTTAAAAACTCATGATAATGATCAGAGAGTATAGTTCTCAAGTCAGTCTTCTTCTGTGAGATTAAGGCTTTTTCAATATTGGTCATGCTGACTGAGAACACCTCAATCTTCTTCTGTTTCTCTTCTTTCTTCTGTATGAGGTTTGTAAAGAATGTAACTGACATCATAACATAATTGAACTCACTCTCAGCAGAAGCTTCTCTGTTCTGTATGATAGTTTCTGTGAATTCAATCATAAGAGAGGCTCTGCCTGCATTCAATATGATCTTGTTCTGCTTCATTCATGATAGATCTAGTATAAGGTTGTAGGATGCTAACTTAGAGACAATATAAAAGAATGCCCTTGACTTCTGATGTCTGTTAATATCAATTTGTACAACAGCTACTTCATTTACTGATGAACCTGAAGGTTCATCAAACCCTGTAATCATACAAGGTCTTATCTTCATGCGCTGTAGATTGTGAGTTCTAGCAAAGTGAGAAGTGATTATTTTATAGAACAGACATTCTGTGTTGTACAAGGTATGTGCATATGACTTCTTATTAATTAATGTTAACATAGTGAAGAGAACACTGTTCATCTGGTTCTCAAACTTCTTTCAGCTCTTATCACACCTTGTACACTCTCAGCTGCAACTTCTGCTAAAAGCTACTCTTTTTTTGAGTTCTTTTCTTCTTCTGTTGTCTTCTTCACAGTCTCAGCAGTGACAACATTGATGATGCAAGGTCATACAGCAGACAGAAGTTTGCAGTTCTTAATGAAGTGGTCATTGTCTTCACAGTGCATGCATAGTTGTTTTGTATGACATTTTGTCACTTTCTTCTCTGACACTCATTGTGCTCTGTGTCTCTCTTCAGTTTCTGTAACTGTAACAATGGTGTGCTCAGTGAGTTTTCAGTTCATGTTGTCTGTGTGAGACTGTTGTGTGATGATGATAGTTGTTGTACAACACTCTTGAGTAACAGTCTTTTGAATTGAGTTTAAGTTGTGACTGACCCACTGTAGCAAGGTAATGTACTCATCATATGACACAGAAATTGAGGTGACAATCAGAGCTCACATGAGTGTTATATCAAAACTGTTACTAAGAAATGTTTTCTTGACAGCATCATCTCATTTCAAGTCTTCTGCTTTCAACAGTGTTCATTTAAAGGTGGTCAGATGTTTAGCAAATGGTTTTCTCATCTGTTTTAAAGTTTTTAAGATATGAGTCACTTTCTTCTTCAATTCTGAGTCATTGTATGCGTGTTAAAGCTGATTAATCAGCTTCTCAATGGTCATACAGTTTAAAACTTTGTTTGACTTGATACAAGCCACAATTCAAGATGTGACCTGACTTAAAGTCAACCCTTCAAGTCAACTGTGTAAGTATCAGAACTGCACACTGACATTGTTGTCTGACATGTTCACATTCAATTTAATGACAATTTGTTGTAGTCAAGGTCTGAATTTCACTCTCTTTTCTTCAAATCTGAGTGAATCAGAAAGACACTGTTTTGAGTGCTGATTCACACTCATTGCTGCAATGAGCTGCTTTAAAGTGAAACCATTCATACAATTGACTGATTCTTGAGAAAAAGATGATGTTGCAACAGCTGATGTTGAAATAGCTGTATCTACTGATGTAGCTGATGTGAGATTGTCTCAATTCATCATAAAGATGTAAAGAAGATCTGTATGAGCCTTCATGTTTTGCATGTTCTCTTTCATATGACTCTTCATGCTGCATAGTTTTGTTATAAATATTTGTGCTCAAGAAGAAATCTTCTCAGCAACAGTCTTTACTTCATCTGTCATAGAGATTTCTGTGCTCATTCTGCATTGATTTCAACAATCATACAGCAAGATCTTTAATGTAGATCAGGTTTAAATGAGAATAGTATTTTAATGTCATGAGTTTGCAATGAGACTGACGCTTGATTGATAATTTCTAAATACAAAAAGAATACTATGAAGAGAAAAAGAAGAGCTTCATACAGAAGCAAAAAGATAATGTGCTTTAGTCTTAGAGTCTTAATAAGCAACTAGATCATAAGACCTTAGTATGAGTTTAACTCATGACAATAATTGAGACAGATGACTGTATCAGAATCTGATGAAGGATTTTAAGTTTGTGAAGAATGAAATGACATTTGTGAACATCAGCTGCACAGTGACACTGAGGATCAGCTATAACAGATACATGATAAACTGAATTGTTGATCAACTTCTCAAAAGAGAGTTTAAGATGCTTGTTGCTGAGTGTGCTTCTTTCAGCACACTGAACATGTATGCACAAAATATTTTCTGATAAATTCATTCTTTATGCTGAAGGTCAATAGATCAGATTTGTTTGCATTTAATATTGACTTTGTTCTCTAGCCCTGCTCTGATACATTGTCACACTCACTGCACTGACTTTGCTCATCAGCTAACTCTGTTTTTTTTTAAGTTTCAGCACAGTTTCAGTGACACATTAAGCAGCATTCAGATCAACTACAAATGTTGAGATCTTGCAGTGCACATCTTTAATTGAAGCATGCTGCATTTGCTCATCTTAAATAAATTAAACTATTACATCTTTATTACTGAAGAGCTGACAACATTCAATATTCTGTAAAAACAAGAGATGAAGCTGATTCTTGAGTTTCTCAAATGAGAGACACATTATAATGAAGTCAGAGAACAAGCTACACTGACTGCAAACAGTGCTGAGATGGTGTAATCACTTTGTGAATTCTATTTTGAAGAAAAAAGAGAAAGAAAATGTAGTGTTAAGAAAGACTGTAAGTGAGCTGAAAGAAAGAACATGATCTTGAAAGTAAAATGAGATCAATGCAACAGTTAACTGAGATAGACTGTATTTAGCAAAGTGTGATGAATATTTAATGACTGTATAAAGTGCCTTGATTTGTCTTCAGTGAGTCATGAGCTTGTAAGATTGCTCTTTATACATACTCAATTAGTGTCAATGTCTTTTTGAGAAGATGAAAACTTCAGTTAAAGATGCTCTCATGATGTAATCTGCAATCATTTCAAAAATGTTGCTGACAGAGTACTGAGAATTGCTCAGCAAAGTTCTAATGATTAATTTAGCAATAAGAAGTACAGAGTATTAATATTTCAGCATGAAAAGCATCATACAAAGAATCTTTAAGAAAAGATATCTGACACATCTCAAAAGTAGTTTAAGTAAAACACATTTTGAAGAAGACAAGATCACCTTGAAGTCATGACACTGTGAAATCAATTATTCACATTAGTAAATTGTCACAACACTCAAAAAGTGCATTTCAGACAATAATGTATAAGTAATCAGTTAACTTTTAAAATTTGAGTTTGATGAGTGTGACTGCTATCAGCATCAGATATCAGTCATAAACAGAGCAGACATTTTCTGTGAAGTGATAAGTGTCACAACTTCTTGACCTCTGCTTTGATTAATAAGTAAACTTTGTGTGCTTAGCTCTGTACATCATTAATTTAACACTGTCACAATGCAGAACTCAGATCTGAGAATGTGATCAATTAAAGCTAAGTCTTCATTCACCCTGCAGACAAAAACAACATTAAATTGTTTCTATTATCTGTCAAATAACAACAAAATACAAGCACAGTTTAGTTTCTTTTAAAGAAAATGAGGTGAAACCCCTGAGTCAAACAGAAGAGCTGACTAAATCAATCAATTCACTGATGTGCAAAGAACAGACTGTGAGAAAGAGTTTAGATAGATGACATGCAGTGCTCAATTAATTAAGTCTTAAAGCAAACTCATAACTTACCTTCTCTGTATAGCTGTTTATCTCTGCATTTTTAGCAGAGTCAATGTTAGTATCTTTTTTCACAGTGTCTCTTGTGTGTATAACTTTCTCAACTTTCACAGTTGATTTTTTTCTTAATATTGCAATACTTATTAAATCTTTGCTGTAGACACAGAAGACTTGTCAGACAAAAAGAATTGTGAAGTAAATTTAACTTCAGTATTAAGATGTGTGATGATGAAGAAGTTAGCAGAATTAAGCACACTCAGTTTGAAGCAAATACATAGTGTAAAAAGGCTTGTGATTTTGCAGTGAGACAATTGCTACAGTAATGATTTATGTTAACACACTGTACTCAGAGAAACAGTGTAGAAATATCAATATGCTGCATTATCTTATCATTGTCATAATGTTTTGCTTCTCTGCTGTGCTGCACTTCACTTTCTCAAAGTCTAACATGACTGAGCACTTGATGTGATCACAAGTTTGTTGAATTGCATTTAGATACAAACATCATTAACACTCTGATCTGTTGCATTTAATTGTGTGAGACATCTTTCTTCAATTCTGATTTGACTGTTAAAAACAATAGTTGTAGCTTGAGCTCAAGCTTAGCCCTAAAGTCTTCACAGTAAATCAGTCTCAAAAAATCTTTTTGACAGTTTACTGAGATCATCTTGATCTTTCATACAAATTTATATGAGAGATGCAGAACATTCTGACATCAATTTGATGTCATTTAAAAAGTAAGAATACCCTCTTGACAAAGTTGTTTTTTCATACAAATTGCTCAGAACAGTCAGCACACAAACAATGACTCAGAAAATGCTGTCTGAGCACAGCAATTAAAACATCATAGCAGTAACTCTGAGAAAGTATGAGAAGAGTGTGAGAAGAACACAGAAATGACTGAAAAAGTCTTTAATAGCATAAGCAGCATGTGCAACTGATGTAGCAAGACTGCTGTGTAGCTCATAGAGAACACAGAAAATATATTGTAGCAGATGATCAAAGAGAAGTATAGTCACAGTCAGTAAAGATGAAATTCAGTCAGACAAAACTGAACATAATTGAATGAATAAGACAAGACTCAACAACAACTGAGAAAGAATGAAGACAGTGAATATGTGTCAGCTTCACACTTTGAGAAATCAGTCAGTATTATGCAGTATTAGCAGTATTTCACAAAACTACTCTTCACTCACAGAACTTCAGACATCATTTATATGCTGCTGTAATGAATTTCTCAAGTCATCAAGACTAAGGTGTCTTTGTAGTTTTCAGTGTTTTAAAATTGTCACTGTAGTCACTGAAAACATCAAAGATCTGAGAAACATTAATATGACACTGAAGAGATTGAGATAATGAGTACTCAAATAGTTATGCAAGAGCATTTAAAGAGTGAAAAAGCTGATAAAAGATCTATCTGAGTTTTCTAGATCTGCTCAGCTGTTTCTGCCTTTATCTTCATTTTTAAAATGAATTTGAATGAGTATTTCTTTAGCTTCTATACAGAATAGAATCATATCAGAAACTCAAAAGCTCTTATGACTGTCATTGTTGATGATGACTCTTGAGAAGACTGCAAGAGGTTGTGATTGAGAAGACTGTAGCTTGAGAACAGACTTTTTAAGCAGTGTTGCATCAAGAATTCTTCATCATGACTGATTCATGATCAATGAGTGATATGTCAGTTGTGATGTAAAACAAATAACTTGCTGAAAAAAGACACTTTCTTATTGAGCTTTTGCAGTGCAGCATCTGTTGATAAAGACTTTATGATCATCTCATCACAGTGAATTCTGAGTTGCTGAAGTCTTTCAGAGCTTGTTGTTTCAACATGACAGTGATTTGAATGCTTTAATAAAAGAAGAAATATTATGACATCACTAAAAGAACTCATTGACACATATTCATGCAAACACTGATGCTCATTGAGAAGCAGTGCTTACTGCACAAGTTTTGCTTCTTTCTGTAAGATATTGTTTCAGAAAATGTCTGAACTTGTGAAAGAACAAAGAATTTCTGTAGTTCTGAGTATAATATTATACTCAAGTATGAAGGTACCTTCACATACTGAAAAGTAATTTAGATGTGACATGCTCATGATTCTGCACAGTGCATTGAATCTTAAACTATCTCTGAAAGCTTGAGTGAAGAAGTTGTGATGTCTGTTAAATGAGTCACTTAGATTTCTTTTTTAGGCTCAGTTCACTGCAGTTCAGTTAAGTCATTCTTACAATTGTTAACAGATGAGCACAATCATCAATATGTATGAAATACCTCACAACAACACATAACTACTGTATAATTGAGTATATCACATGCTTGCAAATGTCTAATGATGGATTTAAATACACATGGTGTTGATGTGCTCTGTGTTTATAAAGTACTTAGAATCAGCAATCATTTACAATCTAGAACTATATCATTGCGCTGTTATTTTTACAGTCACAACATTATACATATTCACTCAAATTCTTACAGATGCATTGTGTATTATTTATTCAATCATGCCATCAATTTCAGCATATAATGTTGAGTGCTAGATGTAGAGAAACCCTAGGGCATTGCGGTTTGTTTTGGTTTATAGAATATTTGGCGGTGTCACAAAATCTTTATTCGAGTCTCCGAGCCGAGCCTATGAGTATTGTCTGAGAATTATATTGCATTTCAAAAGCTATTAGACATCTTCAGCCGGGGTAGCTCAATCGGGTTCGTAACCACATCTCATTATTGATAACAGAGGTCACTAACCTCTCGACAGTAGAGCGTGTGGCTCTTAAAATTAGACACCTCAAGGTCGCGGGTTCAAGTCCCGCCTTCGGCTTTAATTTTTTGGACTCTGTTTCCTTTCAACCCCTTCTCCAGCTGCTGTTGAGCGGTCGATATTCGAAGACTCTCCTCAGCCGTGCATCATTTTCCGCGACGGTCCTCCCACGCGAGTGTCCAGACCAGGAGACTCGAGATCACCGTACTGCGATACCCAAATCTACGTCTGAAATCATTAGGGGCTTGGCCCAGAAGCTTTTGCATGACCTATGAACGCGATAGCGAGTACGCTTTCCAGCTCTGAATCAACCACATCTAGAATCTATTCGCAAGTCTCTTCATCGGTGTGCTCGGAGGTTATGGACACAAGACATCTCTGGGCATCGTTGATACGCCGAATATGAGAGGGGAGTGCTTGGGCACGATACTTCTTCTCGGGCCAAAACATCGAGCATCAGAGGCAGCAGCGGCTAAGACGTCACCTTGGGATGCGGTAACTTCCAAACTTCAGAGGCTGCCAAAGCCGCTGGAGATGACTCGCAGCAAAAGTCTGCTGCTGTACCAGCTCAGTGGCACCTTCGGTGTACCGGTCTGCGTGACGCAACGGCCTTGGTCATCTGTTGATCGGTATGGCTCTTGGCTTTACTCGCAGGTCTACGGACGGAGCAGTGAAGATTTGTGTGATACTAAGTGCCCTAGTAGATCAATGGAATGTAGCTGCAACAACGTTGCGGGAGAAATCTGGGCTCAAGATCATCAGAGAAAGCGCGTTTCAACTGGTTATGGACCAGAAAAGGGAAGCTTTGGTCATGGAACTCATCATCGCCAGTCTCTCGAAAGTCTTGTTACCTCGAGCAAAATAATACATGAATCCGAAATCCTGTTTGCGTGTATGAAGTGCATGGAATCACTGTCAGACTTTAGGGTTGTGCCACTAGCGCACAAGTCGAGCTCGCACTAACGCATCTCTTCAACCCCCCACTAGCGAAACTCGATCTCGCAATAATTGATCGCACAACGACACGCGCCAATCCTCACCATAAGAACTAGCAATTCTTCTGGAAGACTGTATTCATCATGTCCAAAATCACAGTCGGTATGTCATTGCAGTATCAGTTTTTGAGCGTTGTAAGCCAGGTGGGCCTTGCTGACGTCGTTGCACCTCAGCCGGAGTGCGCACCAACGTACAGCAGCTACTCGACTACTCTCTGAACGAGAAGAAGAGAAACTTTCTCGAGACAGTAGAGCTACAGATTGGCCTTAAGAACTATGATCCTCAGCGCGACAAACGTTTCTCGGGCACTGTCAAGCTGCCTCGCGTCCCTCGACCGGGCATGAGCATCTGGTACGTCGGATCACAACCCACGCATTCGCAAGGGTGCTGGAAGGGATATGGCATTCGGGAAGAGCACATAAGAGCGATCTGGGGATAAGTGCTGACGACGTTGCACAACAGTGTTCTTGGTGACCAGCATGACATTGACCGTGCTAAGCATCACGGCGTCGACGCCATGTCCGCGGATGACCTGAAGAAGTTGAACAAGAACAAGAAGCTGATCAAGAAGCTGGCCCGCAAGTACGATGCCTTCGTGGCTTCCGATACTCTCATCAAGCAGATTCCCCGTCTCCTGGGACCCGGTCTGTCCAAGGGTAGGCAGATACCCAACGCTGCACTCTGCTATAACTGACGTGGCAATAGCGGGTAAATTCCCCACTCCCATTTCCCACAACGAAGACCTCGGTTCGAAAATCACCGAAGTCAAGTCAACCATTAAGTTTCAGCTGAAGAAGGTCCTGTGCTTGGGTGTCGCTGTGGGGAATGTGGGCATGACCGAGGACGAGTTGATCTCCAATATTATGTTGGCTATCAATTACTTGGTCAGCTTGCTGAAGAAGGGGTGGCAGAACGTGGGGAGTTTGACGATCAAGGCTTCGATGTCTCCGCCAAAGCGGTTGTATTAGGTCACGGACATGATGCGGAAGCTGGCTCGGGTCATGGATCGCATCTTTCGCTGCGGTGTTATGTGAGATGTGCATATTACACACTCTCTAGACCAATGAAGTAGCTCCAACGACTACGACCTCACGTACAGAGCCATCTGCATTGATGTCGCGACGTATCATGTTCGGTAACACAGGAGTGCTGAAATGTCACAACACACATACAGCCCGGAGTAGCAATTGAAGACGCAGAGGTAGATACAATATTTAAGCCTGGAGACACCCAGATGGAGCATTTGAGGCAATATACACGTAGATTACCGCACGAGAGGGCGCAGGTTTACAAACGCTGGCTAGACCATGCCAACACCATGCAGTAGAGTACATGAAGCAGAATCATCAACCACACCCTTCAGCCCATCAAGTCCACCAACAAGAGGTTCACGCATAACATGTCGCTTGAAGCAAAGATATAAAGTATGTAGCGTCCATCCCACAACTCCGATCCATCTGGCGCACGGAATCCACGCAGTTGGTAGGAAAGAACGAACGCACGACAATCAAAGGAGCCGGGAACGGAAGGAAACCCATTTGAGAGCTCAAGTGCTCGAATGACCCTCAGCAAGCCGCCGTAGCGGAGCTCCCATGAAGGTTATAGACATAACCTCTACTGATGATGGTCGAGAGTAAGAGGAGCTCGAGGTCGGACGCGAATTTATCAGAAATTTCTTAGCGTGGAAAATAACCGACTGCAAGCAAATTGAGCACAGAGGTAGCACAGTGCAGTTTCATACGAGTACCTTACTCGTATAAGGTATGTATCTTGTGTGTCATTTTATGCAACTGGCCTTTGGCGGAGGATATCGAGGCGTGATAGGTCTGCTCTATGTCATTTCATCAGAAGGTATGACAAGCTGGGTGGAGCGGACTTTGCACCAGGTCAACAATAGGGTGCAGCGTGACCAGCCACCGATGCCCTTTTCGAAGGAGTTGGATAGCTCTCATCATTAAGGGTTTTACACCGCAGATGCTAAGGCATCACTGCTTCCTATTTTCATGTCTATCATACATATCTGCGGCCGTGTGACTTCATTTAGCTTCATTGTGGATACAGCGACGACTAATCCCTAATCAATATGGACACTGAATGAGGCATCCACGTTTCATTCTCCACTTGTACATCAATAGTCATAGCGTTACCATGTCCGAAGTCAATGAGCCATCTGTTCATCAAGCGCCTTCTGACACAAAAGCTGTGTCTTCCGAAAGTCCTTCTACAGACTCCATCCGCCAATGGAGAGTGACCGAAAGAGCAGATCGTCTCGAAGCTACTGCCCCGGCTGTAAAGGCCGAAGGGAAAGGAGAAGATGCGGAGTCAGATCATGCCCGCACTGAATGTATGGGTAGAGAAAGACTGGAGATCTTTGCTTTGTTATGGGCAGAGATTGGTTTCTGCTTCTCAATAGCGACGTCGGAGATCTTGGCGGTAAGAACAACTTAGGATCGCTGTTTCTACTCTGTTCAACATAGTGATATTCAAAAGAATACTTCGTATCTTCATTCCATGTTATCTTACCGACACTTATCCGTGATCTAGATTTCCCGTCCGCATCATCGACGTGGCCTGCGAGCGCCTTCTCTCTTGTCATTTCGTCATTCTTGCTGGCTTTTGGACGTCTTGCCGACATGCACGGTGGTATGCTAGTTTACGTTACCGATCTCGCCTGGTTCTCTATTCGAAGTCTCGTCACCAGCGTCTCATAGAATCAGCTTATGCTTGATATCTGCTGAGCGCTCCAAGGCCTAGCGCCAGCCGCCTTCCTTCCTACAAGCCTTATATTAATGGGTAGCGTTTAGAGACTAGGATTTCGGAAAAATTCTAGTGTTCAGCATCTATGGCGCATGTGCCCCACTTGGATTCTTTGTCGGGATCTTCTTCTCTGGACTTGCCGGCCAATATCTTCACCGGGGTTGGTACTTCTGGATTGGCGCGATACTTACTGTCATTACCACCCTGTCATTACCACCGTCACCGCATGACTGTACCATCAGATGTTGAAGAGCGCAAGGGACTTGAAGTCAAGATGGATTGACCTGGTGCTCTTGTCATCGTTGCCGCACTGGTGTTGGTTATTTTTGCCATCACTGACAGCTCACATGCTCTGGACGATTGGCGAACGCCTTACATCTACAGTCTGCTAATTGTTGGATTCCTGGTCCTCGGAGCTGCAGCCTACGTTGAGGGATGGGTTGCAGAGATGCCACTCTTACCGTTCGATCTGTTTCGGGTGCCGTATATGAAGGGCCTAGCTATCACACTGTTCTTCACATATGGGAATCTGGGAGCGTTCTTACTTTACGCAACCTTTAGTAAGCCTATAAAGCTCCGCCTGGTCGATTACCGAGTTGCTAACCTTGGAACCAGTATGGAAGATGTTATGGGTTGTACACTAATGCAAGGTGTGGCTTGGTATATCCCTATGGTCCCCGGAGGATTGGCCTTATCCACCGCTGGCGGCTTCATGCTACACCTTATCCCAGGCACGATCGTTGTCATCTTCGCGGGCGTAGCTTGGGCCGTGGCACCTCTAATGTTTGCCACTGCTCCGATCGGCGCCGATTACTGGACCTATGTCTTTCCAGCGATGGTTCAACCTTGGCGATCGACATAACTTTCAATATCACCAACATTTTTATCACGACAAACATGCCTCAGAGACGCTGAGGGCTAGCTGGAGCGCTGATCAATAGTATCCTCCATCTTGGTATTTCGTTCTCCCTCGGCTTCGCGGACGTCACCGCATCGGCGACAACGCATCTGGGACAGAGAAGAAGCCACAAATCTGCTTCTGGTATGGAGTGGCATGCGCGAGTATTGCTTTAGCTATTATGGTTCGCTTCGTGAAGATCAACAGAGCGCAGAGCGATATGACCGCCGATGAGACGGAGGAGCTTGGAAGAGAGTCTGACACAAGTGGCCGGAAGCTGGGCAGACCGAAGACCGGTTTCTTCAACAGGTCCCAGAGCAGAGGTCATAGGTTATGTGAGACTTGATAACTGCAGGATCTTGTACATAAAACACAAAATGCAAGCCAGGATACTCTGCAATATCAGGAAACATTTCTCTTCGAAAGAGCGTAAGCGCCCATCGAGAAGCCTCGGTGCCTCGCAGCCCTTCACCCCGCACTGCGGAGGAACGATCTCCCAGCAAGTCCACTTCGACTCAGTGACCATGTAAACAATAATTTATATTCTCGCAGTCGATAGAATCACGCGTGTTTTTGTAATGGCTTCGAAAACACCCATCCCCATCCCCTTCTCCGAACCTCCTTACCTTGCAGGCTTACCCTCCCCATACTATAATTCCTCCCACCTCAAATGGCAGAGAACATGCCGCGCCTTCATCGAAGAGAACCTGGTCAAACATGCTATGGACTGGGAGCGAGAGGAGACTGTCCCTGCAGATGTGTTCAAGAAATTCGCAGAGGCTAATATGCTGGTACCGAGTCTCCCGGCGCCCTTACCGGTGGAATGGTTGAAGAGATTGGGGGTGAATGAGATGCTAGGGGGATTGAAAGTGGAAGACTGGGACTATTTGCACACTGCTATCTACACGGATGAGGTTGGTCTCAGTTCTATAGGAATAGATAATAGTGTCTGACGCTGAATAGATGGCGCGGTCAGGCCTAGCAGGTCCATCGGGCTCTCTTACCACCGGTATCGCGTTCGGCGTTCCTCCGTTGCTCAAGTTCGGAAGCAAACAATTGCAAGAGCGCTTCTTGCCAGATCTGCTGCTAGGGAAAAAGAGGACTTGCATTGCTATCACGGAGCCTGGTGCTGGATCGGACGTCGCCAACATACAGACTACGGCGGTCAAGACCGAAGATGGGAAACACTACATTGTCAATGGCACAAAGAAATGGTATATTCGGCGCTGGTGTGTGGGGGTTCGAGCTGATCTGTGGCAGGATCACCAACGCGATATGGTCGGAGTACTCCTCCATGGCTGTTCGCACAGGCGGACCTGGAGCAAGCGGCCTCTCAATGCTCCTCGTACCGCTGAAGGGCTATCCTGGAGTTAGCATGCGCCGGATCAAAGTCGCCGGGCAGATCTCCGCTGGTACCACCTTCATCGAACTCGACGATGTCAAGGTTCCTGTCGAGAACCTTATCGGAGAAGAAGGCTTGGGCATGAAGTATATCATGACAAACTTCAACCATGAGCGGTTGACGATCGCGATTGGCGTTACGAGGCAAGCTAGGGTGGCGCTCAGCGCGGCGTTCGAATACTGTATGAAGCGGGAGGCTTTCGGCAAGACTCTGATGGACCAGCCGGTAGTGAGGCATAGGCTGGCAAAGTGTGGCGCGGAATTGGAAAGTCAATGGGCTTGGGTGGAGCAGTTCGTGTACCAGATGACGAAGCTTTCGAAAGCGGAGGCCGATGTCGAGTTGGGTGGATTGACCGCTCTGGCAAAGGCACAAGCAGGGAGAGTATTGGACGAGTGCGCGAGGTGCGCCGTCTTGTTGTTCGGTGGAAACGGGTTGACGAGGTCTGGGCAGGGACTGATTGCGGAGATGATCTATCGAGAGGTGCCGGGTGCGCGAATACCTGGAGGGTCGGAGGATGTCATGTTGGATCTGGCCGTACGGCAGCTGGTGAAGAACTACAAGAGCAAGACCAAAATGCTAGAGAGGCCCAGGGGAGATAGTAAAATATAATCGATCACCCAAGATAGATCGCCAGCCCTTGCGGGGCGCGTAGATTGAAGCCGCAGTTGGTTGAAACTATGCATGTACATTTATAAATGTTCTATCTCATGTCTAAGAGAAAGAAGAGCAGGAAAGCCAGAAAGGACTACAGCACCGTGGCCAGCACCACGAAATGATGGCGGGAACCCTGTAACGTGAGTCCTAATATTCCGACAAATAGAATCTACGAGTAACAAAGGGCTTACTACCAGAGCTCAGAAGAGCAAAATGTCTCACACAGTCATCTGCACATCGATCTCCTGCATCTTTGGCCCAGGCCTTCGGGCTTCATGCAAGCCGGCTTGAATAAGTGAAGCGAGCTTCCCAAAGCAAACCTATTAAATATCAGTCTCTTCCATTCGGTCCTAAAGGGCAATGCAACCAAGATACTCTAAACTACGTTCAGCTACCAGATGTTGTTCGTTCCCACATGGTATTGGTATTGGGATGGGCAAGGCAACGCAATTGGGTGAGAATAGTTACGGTCGGTACCTGTTCCAATTCTTTTTATATCCAGCTAATCGTAAGGAAGATTATCTCAACTATTTCTCCCACTGTTGAGCGCAGGCACTACCTACCTATATATCCAACTAAAAAGAGTCGAGAGACTAGAATACAGCTCAAGCTGTGCAACGACTGGGACATGTGGACAGAACTGGCGAAAAGGTAATACGTAGGAGTCGACACTGACTATGAAGTTCCCCTAGACATGTTGGTCGAGGCTTTCCAGCGAGATGGGTTACGATTGATGTTACAAAGCGACTCTTCTCGGAAAGTACTAAATCTTATCGTTGAACAAAAGCTGTTCCAAACAATGCCATATCCTGCTGCTGCTGGAGGACACCCTGACCAGAGTGAAGAGTGTCCAGCTATCGAAGGCTGCGCAGTGCAAGTAGAGATCAGTGGCGGTCCGGATTACAGCGATCTGAGAAGGGTAAGAACTAAGCACGGATAGGTCAAAGCTGTCTGCTGAGCAATGCTGATCAGCCCTCACGACATGATGAGCTCGCGCCCGTCCACCTCGAAGACCAGGACCCAATAAAGACCAGGAGAAGATCTTCCCGCAACGCAGATTCCTAGTAGCGCCTGACGAACCATTTCACCAGCTGAGCAATCATGCCGGAATCGAAGAAAAACTGGCGAAACCCCGGCCATGTTTTTCTCCGTCACAATCCTCTCACGGCGCTTTAAAACGTTGAATAGGGGCCATTCGGGCTGTTGACAAGTCTCACGTGATGATGATTTCCTTTGCAACAGTCAAACGCCATTCTGATCCATTTCAGTTAAAATCTAGCCCTCGACAATCTACGGCCAATCATGAACGTCTGCATGATTGAAACCAAGTCGGACTTCTATGATGATGATGGAATTGGAGGAAATATACTTGAGAACTCAGGCAGAATTGAGGTCTTTCGAAACACTGTTGACATCGTGATGGTAACAATGTTTATAATGACAGATAGTAGTTGTTTGAGAGGAGGTGGGAAGCCTGCAGAGGGTATACCTGTGCTTACTAAGCCCCACCTCAACGTGGTGGCTGGCCCCAACACATCGAACAAGTACAGCGAGTTGTCCGCGACTGCTACCCTGTCCACTAGCTAAGTACGGTGGATGTTCAGAGGGTAAAAGGTCTCACTTGGTATGATAGTCAATAATGGACGATGCCAAGCCAAGAAAGTGTCGGCCATCGTCCTCCGACATTACCGCAAACACCCAAGTGTCAATCTAAAAGCACGAGCGAAGCCTCACAAAGCGTAGCTCGATATGAGAGTACCCTGGCCGCATTGGAGATGCCCTGATCAGCGGCTCCTCGGGAGTCTCTTCTAGTTTCAGGTCATGGCATGATACGCTGACCTTTTCGATACTGGGTCCTAAAGGTTCAGAAGCAACAGAAAGTAGCAGAAGAGGCAGCGCCATGTCGGCGACATTTGTTCAGGGGTGCCTCC
>JAABUP010006558.1_pt1 | contig 16419 bp, 15 predicted proteins | sample 5559201 | NCBI WGS metagenome assembly JAABUP01 (sample SAMN10711887, study PRJNA513373) | rock metagenome | isolation source: Antarctica rocks | place: Antarctica
CGCCCACAACTCCAGCGTCGCCTCCATTGAGGCACCCGACATCCCACATACTCCAAATTGCCAGGATATACCGGATCTAGGGTAGGTCTTGCAACTGTAATGCTAACTCGCCAGGAGAAAGATGCGTTGTGGCAGCGGTTCTTTACAGCGGCCCCACTGCGGTGCCGCCATAGCCGGCGGCACGCCCCATAAAGCGACGATCTCAAGCGATAGGGGGCCAGGGCTAGACCGCTATCGCCCAGACTGTGCAAAGCTCTCCCATGTCATTGCGAGGGGCGCTTGCGACGAAGCGATCCAGGGGTCAGGCGCATGCACGCCGGCCCATGTGGCCCTGGGGATTGCCGCGCCGAAGCCGGCTCGCAATGACGGGTTCTTTTCGGATGAATTCCAGTCTAAGCTACTTTGGACTAGGCAGGCCGCACACCAACCAACCCGGCCAATCCCGGACAGGCCTTCAGCTCTTGCCCTTACCGGGACCCGTGTCGCCGGGCGGCCGGAAGAACCGTCCAACGACGTCCTTGAGCTGGTCCGGCGTCTGCGGCACGAGCGACATCCAGGACCGCAGCATCGCATCCGGCGAAAACCGCTCGGCCGCGTCGGTCATCTGCGCCTCGATCCGGCCCATGATGGCGGCCTGCATCGGCTTCAGGTCGGGCAGGCCCATGAACTGGCGCGCCTCGTCCGGGGTGCAGTCGATCTCGATGGTGATCTTCATCGTATTGTTCCTTCCGCAATGGCCCGCAATGACTTATCGTGGACGCAGACCGAAACCAATTCCAGCGCATTCCTCGCGCCAGGCGCTAAAACCCCAGCCGGCCCAGCAAGCTCAGCCGGCCCAGCCCCGGCAGCTTGACCGCCGGCTGCCGGATGTCGAGGCCCGCCACCCCGCTCAGGATATTGAGTTCGATCCCCTCCACCCAACCCAAGGTCAGCCCGGCATACCCGCCCAGCGTGATGCGCAGCCCGGTGCCGGACGGCGTGCGGCGCAGCCAATGTCCGTCGTAGGGATAGTCCTTGCCGATCGCGGTCGGCGGCAGGTTGGCCCGCATCTCCGGCACCGCGTCCATCACGGCGGTGACGAAGGTGTTGGAGTTCGGGCCGGGCCAGGCGCGGTAGTCGCCCTGGTTGCGGAACGCATACGCCTTGATCGCCGCCTGCATGCGCGGGATCAGCGCCGTGGCCGCGTCGCCGTCGGCGGCAAAGACCAGCAGCGGCACCTGGCCGAACCAGCGCCCGTCCGCCTCGAAGCCGTTCACCCGGATCGGGTCGCCCCAGGCGGTGTAGTCGTAGCGGGTGTAGGCGCTGTCGTCCGCTGCCTTGAACACGATCCAGCAGTGCGACGCGAAGATGCCGCGCCAGCTCACGGTCGGCGCGGCAAAGATGCGCACGGCCGCCGCCGGGTGCGCCTTGGCCGGGGGCAGCAGCCCGGCGCTGGAGCGGTCCGCGGTCCGCCACCCCTCGCCGGCGCCGACCAGGCGGTAGCGGACCGCGGAGATGGCCAAAGGCAGCAGGAACAGGACGGTGAACAGCAGCAGAAGGGTTTTCAGGATGGCGGGCACATGGCCTAGATGCGGCGCCGGCGCGGAGCGCGCAACCCTGCGCCCTACGCCATGTCAGGCCGGGCGGTCAGGCCGGGTGGATCGCGCCGCGCGCGGCCGGCTCCGAGAGCTGGTCCATGCCGGCTGTGGTGATCGGGTCGTGGACGACGAACAAGTACGACGCCGCCGAGACCACCCCGATGGCCGCGCCCACCACCAGGGCCAGTACGAACGATCCCGTCGACTGCACGATCAACCCGGTTACGGTCGGCGCCAACGCGCCGCCGAGGTAGCCGCCGAAGTTCTGCATCGCGCCGATCGATGCCGTGCAGTTGGTCGGCGCCGCCACGGAGCTGAGCGCCCAGGCGCAGGTGCTGGTGACATAGACCAGGAACAGCGACGCCGAGATGAACACGACCGCGAGCGTGTTGCTGGTGACGTAGGCCGCCGCCACCGTGCAGGCGGAGGTGCCCAGCAATGCGATGGCCGCCGGGTACTTGCGGCTGTTGACCGGCGAGACGCCGCGGCGGACCAGCACGTCGGCCAGGTAGCCGCCCAGCACGCCGCCGACCACGCCGCAGGCGAACGGGATGGCGGCGGCGATGCCGGTGGCCTTCACGCTCATGTGCCGCTCGATCTCAAGGTAGCCCGGCAGCCACGCCGCATAGATCCAGGTGAGGTAGATGCAGCCGAAGTAGCCGAGGATCATGCCCCACGTCGTCCGGAAGCGGAACAGCAGCTTCCACTCGCGGAACGTCACTTCGGTGCGCTGGCCCGGCGGGTCGCCCTCGGTGCGGTAGGCGGTTTCCTCCGCGGTCAGCGCCACGCTCTTGGGGTCGCGGTAGAGCGCGAACCAGACCACGGCCACCAGCAGGCCCGCCACCCCCATGATGACGAAGGTCGCGCGCCAGCCGAACGTCAGCATCAGGAAGGTGAGCAGCGGCAGGGCGATGGCGGTGCCGAGGGTGGAGGCGCAGTTGAAGACGCCGGTTGCCAGGCCGCGGTCCCTGGGGTTGAACCAGTCGCGCACGACCCGCGCGCCGGTCGGGAACTGCGGCGCCTCGCCCACGCCGAGCAGCAGCCGGGCGGCAAAGAACTGGTTGAAGCTGTGGACCAGCCCGCCCAGGAGCTGGGCCAGCGACCACAGCGCGAGGCCGGCCGTCAGCAGCCGCCGCGGCCCGATCTTGTCCACCATGGCTCCGGTCGGAAGCTGGGAGAACGCATACGACCACAGGAACGCGGACAGCAGATAGCCCATCTGCGAGATGGAAAGGCCCAGCTCCTCGCGTATGAGCGGGTTGGCCACCGCGAGCGTCGCGCGGTCGATGTAGTTGACCGCGCCCGCCACCACCAGCATGGCGAGCGCCGTGCGCTGGATCGATTTGAGCTTCGGCGTGGCCGTAACTGTAGCTGACATGGCAGCGATCCTTCCCCCGTTCGTTTGGCAAGGAGCCTAAACGCCGGACGGGCTGCGTGGCGAGGGCATTTCGACATCGTGCCGCGCCGGGGTGCGGCCAGCCCGGTGGTGGCAACCTGGATGGCGCGGAGCACGGTGTCACCAGCAGGACCCTCGCGGTGGCGGCCTGCGTCATTGCGCCGTGTCCCCAGGGTTCAGTCATGGATGCGCAGCCATGCGTCGACGGGCGCGCGTTCGGTAGTGAAGGCGTTCTCCGGCGCGTCGGGATCGGCGCGGCCGAGGGCCATGCCGCATACCACCGTCTGCTCCGCAGGGATGTCCAGGCGCCGTTGCAGGACCGCGTGGTACTGGATGAAGGCGGCCTGGGCGCAGGTGTCCAGCCCATAGGCACGCGCCGCGGTCGCGATCCCTTGCAAGAAGAAGCCGTAGTCGAGCCAACTGCCGCGGCCAAGGTCACGGTCGATGCTGAACACCAGGCCCACGGGCGCGCCGAAGAACACGTAGTTGCGGCCCATCTGCGCCGCCATGCGCGCGGCGTCGGCCCGGCCGATCCCCAAGGCGCCATACAGGTCCCATCCGACCTTGCGCCGACGCGCCAGATAGGGTTCGCGCCATTTCTCGGGGTAGTAGGCGTACTCCGCGACATGCCCGGCGCCTCCCGCCTGGTGCGCCGCCAGCAGCTCCGCCTCAAGCGCCGCCTTGGACGCGCCGGTGACGACGTGGACCTGCCAGGGTTGGGTATTGGAGCCGCTGGGCGCGCGTGCGGCTGCCGTCAGGATACGGCGGACGACTTTGGGCGGCACCGGGTCCGGCAGGAAGGCGCGTATGCTGCGCCGGCCTTCCAGCGCCGCCAGAACGGCCTCGCCGGCGGGCCTCGTCTGGATCGGGTCGGGGTCGGGCAACGGCTGGCACTCCACACTGAGTCGGGTTTGGCCACCATAGTTGGCTATCATAGTCGGGGCGCGCCGTTTGGGTTAAGCCGCATCAGGTCGAAGGAGAAGGCTTTTGGACGCAATCGACACCTACTGGTCGGATGGTTTCCCCCACGTCGAGGGCTGGGTGCTCGACCCCCAGCGCATCTACCTGAAACTGATCGACGCCTTGCAGCGCGAGGCCGGCATTACGGGCCACGTGGCGGAGATCGGCGTCTTCCACGGCAAGTTCCTGCTGGCGCTCGCGAGCCTGCTGGCGCCCGGCGGCAAGGTGACGGCGCTCGACGTGTTCGACGACCAGAGCAAGAACCTCGACGGCGCGGGCGTCGGCAGCCTCGAAAAGCTCATGCAGAACGTCTCGGCGTACGGGCGCACCGATGTCGACTACGCCTATGTCAAAGCCGACAGCAGCGCGTTGACCCTGCTGCAAAAGGTGGAGCTGACGCGCGATCGCGGGCCGTTCCGGCTGTTCTCCGTGGACGGCTGCCACACGGCCGAGCACACGTTGGCGGATTTGCAGACCGCGCAGGACTGCCTGGCGCCGGGCGGGGTGATCATCCTCGACGACTACATGCAGCCGCACTGGCCCGGCGTCACCCAGGCCGTCAGCCTGTTCTGCGGCAGCGTGCCGCGCGTGGCGCCGTTCCTGTATGCGCACCACAAGCTGTTCTTCGTCGGCCTGGGCTGGCACGCCCACTTCCTGCGCGCCTGCACCGAGGCGTTCGGCGCGCAGCCATCGGCCAAGGTCACGAGCATGTTCGGCAGCGGCGTGCTGACGATCTTCCCGTGACCGGCCCGATGTCCTGCGTCAGACCAACGCCAGCAGCGAGAGCGCGTAGATTAACCCGGTAACGACGAACGTCACCACCGTGTAGCCCATCACGCGCTGGATGCCGATACCGGCCATCGCCACCACCGGCAGCGCCCAGAACGGTTGCAGCATGTTGGCGACCTGCTCGCCCATCGCCACCGCCATTGAGGAGCCGGCCATCGAGGCGTGCAGCGTGGCCGCCGCCGGCACTACGAACGGCCCCTGCACCGCCCAGTGCCCGCCACCGCTCGGCACGAAGAAGGTGATGATCAGCGAACAGATATAGCTCCAGAACGGCAGGGTGTGCGCGCTGGAGATCGCGACGAACGCCTTCGAGATCGTGTCGGCGAGGCCGGTGCCGGACATGATGCCCATGATGCCGCCGTAGAACGGGTATTGCAGCATCATGCCGCCGGTCTGCTTGGCGGCGTTGCGCATCGCCGCGCCGTATGCGACCGGCGTGCCGTGCAGCGCGATGCCGCCGATCAGGAAGATCAGGATGATCATGTTCACGTCGAACGCGAGCGTCCCTTGCAGCCAGAGCACGAGCACCACGGCAAGCCCGGCCGCCAGCAGGAACAGGCTGCCGACGGGCGAGCGGTCCATGCGCCGGGCGATGGAGTTGGACAGGTCGGGGGCGGCCGGGGGCGCCTCCGGCTCGGGCACGAACACGGCCATGTCGTCGTCGGCCGGGCGGATGGCGATGAACACCACCGGCATGATCAGCACGATCAGCAGGGTCGGCAGCCAGTTGAAGGGGGCGAACACCGTGTCGGACAGGGGCAGTGACTGGCCGGTGATCTTCTCGACGATGTTGAGCGCGTTGCCGTGGGTGGCCTGGGTGAGCGCGATCGAGCTGGAGATGCCGCTGGCCCAGACCGCGAAGCCGGAATAGGCGGCGGCGACCAGCCAGCCGAAGTCCACGCGGACCTGCCGCGCCACCTCGCGGGCCAGGATCGCGCCGATCACCAGGCCGAAGCCCCAGTTCAGCAGGGACGCCGCCGCGGCGACCAGGAAGGTGAGCACCACGGCCTGGTTCGGGGTGCGCGCCAACGACACCAGGCGGCGCAGCAGGCGCGCGATCACCGGGGCGTGGGCGAGCGCGTGGCCGGTCGCGAGAATGAGGATCATCTGGAACGCGAAGCCGAGGATCGCGAAGATCCCCGTATACCACGACATGACGATCAGCGCCGGCGAGCCCTTGGGCGCGATCACCAGCGCGAGGAGGGCAGTGAGCGCCGTGAGACCGATCGCCAACACGAAGGGGTCGGGCATGTAGCGCTCGAACAGGTCGACGAACATCGGCGCAAGCGACTGCAAGCCGCGCCGGCGCGGTTGTGGGAGGGCGACGCTCAATTGTTTTATCCTTCTGCTCTCGCCTTCTAGCGACGGTTTCCAATCCCGGACGGGCGGCTATGAATGACGGCGGGGCATGGGGTTGCAACCAGAATCGGATGCCTTTCCGCAGGCGTAGCGACGAAAACGAAGGGTGCGCCGCAAATGGATGATGATGCGGCTCGGGATGCGGTCCAGGGTGAAAATCTGGGTTGAGCACGAACGCGCGGCCACGATGGGCCGCCGAGCGGGTGTTTTACCCGGCTGGCCGCTCGTCAGGCTTTGAGGCTGGTGGTGATGGCCACGGCTGAGTTGTCGTTGGACGATGCGGCGTAGGCTTTGAGCGCTCCCACGAGCTGGCTCAATATCCCGCCTGCTGGTTTTGCCGCAGGCTGGCCAGCCGTAGCTGTGGCGCTGGCCGCGGCGTCGGCGCTGGACGACGCCGGCTGCGTCCGGTGCGAGTGGTGGCCGCCGTGGTGGCCACCCACCTTGCCAGGGCCGCCGGCGGACGTTTTCGGGTCGAATTGCACTGGCGTCGCGCTACTTGTCCCCGCCGCGGCGGCTGTTGGCGCCGTGGCCACGTCCGTGGACACCGCCGCCGCCCCAGCGGCCACCGCCGTCGAAGCCGTCGTAGTGGCGGCACGTGTCGCAGTGGCACCGCCCGCGCCCGTCGCGGCCGATGCACCCGATTGCAGGTCGATAAACAACGCCTTCAAGTCGGAAATCACCTTGGCGGACGCGCTGCTGATCCCGCCTGCTGCGGTTGGGTTGCCGCTCACGTCGACAGAACCCGCCGCGGACGGGTCCGATGCGGCGGGTGGCGGACCGCGCGACGGGCGCGAACGGTTTGCAGCGCCGCTATCGGCGGTTTGGCCGGCACGGCTTTCTTTGAGCATTTGCCAGCGTTGGGAAGTGTCGCCTCCAAGCGAGCTTACAGATGACATCAGGGGCCTCTCCTGCGCGGAACTGCGCGTCCATGCGTCCTGCAACATGCATTCCACATCAAACGCCCGTCCGCACCGGGTCAGTCCGCCTTGGGGCATAGGCATTTGCTGCCGGTCGGCAGCCTCGTCCCGGCAATCAGAGCGGGGGGCCGAGGTCCTTGGCGCGCTGGATGTAGTCCACGGCGTCGCCCACCGTCGCGAGGCTCTCCAGGTCGTCCTCGGCGATCCGAACCCCGAACGCATCCTCCACCGCGACCGCCACGTCGATCATCGTGAGCGAGTCGATGCCAAGGTCAGCCTGGAACCGCTGGTCCCGGGTGACCTTGGCCGGTTTCATCTTGGCGTGTTCCTCGACGATGGCGGCGAACACCGCCTCGGTGTCGTCCCGATGCACGGCTGCTTCCTTTGTCATGCGGCTATCTCCCCATCGGCAAGCTGCTTCGCGCCGCGCGCCGATTGCAGCGCGTCGAACTCGTGGATCCAGGCAAAATCCTCGGGGAAGCGCGCGACCTTCTTGTTCCGGGCCTGCAAGGCGGGGCCATCCGGAAGGTGCAGGACCGCGTTCGTCGCCCATGAGCTGCGCTGGATTTTCCGCGTGCGCGCCCGGCGCAGCGCTTGGTACTGGCCCAGCACCGCCGCAAGGCCATCTGCCGCTTTGCCGGCCAGCAGCTCGGCCAAGGTGATGGCGTCCTCAATCGTGGTGTTGGCGCCCTGGCCGTGGTGCGGCACCATCGCATGCGCGCTGTCCCCCAGCAGGACGGCACGGCCGCGGTGCCAGTGCAGCAAAGGCCGCACGACGAACAGGCCCCACAACTTATGGTGCGGCACGGCGCCGATCATCTCGGTGACGGCCGGGTGCCAGCCCTTGAAGGCGTCGAGCGCCTCATCCGGCCCGATGTCGCACATCGACCCGGCGCCGGGCCAGGCCTGCGGACCCTCGATCACCGCGAAGTAGTTGATATCCTGGCCGTCGCCGCCGATCGCATAGTGCAGCAGGTGCGCGTTCGGACCCATCCAGAACTGGATGGCCTGCGGGTCCGGCAGTGCCGGCAACTGCCCGGCCGGCACGATGCCGCGGAAGGCGCTGGTCCCGGAATAGGTCGTGCCCTCGCCGCCGGCGACCCACTCGCGGATGATCGAGCGCACGCCGTCCGCCCCGACCACGAGGTCCGCCTGCGTGGACTGACCGTTGGCGAATTCGAGCGTGATGCCGTCGCCCTCGTCGGCGAGGCTCTGCAACCGGTGCCCCAGGTGCAGCCCCTCGCCCCCGAGCGCGCCGTGCAGGATGCGTTGCAGGTCGGCGCGGTGGATGCCGAAATAGGGTGCGCCGAACCGCTCCTGGTAGCGCAGGCCGTGCCGGACCGGATGGGCGGCGATGCGGCTTCCGTCCTGCCAGCTTCGGTAGATCAGCTCGGTCGGCTCGGTGGACACGGCGGCAACCTGGTCAAGCACGCCGAGGCGGCGCAGCTCCCGCGTCGAGTTGGCCGACAGCGCCACGGCCGCGCCGATCTCGGCCAGCTCCGGGGCCTGCTCGAAAACCGCCGCTTCCAGCCCGCGTTGCCGGAGCGCCAGGGCGAGCGTCAAGCCGCCGATGCCGCCGCCGACGACCGCTATCCGAAACCGCTGTGACGCCATTGCTGCTTTCCCGATAGGGGGAGGACATCTTTTTAGGCTGGATAGGTAGGGTATGGTCTGCGAATAAACCCGGTCAAGGGTGACTGGGCACGGCGGCCCGGCGCCTGTGGACGCGAACGAGATCAATGACGATAGGGGTAAGGCCGCATGGCCAGGGGAAATACGGTTGCTTTCGTGCTCGCAGCGCTGGCGCTCGGAGCGCTGCCGACCGCCGCCGCACCGCCTGCCGCACCATCTGCCGCAGCGCCGACCGCGCAGGCCGCTCCGGCGCCGTTGGCGATGGCGATGGCCGAGGGCGATGTCGACGTGCCCGACTTCGCGTTCCAGGGCGGCGAGCGGCTGCCGCTGCTGCGGCTGCACTACACCGCGCTCGGCACGCCGCGGCGCGACGCTGCCGGCAAGATCACCAACGCAGTCCTGCTGCTGCATGCGACGACCGGCACCGGCAAGACCTTCCTGGCGCCAAACCTCGCCAACTATTTGTTCCAGCCGGGCCAGCCGCTCGACGTGCAGCGCCACTACGTCGTGCTGCCCGACGGCATCGGCTTCGGCGGCTCGACCAAGCCGTCCGACGGGCTGCGCGGGCGCTTTCCGCACTATGGCTACATCGACCAGGTCGAGGCGCAGCACGCCATGCTGGCCGGCATGGGGATCGACCATGTGCAGCTCGTCGCCGGCATCTCGCAGGGCGGCATGCAGACCTGGCTGTGGGGCGAGCGGTTCCCGGACGCGATGGACGCGCTGATGCCGGTCGCCTGCATGCCGATGCAGGTCAGCGGGCGCAACCTGATGTGGCGGCAGGTCATCACCGGAGCGGTGCGCAGCGACCCGGATTGGCACGGCGGCGACTACGACGCCGCGCATCCGCCGACGGCTTGGATGCGGACGGCCGCCTTGATGTTCGCATTGATGGTCGGCACGCCCGAGACGCTGCAGGCGGCGGGGCCGGACCGGGCCAGAACGCTGGCCTACGACGACGAACTGATTGTGCAATACCGCGGGCGCGACGCCGGCGACGCCCTGCATGACTACGAGAGTTCCGGCGATTTCGACCCAGGCCCCGGCTTGGGCCGGATCAAGGCGCCGATGCTGGCCGTCAACTTCGCCGACGACCAGGTGAACCCGGCGCAGCTCACCGTCGCGCGCGACACGGTGCAGCGCCTACCATCGGCCCGCTTCGTGCTGCTGCCCGGCGGCTGGGGCCACGCGACGATCTTCCATGCGGAGGCGTGGGCGGACCCGTTGGGGCCGTTCCTCGCGGGCCTGCCGGGCCAGGAGGCCAGCCGATGACGCAAGGCGCCACCATGACGGGACCGTTGCAGGGCACCCGGATCATCGACATGACCTCGATGATCTCGGGTCCGCTGGGGACCATGCTGCTGGCCGACCAGGGCGCCGACGTGATCAAGGTGGAGGCGCCGGGCGGCGACCACACCCGTGCCGCCGCCAACCGCCGGGGCGGGTTCTCGGCGTCGTTCCTGAACAACAACCGCAACAAGCGCTCGGTCGTGCTGGACCTGAAGCGGCCCAGCGGCCTGGCGGCGCTGCTGCGGCTCGCCGCGGGTGCCGACGTGTTCATCCAGAACTTCCGCCCCGGCGTGGCCGAGCGCATCGGCATCGGCGAGGCGGCGGTCCGCGCGGTGTCGCCCCAGGTGGTCTATGTCTCGATCAGCGGCTTCGGCGAGCGCGGGCCGTATGCCGGCAAGCCAACGTATGACCCGCTGGTGCAGGCGGTCTCTGGCCTGGCGACGGTGCAGGCAGGGTCGGACGAGGAACGGCCGCGGCTGGTGCGGACCATCCTGCCGGACAAACTGACCGGCTACGTCTCGGCGCAGGCGATCACGGCGGCGCTGCTGGCCCGGACGCGCACCGGGGAGGGCCAGCACGTCCGGCTGTCGATGCTCGGCGCCGTGGTCGCGTTCCTGTGGGGGTCGGACATGGGCAGCCAGACTTTTGTCGATGAGCATTTTCCCCAGCAAGCGGCGGCGAGCTTTGCCGACCTGATCTACGAGACGGCGGACGACGCCATCAGCGTGGCCGTGCAGTCGGACCGGGAGTGGACGGCGCTCACCCGCGCATTGGACCGGCCGGAGTTGATGCAGGTGCGGGGATGACGGAGAAAGAGCAATGTCGTTTCTAAAAACTGATTTCCATCTCGATAGTTGCGGTGAAGCTGGGCTACAAAACAAGCGTACAATTCTCGGTTGCGCCTCTTATTCAGCACGTGTCAGGTCTACTCGCCTACTCTAACGGAAGGCCAAGCGCGCAACGTTGCCCAAGGCGGTACCCCGCGTAATCTGGTCGAAAATTCCCTTCGTAAACCAGCTTAACAATATTCGTAAATTCCGGAGTATGACGAACTGCCCCAGGCCAATTTTTTATTGCGATTTCCGTCGCTTGGCTGAGAGTGTAATGATAATAAAGATGATAAACAGCAGCCATGTTTGCTAGACTTGCAACAGCAGAACAGGGAATATCTGCATGCGCAGCAGTTGAGAATAAGCTGATCAGAGTACCTACAATAGTGGCAAGAGCTATCTTACACATATGTAATCATTATGGCATGGAGATCTTAAAGTCCATTCCAAAATCAATCTGTGTAAGCGATCGAGTGGCTGTTTTGGCAGGTGGGGCAATCTGGGGCCGATGGCGGGGCAGCTCATACCAACAGCCTTTTGTAATGACCGGTCCTACCCGCCTCTCCGTGCCGGAAGTCCATATGATGGTGGAGGCTGAAAGCGGTCATCACAAACGGCCGTTGGTATCAGCCATTTCGTGAACTACGCAATGGGCGAGCACCCGTATTCGAAGCAGCGCTATGCCGATGAGTAGCCGATGAGTACAGGCGCTGCCTTGGTGTGCTGGAACAGCGGCTGGAAGGGCGCGAGTTTATCTTGGGCGAGTACTCGGTGGCGGACATGGCGTGCTGGCCCTGGGTGCTGATCGCCAAGCCGCTTGGGCAGTTGCTGGACGAGTTTCCAAATGTCGCGCTGGCGCCGGGCGATCAAGGAGCGGCCGGCGGTGCAGGCGGGGGTGGACCTTGGCCGCGAGCTGCGCCGGTCCGCGCCGCCAACCGACGACGAGCGGCGGATTTTGTTCAACCAGGACCCGGCGTCAGTTTAGCGCTTGATTCCAATAGCGCAGGCTGGCGTGGTTGACCGGAGCGCCGGCCGCGGCGTTGCGTGCCATGACTTCCGCGTAGAAGGCCATCGCGGGCAAGGGTCCGAGCAGGTCCCGTGTCGCGGTGATAATCCGGGTGATCCGCAGGTGGTTATGGTCGAAGCCAGTCAGCCACCCGTCCGTGCCGGCGTAGAACCGGGCCATGCGCTCCAGTCCCGCCTGGAGTCCGGCGCGTGCCTGCGGGTCGCCGCGGATCGCAGCCGCCTCCGCCGGCGTCAGCACCGGTGCGCCGGGCACGGCGCGGCTGGGTTCCGCCAGCGGGAACAGCCATTGGATAAAATCGTGGACCGCCTCGATCCGCGCGTTGTCGAAGGCGAGCACGTCAGCCAGCAGGCGTCCGCGCCCATCGCGGCCGGTCCCGCGCAGGAAAGCGTGGATGGTGCCATACGCCGTCATGGCGGCAGCAGGCCATCCAGCAGCGCCTTGTGGAACCGGTCGGGCGCCTGGATTTGCGGCGCGTGCCCGAGGTCCGGGAACTCCACCAGCCGGGCATTCGGGATCGCCGCCGCCGCCGCTTTTCCAAGCGCGGGATAGTCGCCCAGGGTGGCCTGCACGGACGGCGGCGCCAGGTCCTTGCCGATCGCCGTCGTGTCCTTGTCGCCGATCATCAGCAGCACCGGCACCGCGAGCCGGCCCAGCTCATAGACGACGGGCTGGGTGAAGATCATGTCGTAGAGCAGGGCGGAGTCCCAGGCCACCCGCTCCTGCCCGGCGCCGCGATACATCCCCGCCAGCATCTGCACCCAAGGCTCGTACTCCGGCCGCCACGTGCCAGCGTAGTAGGTGCCGCGCTCGTAGTTCCGGATGCGGTCGGCTGTCGTGGCCCGTTCCCGCCGGTTCCAGTCGTCGACGCCCTGCCAGGGCACGCCCTTGGCCTTCCAGTCCTCCAGCCCGATCGGGTCCACCAGCACGAGCTGCTCGACGTCGCCGGGATACATGAGCGCGTAGCGGACGCCGAGCATGCCGCCCGTGGAGTGGCCGACCACCGTCGCGCGGGCAATGCCGACCTCCGCCAGCAGCGCATGGGTGTTCGCGGCCAGTTGCTGAAAGCTGAACTGGTAGCGTTCCGGCTTGGTGGACTTGCAGAAGCCAACCTGGTCCGGCGCGATGACGCGGTAGCCGGCCTGGCGCAGCGCCGTGATGGTACCCTCCCATGTGGCGGCGCAGAAATTCTTGCCGTGCAGCAGGACCACGGCGCGGCCGTTTGGGACATCGGGCCGCACGTCCATGTAGGCCATGTCGAGCGGCTGGCCCTGGGAGGAGAACTGGTGGTGCAGGACAGGGAACGGATAGGGGAACCCCTCCAGCTGGGCTCCGTAGGCAGGTCCGTCGCTGGCACGGGGAGAGGTTGCGGGGGCCAGGGCAAGGGCCGCCAGGAACAACAGGCGGGAGCGGGCCACTGAAGCGCTCACCCCTGGGCGGAGGAGTCCAGGCGTCGCAGCCCGGCATTGAACCGCCGCCAGTTTGCCACGTAGCCCGCGGCTGCGGCGCGGAGCTTTTCGACCGCGGCCGGGTCCAGCGTCCGCACGGCCTTGGCCGGCGAGCCGACGATCAGGGAAAAGTCCGGGAACGCCCTGCCCTCCGTCACCAGCGCATTGGCGCCGACCAGGCAGCCATCGCCGATCCGCGCCCCGTTGAGCACGGTGGCGCCCATGCCGATCAGCGACCCGTCGCCCACCGTGCAGCCATGCAGGATGGCATGGTGGCCGACCGTCACATCCACGCCGACCGTCAGCGGAAAACCCATGTCGGTATGCAGCATCGCCCCGTCCTGGATGTTGCTGCGCCCGCCGATGTCGATCAGCTCGTTGTCGCCCCGCAACACCGCGCCGAACCAAATGCCAACATCCGGCGCCAGGCGCACGCGGCCGATCACGTGCGCGTCGGGGGCGATCCAGCAGCGCCCGGCCTCCGGCAGTTCAGGCACAAGGCCGTCGAGAGCGTAAACCGGCATGGCGCCCCTCCTCAGTTCATAGTCCTTAGTTCTAGTTCAAGGATTGCGTGGATTGCGCCGCCATCGGCAGGCCGACGTAGTTCTCCGCCAGCACCTTCGCCGCCGTGCGGGAGTGCAGGATCATGTCCAGCTCCGCCCGTTGCCGGCGCGCGTCGAACTCGCTCGTGCCGTCCTGCCGGTGCATCATTGAGGTGAACCACCAGGAGAAGTGCTGCGCCCGCCAGACTCGGCGCATCGCCGTCGCCGAGTACGCCTCCAGCCCCTCTGAGGCGCCGCGCTGGAAATGGTCCACCATGGCGGGCGCCAGCACGGCCACGTCGGCGATGGCGAGGTTCAGCCCCTTCGCCCCGGTTGGCGGCACGGTATGGGCGGCGTCGCCTGCGATGAACATCTTGCCGTGCTGCATCGGCTCGCACACGAACGAGCGCATCGGCACGATATTGCGTTGGAAGATCTCGCCCTCCTTAAGCCGGAAGCCGTCGCCGGTGACGCGGCTTTGCAGCTCGTTCCAGATGCGGTCGTCGGACCAGTTGTCGACGCGGTCGTTGGGGTCGCATTGGAAGTACATGCGCTGCACCGTCTCGGAGCGGGTGCTGATCAGCGCGAAGCCGCGGTCGTGCCGGGCATAGACCAGCTCGTCGGACGACGGCGGCGCGTTGGCCAGGATGCCGAACCAGCCGAACGGATAGATGCGCAAGTACTCCTTGCGCAGCGCCTCCGGGATCGCCTGGCGGCAGACGCCGTACGAACCGTCGCAGCCGGCGATCATGTCGCAGTGCAGCTCCTGCGCCTGGCCGTCCTTGTCGGTGAAGCGGATCAGCGGGTCGCCGCCCACGTCGTAAACGCCCGTGTTGCGGGTCTCGAAGGCGATCTGGCCGCCGTCCGCGAGGCGGGCGGCGATCAGGTCCTTCAGCACCTCGTGCTGGGGATAGACCATCACGCTCTTGCCGTCGGTGAGCTCGTGCAGGTCGATGCGGTGGCCGTGGCCGTCGACGCGCAGCTCGAAGCCCTGGTGCCGGAAGCCCTCCTGCATGAGGCGCCCGCCCACGCCGGTCTGCACCATGAGGTCGATGGTGCCCTGCTCCAGCACGCCGGCGCGTATGGTGGCCTCGATCGCCGGGCGGGAGCGGCTTTCGACGACAACGCTGTCGATGCCGGCGCGGTGCAGCAGGTGGGACAGCATGAGCCCAGACGGCCCGGCGCCGACGATGCCAACTTGGGTGCGCATTGCTTCCTCCTTCTTCCGCTTAGGAACGCTGCGCCCGCACGTCGAGTACGGCGCAGCGGCCCTGCTTGCGCACCGCATATAGGGCGCCGACCAAAACTTGCCCCCTACCAAACCTCGAACCGCCGGGTCAGTGCGTCCAGCCCTGGTAGCTCCCCACGTTGTCGCGGGTGATGAGCTGCGAGGGCATCAGGATCATCGGGTTCTCCGGCTTCTTGCCGTTCATGATGTCGACGCCCGTCTGCACCGCCAGCTTGCCCATCGCGTAGGGGTCCTGGCTCGCCGAGGCCTGCACTTGGGTGCTGCCCTTCAACGCGCCCACGATGTCCGGCGCACCGTCCACCGAGGCGATGACGATGCCGGTGCGGTTGAGCTGCTTCGCCGCCAGGTCGGAGCCGATCGCCTGCGGGTCGTTGATGGCGAACACACCCTGGATGCTGGGGAACCGCGTCAGGTAGCCCTGCATCACGTTCAGCCCGCCGTCGCGCGATCCCTTGCCGTCCTGGTCGAACGAAAGCAGCTTGATGTCGGGATACTTGGCCAGGATGGTCTTGCAGCCGTTCACCCGGTCGATCACCGCCGACACCTGCGGCCCGTTCTGGATGACGACGTTGCCCTTGTGGTCGATCTTGTCGGCCATGAACTGGCAGGAGATCTCGCCGGCCTGGACGTTGTTGGTCTGCACCGTGGCGTCGGCCCCGGCGGCGGCCACGTCGACGCCGACCACGGTGATGCCCGCCGCCTGCGCCCGCTTGATGGCCGGCGCGATGGCGCGGGGGTCCGCGGCGTTGACCAGGATCAGGTCGACTCCGGCGGAGATGAAGTTGTCGATCTGGGTGAACTGCTTGTTCAGGTCGTAGTCCGCCGAGGCGATCGTGATCTTGACCTGCGGGTTGATCTGCTGCGCCGCGTCGGTGACGCCCTTGCCGATGGCGCCGAAGTACGGGTTGCCGAGCGAGCCGACGGTGACGCCGACCGCCTTGAGGTCGCGGGCGGCAGCGGAGCCGGCCGCGAGCGCCAGCGCCGCGGTGGCCAACAGGATCGTTCTCAACATCAAGCGTTTCCTCCAAGCCCGGTTGTTTCCGCGGCGGCTGGGCTGCAACCCGCCGGCGGCATTGGTCGTCACGTCCGCGCGCTGCCCTGCAGCCGGGCGCGGTCGAGCGCCACGGCGCCGATGATCACCAGCCCCTTGACGATGAACTGCCAGATATCCGAGACGCCGACCAGCGTCAGCCCGTTCGACAGCACCGCGATGATCAAGGCCCCGATCAGCGTGCCCCAGATCGAGCCGATGCCGCCGACGAAGCTGGTGCCGCCCAGGATGACCGCCGCGATGGCGTCAAGCTCGTAGCTTTGGCCGAGCTGCAAGCCGTTGGCGGCGAACAGCCGCGCCGCCGACATCACGCCGCCGAGGCCGGCGAGCAGGCCGGAGGTCGCATAAACGAACA
>JAABUP010006559.1_pt1 | contig 16418 bp, 18 predicted proteins | sample 5559201 | NCBI WGS metagenome assembly JAABUP01 (sample SAMN10711887, study PRJNA513373) | rock metagenome | isolation source: Antarctica rocks | place: Antarctica
TGCATGGCGGAGCGGGTGGCGCGGCAGCGACGCGCCGCTCGCCCCCGGCGGCCGGCTGGACAAGGGGGCGCGGGGCTTTGCTGGCGGCGCGCATCGGAGCGGCCGCGGGCGCCCCGGCCGCGGCGGCCAGGCAGGCGCGCAGCGAGCAGCGCGCGCAGTGCACGCCGTCGACCAGCTCCGCGCCGGTCGCGGCTGCGAGGCAGCGCTCCAGGGTCGCGCCGCGCCGTACATGCAATCCGGGGCCCTGCACCCAGAGCCCAGGGGCGCTTGAGCAACGATCTTGAGGTCCCGCCGACAGCAAATCGGCGCGTCCTCTCCAGCGCGCGCTCAGCTGTGGACAGCATGTCTCGTTGCCATGCCGGCCCATCGGCTTGACAGGGGCTTGGTGCAGGCGTGCGGCAGTGCGCTGCCCCGGCTTGCTGCACGGCCACTGTGCTATGCAGAGCAACCTGCTACCGCCGCGTCTCTGCCCGACATACATACAATGAAAGTCTCAGAAGGCAGTACGGGCAACCCGTCTGGGGCAGAGGTGCAGTACGCAGCTGGAGGAAAGGCACAGGCCATGCGCCACGCGCACCATGGGCAGCGCCAGCGCCAGCGTTACGAAGGGCGCGACGTGCGAAGCGGACGTCGCGCTGCAGCGCGCACACGCCATTTCCTCCAGCGTCGCGCCGGCCAGCGGCGGCCGCACCGCGCGCTGCCAGGCGGCCAGGCCGCCGCGCGCCTGCGGGCCCACATCCGGCGCCCATGGCTCGCTCGGCGTAGGCGCCAACGGCTCGCTCGGCGTAGGGGCCAACGCTTCGCTCGGCGTACCGAAGTGCATGTTCCCGAGCCCGCGCGCGCCCGGGTCCCCATGCGCCTCTAGGCCCTTGAGCGCGTCCAGGGCGCCGCGCGCCGCCCGCACGCCGCATGCTGCGGACCGCACAGCAGCAAGCGCCGCCGCGCCGCATTTCGTGGCATGCTCCGCAGGCTGCGCCAGCGCTGCCAGGCCGTCGCGGCCGGCGCGAAGGGCACTGCTTGCGGTCCCGGCTGCGGCCCCGGGGGAGTCTGGGCGAGCGGGCGTGTCCCGCGCAGCGGGCAGCGCCAGCGGGGGTTCCAAGACCCTGGCAGCGGCGCCGGCTGCCGCAGGCAGGTCGGGCGCCAAGGCCCCCTCTGCCGGCTGGCGCCGTGTCGCTGCGACCTCGGGCGCGCTGGGAGCGGGGGCGGCCGCGCAGCCGGCCTCCATGCGCGTGCAGACCTGCGCGCTCAGCACATGATGTGCTGGTGCTCCCGTGCACTCTTCCTGCTCACGACTCCGCAGCAGCAGGGTTGTTGAGGCTGCCCACTTCAGGTGAGCGCATGCAGCATCACGCTGCCAAGCATGTGCCAGAATAGTCTGTCTGCTTCAGGGCACCACGGAGACTGGCTGGACACGCGTCGGCATCAGCGCCAGACCTGAGCATGCTCGCGTACGGACGGCGCGCCTGGGCGTCTGTGGCGTGCGGCGGGCGCGGCACGGCGGCGCACACCTCGGCCGTCAGCGCGCCCAGCAGCAGCGCCAGCGCCTCCGCAGCGTCCTCCTGCTGTCCGTCCTGCAGCAGGCCCACCGGCGCATGCGCCCTGCGCCGCCAGCCCACCGCGCAAGTGGGCGTGCACTGCCACTCGCGCAGGACGTGGGGGCGCGCATACGAGGACTGGCCACTCCGGCTTTCAGGCGATCTGGCTGTGACCGCACCCATGCAGCACGCGGGGTCGGTGCAGGGCACGCACTTGCATGGTCGGCATGGGCGGGGGCAGCAGCTTTCGGCAGCAGCCGCTCTGCAACAGTGCCCAGGATGCCGTGCAACTGGAGGTCGTTGCCACTCTTGAAGACTATAAAGCATTGGCTGCGCTGGCCGGCAGTCGACAGGTTCACAGCTTGCCCGCTGTGCCAGGCAGCGCCTGCAGGCCGGACATGGCGCCGCAAGCGCGAGGCCGGCAACGGCCGGGCAGCTCATAGATGCGCTGCGGCATGCCCCCCCGGTCGCCCAGCAACAGGGCAGCGAGCGCCGGGCGGCCTGGGACACGGCGGCGCAGCGCTCGGGCCGCACCTGAGGGCTTGCAGCTGGGCGGCGGGCCGCGCGGCGCGCTCGGGCTGCACCTGAGGGCAAGCAGCACGGCGGCGGGCCACACGGCGCGCTCGGGCCGCACCTGAGGGCGAACAGCAGGGCGGCGGGCCGCACGGCGCGCGGCCGCGGCCCGGGCTGCGGCGCGAGCGCCTGCAGGACAGCACGCAGCTCCGCCAGCAGCGGGGTCTGCGGGGGTTCGTCGAAGCCCCGCCGCGCTTGCCGCGCCTGCGCCACGGCCGCCTCCGCGCCCTGCAGGTGCGCGAGCATGGCCGGGGCGCTCGCGAGGGCCTGCGCGCTCGCCAGGCCCCTGACAGGCTGCTGCAGAGGCAGAAGATCCCGCAGCCAGCTTGCGTGACACAAAGAGCCAACAGTGGCCCGCGCACAGAGCGCAGCGCACTGGACCTGCCAGTCTGTTGTGGAAGCAAGCTCCAGAGCCCAGTGAGAGCGGCGCTCAAAAGATACATGGACGCGACGCACCTGCAGGATGCTGTTGACAAAGCAAGTGTTGCCCAAATTCTTGATGCTCGCCACATGCAAGCGCACATCTTCACTGTGCATGTGCGACCGGGCAACTGTATTCGCTTGCCTGTCAAGCACTGACAGCCCGCGGGCCGCGTCCGGAGAGTACGTCGTACAACACCGAACTGCCAGAAGAGAAAACCCGGCAGCACTGCGGGGGTTTGCTCTGCCATAACAAGTACAGCAAGCTGTGCAACCACAATGATTGCCGGCGCACGGTAGGTCTTTTGGCAGGCCTGCTCTGTGAGGCAAAGCTAGCTGCGTGCAAACAATCTTGTGCTCGCTCCGCAGCAGCCCGCAAACGCTGCGTCTGTGTGCACCTGACGCTGGAGTGTTGGCAGCGTTTCCCTGTGTGGCGGGCTTGCAACCTCGGCAAGCAATTGGCCAGCGTATAGGAAGGTCCTGTGCCTGGGCGCCGTCCAGTAGTCCAATATGGGGAGCTTGAAAGACACTGGCAGCGCGGGAGCTGCCCATGTGGGTACCACAGTGAGTGAGGGTGGCGCAGCCGCTAACGGGGGCGGCCAGGCCGCCGCGCTGCCGCCGCAGGAGGCCGCCGCCCGGCCGCAGCTGGGGACCGCCGCCGCGGCGCCGCCGCCGCAGGGGGCCTGCGCGCCTGCAGACGACCCGGCCGCCGCGCCGCGCTCGGGCAAGGCTCGCCGGGTGGCCCTGTTCCTAGCGTACGTGGGCGACGGGTACCAGGCATGTCCCGGCCCGCTCGGCCACCGCCTGGCCGCCGCCGCCCCATTCTTCCAACTCTGCCTCTCTCAGGGCGAGCGACGGGCTGGAGCCTGCTCACACGCACAGCCGCCGCCGCGCAGGGCATGCAGCACAACCCGGGCACGCGCAGCATCGAGGACGAGGTCATGGGCGCGCTGGCAAAGGCGGGCGCCGTCGCGCCCGTCAACGCTGGCAAGTACGACAAGGTGGGGCCCTGGGCGCTGACGCTGTACGCCAAGGCGCTCCGCAAATTCAACGCACCGACTCGCTCGGGCCATTGTGCTGACGCACAGAGCAGACGCGTGCGGCAGCAAGGCCAGCTCTGCCCGCTGTTTGGTGCAGTTGCTGTGGCGAGCCCTGTGGAGGCTGGCGGTGGCGGGGTGCGAGCGCTGAGCCAGCATTCGCAGCCGTCCTCTGCCACACCTCGCGTGCGAGGCGGCGCGCTGGCGTGGGCCAGGTGCACTGGTCGCGTGCGGCGCGCACCGACAAGGGCGTGAGCGCGGTCGGCAACGTGGTGTCGCTAAAAATGCTCATCGGCGCGCCCGACCTCCTGCAGCGCATCAACGCGGCGCTGCCGCCGCAGGCGCGCGCTCCGCGCCGCCAGCCCCGGCGGTCGCCAGGAGCTGGCGCTACATGAGAACAAACCTGCACCCACTCGCGTTGAGCGTGCATGCATGCTTGCAGTGGGGGGGGGCAGGCGGGGGCAGGGCCGATGCCGCGCGCGTTCATCATGTCACCAAGGAATTGCTGCGTGCCTCGTACAGAGGCTTACAGGACAAACACGGGGCATGCCTGCCCATGCAGGTGCGTGTGCTGGGCTTCGAGCGCGTGACCAAGGGCTTCGACGCGCGCCTGCAGTGCGACCGGCGGCGCTACGAGTACATCCTGCCTGCGGCCGCCTTTCGGCGCGACCCTGCTGCGAAGCCTGCTGTTGCGCCCGGCGCGCCAGGCGCCGCACGGGTTGGCGGCGTCGCAGGCGACAGCGGCGGCGCTGACGCGCCCGCAAACGCCGCGAACGGTGATAGTGCATGCGCAGAAGCGGCTGGGGGAGCGCCGCCCGAGAGTCGAGGCCCAAGGACATGCGCCGGGGTTGCTGCAGCGGGCGACCCAGCGCATGTGGCCGCGGAGGCAGGCGCGGCGCGGGACAGCGCTGGTCCGCTCGCCGCCGCAGCGCAGCCGCCCGCGGCAGCGCAGGACGGCGCGGCGCCCCAGGCTGGAGGCGGGGCGCTGCCGTGCGACCTTGGCCCGGCCGAGGGCGGCGGCGCTGCCACGCCGAGCAACGGGCCGCCTCGGGCGTGCGCCGCGGCGGCGCCTGCTGCGCATGCGGCGGGCAGCAACGCAGCGGGCGCGGCGCACGCAAGCCTAGGTTTAGCGCCAGAAGCCCCGGGCTCAGACGCGGGGCGGGCGGCGCTGGAGGCGCCGCTGAGCGAGGCCGAGGTCGCGGCCGTGGACGCGGAGCTGGCGCGCTACGAGGGCACGCACAGCTTTCACAACTTCACCGTGCGCATGGCCGCGGGCGACGCCGCCGCCAAGCGCTTCATCCTCAGCTTCCGCGTGGCCGGCGCGCTGACGCTGCAGGCGCGCCCCGGCCCGGGCCCCGGCCCGGCGCGGAACCGGGGCAGCGAGTGGCGTCACCTGGGGTAGCGCTGGCGGCACAGCGTGGTGGACTGGGCGGGCTGCTGCGATGCGGCTGGTCAACGGCAGTGTCCTGTTTGACCAGGCTCCCGCGTGCAGACCTGCTCCGCATCGCTGCGGGCGTGCGCGCAGAGCTGCTCCTGTGCGACTAGCATGCCGAGCCTGAGCCGGGGGTGCGCTGGGCTGCCCCGCGCCGCACCGCGCTGCTTGCGGGCGTGCCGCGCCGCCGCGCTGCGGCAGACGTGCGGAGCCGCACGGGCCGGGCTGGCGGCCCAGGGCGCTGACACCTGGGCGCGCGCGGGCAGGGGCGGCACTGGGTGCGCCTGGTGGTGCTGGGCCAGAGCTTCGTGATGCACCAGATCCGCAAGATGGTCGGCGCGGCGGTCGCCGTGTGCCGCGGCGCCGCGCCGCCGGGCTTCATTACGGCCGCGCTGGCCGCGCCGGCGCCCGTGCCCACGCCACTCGCGCCCGAGCTGGGCCTATTCCTGGACGAGTGCATCTTCGACAGCTACAACGCGCGCTGGGGCGCGGATGGCCGCGCGAACATCGCGCGCGCCGGCGCGCTCGGCGTCGCGGCCGAGGCCTTCAAGGCGCGTGCTCGCCGCCCCTCGGAGCAACTCTGTTGTGATGTGTGTGGGGCCACAGGGCAGCGGCCTTGCCTGCTTCATTTCACGTCAGACAGGGAGTCGGTGCCGGACCGGCAGCGCTCGAGCGGCGTGTTTGTGGGCCCTGCGCCAACCTGAGCATGCGAGGGCGCCCCCGTGTTACTTTGCAGTGCTGGTTGTCAGATTGCTGTGCAGCGCCAGCCACATCTGCTCGCGCGGCAGCCTGCAGCAAATGGCGGCCTGTCCAGTGGCGCGCCAGTAGCCTTGTCGCGAGCTCGCCCTCCCAAACCTAGGCGCATCCGACACACTGCCCCCGGCGCCCCGAACCGCGCGGCGCGCGCGCGCAGGCGACGCATGTGTACCCGCACATTGCGCGCCGCGACGCCGCCGCGGGCGTGAATGTGGCCTGGCTGCGCAGCCTGCGGCCCGGCGCGCCCGCGTGCGGCGGCGCGCCGGCGGCGGCGAGGGCGCCGCAGCGCAGCGCCGGAGCGGCGCCGCCGCCGGCGCCGGCGCAGCAGCAGCCAGGCGCTGCTGCGCCTGTGCCTGCGCAAGCGGCGGCGGCGGGCGCGGCGGCGGCGGCTGCGGCGGCTGCGGCAGCTGCTGCCCAGAGCTTGCCCGCTTCTGGAGCTGCGGAGCGTTCCGCGCCGGCGCCGCTGTCTGCGCCCGCTGCACCGCCGGTGACGACTGAGCCTTGTGCCATCCAGGCGTGTCTTTGTTGTAGCCATGCTGTGTCAGGCTGCAGCGAGCATGCTTGCGTGGGCACATTGGTGCGGCTGTGAGCTGTGCCATGGCATGGCGGTGCACCTGATGCAGGATCTCTGTCGTGCGCCTCAAGCTCGTTCAACCCACTGGTGCCTGCATTGATAGGCTGTCTTGCCCGCCTGATGTGTCCCAGAGCATGGACAACTCACACTCCATTGCCTGCGCAGGCGGCAGCAGCTGTGGACCCTGGGCGCTCCGCAGCCGAGTCTGGAGCCAGCGCGCAACCCCCAGCGGCACGGCCGTCCCCGGCACACGAAGAGCCCCGGCCCGCGGCCGGCGCCAGCGCCGCCCCCAGCAGGGGCGCCAGGCCGCTTGCAAAGCGGCCGCGCGAGCAGGCGGCAGGGCGGCGAGGGGGACGCGGCGGCAGGGCAAAGCGCGGGCGCGGGGCCTCAGGCCGCGGCGCGAGCCCCGGCCGCGGTCGCGGCGCCGCGCAGGGCCGGGGCACAGCCGCAGCCGCGGCGGCGGCGTCTGCGGCAGCGGAGTGGTCGGACTGACAAGTGGGGGCGCTCCAGGGTGAGGCCGGTCGTGCCGACCTGCGCGACCGCATGAGGGCAGCCGGAGGCCTGCCTTGCCCGGCCTGGAAGCACACTGCTGTGCGACCCGGTGCCTGAGCTGGCCGCCCAAGCAGCTCCCTGCCAGCCAGCCTTTGGACGCTCGCAGGAGTGTCAGGAGCGCATGAGTAGGATGGACACGGGCGATCGACAACAGAACGCCTGTTAAATGAACGCGTGGGGAGTATTTCACACTGTCATGCAGATCGGATTCTTCCCGGCAAACATCACAGCATCAGTACAGCCACGCGCCATATGCCGTGGCCAGGAGGCAAGGGCGTGCCTGCCCCCTGTCCGCTCGGACATACACATTCATACCAGTCCCCGTGGCCAGCATGGGTATGCAGGGCCCCAGAGCGCCTCTGCCCATCCTTGGTAGACAGATGGCACCACACACACTACCAGTATGGGCTCCCGCATGACACACATGCCGACCAGCGCATTGCCATAGACATGCAAGCGCACGGACATGTCAGGAGGGTTGCAGACCGTCCGTCCAGCCCCAAAGTGGCCAGTGCAGTGGCAATGACAGCTGCCTATCAACAAAAAACACAGGGCCAGTGCCATCGCAGTGGTGATGCAGAAAGCAGCCCCGTCCAGTACCGACTTCGTTGGAGTGCACCCCGTCACCGAGCAAGGACCATAGCTGGTTAGACATTATGACAATGAGATCAGCGCATGGTGCGCTGCGCATCCGATTATTAGTGCTGCGCAGCCTGCGCGAGCAGCCGCAATGCAGCGCCATCTAGACAACGCTCGCAGCAGCATGTAAGTATTGTAGGCGCTGCAGATCATCATACTTCAGGCCCTAAAAGAGCGCATATTACCCAACAAGCTCTTCAGCCCTTCCAAGTCTCACCAAGATATCTGTCCTCGAGCGCAGGAGGCCCTGCCGAGAAAAATGAGGAACCTGTGACCTGGATGTCATGTGGTGCATCACTGCAGCGCGGCCCTACAACGTGCTGGCACAGAGCTTTGGCGCCATGCTGCCTGCTACACTGCCCTGGCAGGGCAGCAGACCCACCAAGTCCTCGCGGCAACTGTACAGCACACCTCACAACACGCAAAACCTCCCCGCGGGACGCTCTCATGCTGGAGCTCGTCACAAAATCCAAGGCCAGCCTGCCACACCAGCGTCCCGAGCGGGGCTGCCGCGCCCCCCGCCTCACTGCAAAATCAACCGGCTTTGCCCGTCAGCCGCACTCCAAAAAAAACACAGCCTCGCCGTGTCACTTGGGCTCTGCCTTATGACGCGGGCGGCCCCGCGCCCCAGCCGGCGCTGGGCCAGCGCTGCCCTATGCGCCGGCTGGCGCTTCTTAGGCGCCCGCCTGCGCTGCCCGACCAGGGGCCTCTCTCGCTCCCCACAGCGCGCCTGGCGCGGTTGCCAGCCGCCCAGGACCAAGGCGGCGCCCTGCAACGCAACCCGGCGCCTGGCGCGCCTGCCCGCGACGCCGCCGCGCGGGGCCACGCAGCGCGGCGCCCCGCCTCACACAGCCTTCACACTGCCATGCTCGTCGGCGCCGCCGAAGGTCGGCGGCCCTGTTAGTGGGTAGATAGGCGCAGCGGCGGCCGTGTGCGCGGCGTTCGTCTCCGTCTGCGTGCTCACGTGCTCGTCCTGCAGACGCGCCAAAATGTGAGGCCCCCGCACGCTGGTCGAGCGACGCGACTTGCAACGCTGCGAAGGGACGCTTGGCACGCGTGTTGGGGCAAAGACGCTTGCTTCAGTCATCTCTGGGCATCAACGCATTGATGCATAGGTTGCTGCCTCAGTTGATCCAAGTTGGGACATGCTTTCAAACTACACCGTCTCTGCAGTGCAAGGTCATGGAGCTGCACTGATACGGGCGGACGGGTGAGCTCTGCGGGGCTGCGCCTGCTGCTTGGGGCGGAAGAACAGGATGAGGACGCCCAGCGCAAACTGGATGGCGCCCAGCACGATCATCGCCGTCTGCTTGCCGCCGTGCAGGTCGAACAGCGCGCCCGTGACGTACGGCCCTGCAGGGCAGGCACCCGTCATGTGTGATCATGCGGTGCTGCGCTGAGCGTACTGCAAGAGCCTCGCACGCGGCAACAGTGAGGCGCGCAACACTCTCACAGTGAGGGTAAGGCTGGCTTGGCTGTAATGTGGTCTTGCAGACCTTCAAGCCCTTCCGACAAAGGGCTGCGCACCGCAGAAGCCGCCCAGTGCGCCAACGCTGTTGAAAATCGCAATGCCCACGGCTGCGCCCTGGTCGGAGGAGGGCACAGGGCGGTCGTTAGTCCGCGCACGCTGCCGCGCGGCCTTGCAGGCGCGTCCTCCCAGCGCAGGGCGCCACAGGTGCACAGAGACTGCATGAGCCGATAAGTGCCTCGTAACACCTTATCATTGTGATGACTGTGATAACACCCAACCAGTAAGTAAAAGGTCGAGGCAGGATATCACAGGCGCCGCACCTCCCCGTGCAGGAAGGTCTTGGGCCAGCTCCACCTGCAGGGACGCACGCGTTTATCGATGAATGTTGCTGAAACCCTGCCATGCGCGCACTGAGCCAGCCCGCGCAGTGCGCGCTTGCCGCTGCTGACACGCACGAGAGGACCCGCCGGTGCACCGACAGAAGCAGCTGGAGCCTGTGACATACAACTTCAGCGAGCTGCGGAACCTGCAACCCTGGTTTTGAAGGTTTAGACGGGGAATGACATGCGCAGCGCTATCAACATCAATCGACATGACTCTGTAGCACGGACAGCCAGGTGTGCTGAGCCGCGGGCGCGCACATGGGCCCGTGCACTGCCCACACGCCCGTGGCAGCGATGATGAGAATGACGTAGCCGCCGATGGGGTTCACGGCCGCGGTCGCGGGCACAGCCCTGCACAGGCGCCGCATAGCCTGTAAGACTGGCCGCCACCGATCCCATACCCGCTCCACAGGTGCCCTACACCGACCCGCCATACACACGCCCCCGCTGGGTGCATGTGCAAAACACCGCCGCATCAGCAGACGGGCGGCATGCACAGAAGGCTTTCTGAAGGCTTGCAAAACACATCTGCGCAGAGCACGCTCGTGCCCTATACCCTAACCTCTTTCAGTCTCAGGCAGGGAGCGCACTCCTTCGCCGCCGGCAACTTGCCGGGAAGGTGCATCACACCCAAGCCGCTTGCTACTGGCATTGCGCCCAGCCTCGCACGCTGTGCTGCACACTGACGCTGCGGCGCAGCGCGCGAGCGCGGGGCGGGAGCGCGGCGCACATGAAGCAGGCGCCCGCGATGAACACCGGGATGGCTGTGTGGAGGTTGCGCTCGTGATACTTCTTGCTGCTCCAGGCCACGACCTGCGGCGCTCCCCTGCCGCCTCAGCGCGCGCGGCGCGCCGCACGGGACCCACCCGCGCGCGCAGCACAGGCTCGGCGCGCACGCGACAGCGGCGCCCCGCAGAGGCTGGCCCCAGGAGTCAGGCACGCGAGCGCGCCCTGGGCACAGGCGCGCGCATGCATCCCTGCGGCAGCCCAGGAGCCCGCTGCCTGACCGGGCGCCCCTTCCGCAACCCTGGGCACGCCTGCGGCGGGCCTGCGGACATGCACCCCTGTGGCGGCCCCGGGCGCGGATGCCGCGGGCGCGGGGCGCGCCATCATGACGATGCCGGTGGGCACCCACAGCACGGCCGAGATCAGCGCGATCTTGGCCGTGTGCCAGGGCTTGTCCGCGGGCGCGACCTTGGGCAGCGGCGCCCCGAACCCGTTCCCGACCAGGATCGTCTCGACCAGCAGCTGCGCGCGCGCGCGGGCAGGGTCAGTGCTGCAGGCCACAGACAAAGCCGGCGCTCAAGCACGGTGCATGCATCATCGCTCCAGCAAACCAGCAGGCCGCTCGTTGCAACCTAACATGCTGAGATGTTGCGACTGGCAGCCAAGTTTGCAAGTGACATGTTGCATGGTGCATGCTACCTAATATGCGGAGATGTTGCCAATGGCACCCATGTATGTTCATGGCACCCAAGTACAGCACCCAACTATGGCTGTGTGCAAACAGACTAAAGCTGGAGGGGCTTACAGGGTTGAAGTACACCACCGCCGTGATGCTCCACTGCACCAGCGCGTAGCAGACGCTCAGGTACCAGAGCTCCCACTTGACCATGCAGCCCTGCGCACCGGCGTCGCCGCCTGGCATCCTGGCGCCGGGCGTGCGCAGAGTGCCACGCCATGCATTTTGTCGGTCACCACAGCAGGACCGATCCCCCTGCAGCCTTGGTCCGTGCTTGGGCTGCATCCGGGGCGCACTCGTGCGTCGTGCATCAGACACACCAAAGCACTGGCACGCGCACTGCTGAAGTGGATGCCAACAGAGTCCCCCGACAACACAGTCCGCCCGCATCACGCTCACTACGCACGGGACGCCGGCGGGAAGCGCGCGCCGCTCGCCGAAGCGCGCGCGGGGCGCGGGGCGGCACGCACCCACCACTTGCCGGCGCGCGCGTCGCGCGCGTGCGCCTTGGCGTCAAGCGTGTCCTGGCGGTTCTGCAGCCACACGCGCTCGTCCGCGTTCAGGCAGCGCGCCGTCGCCGGCTTGCGCGGCAGCAGGGCCTGCGAGGCCCCATCGCGTCAGGCGGTGCGCGCTGCGCTGCACACGCTTCGGCCGTGCGGGAGCGCGGTGTACCAACGACGTGCGCAGGCGCGGCAGAGCGGTTGCGCAGGGCTTCACGGGCAGGGTCTTACCAGGATGACAAAGGCGTACGCGACCGTCAGGCAGCCCTCCACTGCGCCGCGGCGACACACCTCAGCCCCAACCCTCGGCAGACGCTGCGGACAGCAGATCAGGCACGCGGGGCGGGCAGCACAGCCGCTTCACAAGTCTGGGGAGGCGGCAGCCCTGCTGCCCAGCTTCGCACGGCACTGCCTGTGCGCCAGGACAGCCCGGCTGCTCGCGACGCCGAGCGCCCCGGCGCACCGATGAAGATCCACTGCCACCCGCGCAGCCCGCCCTTCCCGTTCAGGTACAGCAGCCCCGCCGCCAGCGGCGCGCCGATGATCTGCAGCCGGCACCCGGCGAGCGGGAGGTGTCAGCTGCCAAAATGTAATTGCACAACAACAGGCCGCCACCTCTGCCGGGCGCTTTGCACGCAACAAAGCTGCCCTCCTTGCGCAAGCACTGTGGGTTGGAAGCGGCGGGGGGGCGCACGTTGCTGAGCGCGGTGCTGGAGGACACGCACGCGTACGCAAAGCCCAGCTGCGCGGCGCGCGCCGCCGGCCTCAGCGTCACAACGCTGTCTCTGTCACGCTAGCCATCAACGACAGGTCGCCAAGACAGCGCTGCCCGCCATGCCTCGCTCGAGCTGCTGGGCTTGCATGCGCAAGCCGCAGGCAGGGGGTGCAGGCAGCCGCGCGGCGGCGGGGCCGCGCGCGGGCGCGCCTCGAGCGACGTGAAGAAGACCGACAGCTCGTACCAGCAGCCGGGGAAGCAGCCCGCCTCAAACACGCCTGCGGAGCAGGACCGGCGCGGCGTGAGCGCCGCTGCTTGGCAGCGGTGGAGAGTTTCAGCAGGCTGGGGTCGAGCGGCCGCGCCGCACCGAGCAGGAAGCGCACGCCGATGTATGTGTTCCGGCTGTTCATTGCGGAGCTGCACGCTGCCACAGTGCCCCTGCGCTCGCAAAGGGAGGTTGAGCAGGGCCGCACGCAAGAGCCCCTCAGCTTTCAGCGCGGGCGACGCGCGGCGCAGGCGGCGCGCCGCGCGCGCGGGCGCACCAGCAGAAGATGAGGAAGGCCAGCCAGACTGGGGCGCCCAGGCGCGTGATGGCCAGCTGGCTCGGGATTTGCGCGGCGCAGTATCCGATGTAGAAGATGCCGGCGCCCAGGCCATAGTCCTGAGACACCGTGCCGTGTCAGCGCCTGCCCCAACCCGACCTCATGAGGCCGGGCGCCGGCGGCGGCCCAGCGGGCGCGCACCTTGGTCGACAGGTGCAGGTCGTCCACGAACTGCAGGGCGGCGAAGGCGACGTTGCTGCGGGGCGCGGGCACGCGATATCGTCACGACTCATCACGCGCACCATGCTACTGCGAGCTCAGCCGCGGCCAGGGCGTGCACCTCCGGTCTATGTACGTGAGCGTGGCGAGGAAGAATAGCAGCGGGATGACGCCTGCGCGTGTGACCTCAGTCGGCAGTCATGCATTGGCACGACTCACAGAGCATCGACCCCACTACTGCTGTGCCGAGCGCACCGATGTACGCCTTCTGAATGAGCTTGTCTACATTGACGGGACCAGCCTGCGCCCGCGCGAGCTGGCGCTCAGCTCCTGCAACGGGCGCGCTCGGTAGCAAGCAGCGACACGGACAGCCTGCACGGGCGCGCACGCCCTGTACCGCAAGTGCGCCCTTGCCCTCGCCTACAGCCATGGTACCCCGCAGTGGCCGAAAAATGTAACTGATGCGCGCTGCAGCACCTGAGACTCAGGCCCTGCCTGGCAGTCTACCAGCCTCCCTGCGCACGCACCTCTATAAACGCGCTGCGCGCCTGTCCTAAGTGCCCTATGTGCGTGATCTACATGCAAGCACAGGATCGCCTCGATTCGGTTTCGTCAGGGCAGCCTGCTAGGGCAGTTTAACCTAACACGCCTCGTTTAGTCAAGCCGTGAAGCCTTTGTTGGACAACCCAAAGAACGCCTGATCCGCAGCAGGGGGGTTGGTTACCTGTGCAGCTGATGCAGCGGTGCCTCTGGTCGCCGCCCGGCATCTCTTGTCCCTCTCGCGCGGCTCCCGTCAATGTCCCTCGCGCCTGACGCGCCCCTCGCTGCACTCAATGCTGCGCAGCGGTGCGTGGGCAGTGCCGCTGCCGTGCGATGCGCCAGTGCTGGTCGCGTGGACGCGCTTCACTGACCGCGCGCACGCCGCGGCGTGCGCGCTGCCCGGCGTGACCTGCGCGACGCCGGCGACGGCCGCGGACCTTTGCAGAGAGTGGACGCCGCTGGCGATAGGCACCAGCGTGCTCACCGTGCTGGTCGTGCTCGCATGCGCGGTCATCAGCGCGCTCCGCCCGCTGCGCTGGTGCGCCCTCGTCCTCCGCAGCGCAGTGCTCACTGTCTTGCTCATATGCTCTGCTAGGACTCCAAAAGAGACAGCCCGAGCAGCAGGCGGTATGCAGCTGCTGGCGCGCCTGGAAGTCGCCTGCCCGCTTGGAAGGCGCCTGCCTGCCTGCACCCACGGCGGCCTGCGGGCGCAGGTGGCGCATCGGCCACCGCCGCAGCGCAAACGTGGCGGAGGCGGCCGCGCAGCTGGCGGAGCTGCGCCGTGCGCGCCCGGACCAGTACCCGCAGACCGCGCACGAGTGGGCGCCGCTGCCGCCGCGCGAGGAGCTCGCGCCGCCGCTGCTGTGCGCCGTGTGCTTCCGGCGCACGCGCCTCGGCAGCGACCTCAAGGTCCGCCTGTAGGCTTTGCTGCAGCAGGGCCCGCACCCTCTCCGTGCCAGGCATGGTAAGGCAAGTCTTAGTGGTGCGACTGCCGCGCGGACCGCTCCTCACACGCTGCCCCTCTGGTTGCGGCCCGTGCGCAGACTGCCGGCCCCGCGCCGCAACGCGCGGGGGTGCACGCGCAGGCGTGCGAGGTGTGCGGCGAGGTGGTGCACGACGGCTGCGCGCGCAAGGCGCTGCCGGACTGCCGGCCCGTGGCGGCCGCCGCGGCCGCGCCGGCGCACCACTGGCTGCCGGCCGGGGTCGTGCACTACGAGAGCGACGTGCGGCCCACCTCCCCTTGCGCCGGCGCACGCGCGGGGTCGTGCACCATGCGTCACATGCAAGCCAGGCTGAGGGCGAGACTGCGGCGGAACATGGCGGACCGCGGCGTGGGCGCCGAGCGCTCTCAGCGGCAGTGTCAGTGAGGTTTTTCCCTGTGTCGTGCGCTTGACGCGGCACCTTTCGGTCGCGCGGCTGGGCCGTCGTGTGTCGTTGCCTGTGTCAATGCAGGCGTTGGTCCCGGACATCAAGTGAGCGCCCTGGACGCAGCCCTGGCGGAAACACGTGGCCGGGCCGTCGTGCCGGGGCCATCTGTGCGCATGCATGCGCGGGCCCCTGCCGCGGGCGCCCCGTCAGCGCCGGCACCGCCGGCGCCCACACGCAGGAGGAGGCCGGCCTGCCGCGCGCTGCGTCCACGTGCCTTTACTGTGCCTGTACCCTAAACCTATCCCCTAACCCGCGCGCAGGAGGAGGCCGGCCCGCCGCGCGGCGCGTCCACGTGCCTGTACTGCCGCGCGCCGTGCGATGCGGACCTGTTTGCGCGCGAGCCCGTGTGGGAGTGCGCCGGCTGCGGCGACGCCGCCGCGCACGTTCAGTGCTTCCACGCCGCGCACGCAGCGCCGGCGGCCGCCGACGGGTGCGCGCGCGCCGCGTCCGTCTCTGCATCCCCCGAGCCGGCGACAGGGCTGCGCACGCCGGCCTGCATAGCGCGCGCCGAGCGCGGGCGGTCGCGGACGCTTGGGCGTGCGGCGGCGCCTCACATCCAGCATGCCGTTGTTGTGTGCGCCCAGCATGCAAGCGTGGGTGCGCTTTGCGGCGCTGAAGCCGCTGCTGGCGCGGCGCAGGGAGGAGGGCGACGGTCATGACAGCGCCGGCCCGCAAGGGGCCGCCGCACAGCGCACTGATACCGACGGGAAGGACTCAGGTAGGCACGCTCATTCCGCATCGGCCTGGCCTGCAGCGCGCAACGCGTCTCATGGAGCCAAGCGGTGTCATGGGCAGGCGGCGTGCCTGTGCTTGTGTGAGTGCCCACGCCCAGCTCCAGAAGCTGCAGAAGCAGAAACCGTGCAGCACCGTCGACCATGCTTGCTTGTGCCAAGCTGCATGCTGGGCAGCGCGCTGCGCAGGGCCTGCACCCAGCCGTGCTTGGTGCGCGGGGTGCCAGACTGTAAGCTCGCGCTCTGGTTTGTGCAGGGCATGAGGCCAGCCGGTCGCAGCCGCGCAAGCCCCCGCGCCACAAGCGCTCGGCCAGCCTGGGCTCACTGCTGGGCGCGCTGGGCATGGCGGGCGGCGACGACGGCGACGGCGCCGGCGACGGCCGGCGCGGCCCACGGCGGCGGCGGCTCGCGCCAGATGTGGACGTGCAGGAAGCCGACGTGTGCCGCTTCGGCGCGCACGGGCATGCCCTCCGCGCTCGCCCTGGCAGCCTGTGGTAGGTGCAGGGGCGGGGCATTGCCGGCAGCAGGGGCCGGCTGCACCAGCGCGCGTCCGCACGGGTGTGCGCGCGTGCGCGGGGGTGTGGTCGCAAGCGGGGTGTAGTCACCGCTCGCCAGGGGAAGGGTTTATGCCGTGCGACTGGAGGCCGACAAGTAGGTTCGCCCTTCTGGCCGCGCCGCGGTTGGAGCACCACGCCCTGCGGCACTGAACCGCACTGCGCGCGGTGCGTTGCACGGTGTGCACCGCTCACCCGCGGACCGCGCCGCCGACACACGCAGCTTGCGCAGGCGCCTGGTGCTGCCGCCGTCCGCGGTGGCGCCGCGCGGCGGCGAGGAGGAGGCCACGACGCCGCACGGCGGCAGCTGGACCGCGCGCGCGGCCGCCTTCCTGCGCCAGGAGGGGGCGTTCCT
>JAABUP010006562.1_pt1 | contig 16409 bp, 15 predicted proteins | sample 5559201 | NCBI WGS metagenome assembly JAABUP01 (sample SAMN10711887, study PRJNA513373) | rock metagenome | isolation source: Antarctica rocks | place: Antarctica
AGGTTGATGCTCTGGCCCCAGGTGTTCGCCCCGGCCGCGGACAGGTACGGCCCGTAGCGGCCGAGGTAGTTACCGGACGGGCCGAGGTGGTTGTACACCACGTCCAGCAGCACCCCGAGCCCCTTGTTGTGGCAGGCATCGACGAAGCGCTGCAAGCCATCCGGGCCGCCGTAACCCTCGTGCACCGCGTACCAGAGCACCCCGTCGTAGCCCCAGTTGTGGGTGCCGTTGAAGGCGTTGACCGGCATCACCTCGACCAGGTCAACCCCCAGGGAGACCAGGTGCTCGAGCTTGTCGATGGCGGCGTCGAAGGTGCCCTCGGGGGTGAACGTGCCGATGTGCAGCTCGTAGATGCTGGCCCCGGCGAGCTGTCGTCCGGTCCAGGCGTCGTCGGTCCACGTCGCCGGGTCAAGGGTGTGGCGCTGGGACAGCTCGTGCACCCCTTCGGGCTGGCGTGGAGAACGCGGGTCGGGGATGGGCGTGGGGTCGTCGTCCAGGAGAAAACCGTAGCGGCTGTCCGGGCGGGCGTCGGCGATCTTGGCGCGCCACCAGCCGGCGCCGTCGCGGGTCATCGGGTGGGTGACCTCGTCGACCTGCACCCGCACGGTCTCGGGATTCGGCGCCCACACGGCGAAGGTCTGGGCGGCAGGCATATAGGTCGCCGTCGGCATAGTCACGGCCCCGATTGTGTCGGCCCGCCGCGCGCGCCCGCGAATCGGGGCGGCTTCCCCGCCCCGGGTTGTCCGACGCCCATCAGCTCGCCGTCGTCGGTTCCAGCGCCACTGGTGCCGGCTCGGTGGCCTCGATCGGGGCGGACGCGAGGGCCAGGCAGGCGACCTCATCGAAGGCGGCCACGTCGTCGCCGAGCAGGAAACGGTCCACCTTGGCCCGGCGCCAGTACAGGTGGGCGTCGTGCTCCCAGGTGAAGCCGATCCCGCCATGCACCTGAATCAGCGTTTCCGCCGCCTTCTCCAGCACCCCGGCCGCGGATGCCTTGGCGGCAGCCGCGGCCAAGGCCAGCTCGTCGGTTTTCTCATCGGCGGTCCACGCGGCCCACCACACCAGCGACCGCAGCTGCTCCACGCCGACGTAGGCGTCGACCAACATGTGTTTGATCGCCTGGTAGGAGCCGATGTACCGGCCGAACGCCGCGCGCTCCTTGGCGTAGGCCACGGCAAGTTCCACCGCGCGCGACGCCGTTCCGAGGTCCTCGGCCGCGAGCACGACCCGGCCGACCCGCTCGGCGTGCTCCCAACGGGCGGCGATGCCCGAAGCGATCAGCTGCGTCTCGCCGAGGGTGACGGTGCCCAGTCCGCGGGTCGGATCGATCGGATCACCAATGGCCAGGGTGCCCTCGCCGACCACGAGGTCGTCTCCCGACCGTGCGAGAAAGCGGTCGGCGGTTGCGGCGTCGAGCACCGGAGCCGAACCGTCCACCACGGCGTAGCCCACGGAGCCGTCGGCCAGCGTCGCCAGACGCGCGTCATCGCCGGCCAGCAGCACTGCCGCCCGGGCCGCGCTCACCATGGACGGCCCGGCGAGCACCCGGCCGGCCTGTTCAGCGACGACCGCGAGGTCCAGGACACTTCGCCCGGCACCGCCGGCCGACTCCGGCACGGTGATCCCGTAGAAGCCAACCTCGGCGACGACCTTTCGGCCCGGCGCGGTGGGCGCACCCGCGTCCAGGCTGTTGCGAGCGTCGGCGGGGGAGGCCTGTTCGGAGAAGAAGTCGCGCGCGGCAGCGGCGAACTCGCGCTGGTCGTCGTTGAGGTCGAAGTTCACTGCTGTCCTCCTGCAGGGGCGGGGCGCACGGGAGCGTTCTTGTCGGAGCGTGGTTCGGTGGGTAGGCCCAGCACTCGTTCGCCGAGCACGTTGCGCAGCACCTGGTCGGTGCCGCCGGCGATGGCCATACCGGGCAGGACGGCCTGCAGGTGCTGCCACGTGCCCTCCCCGTCCGTGCTCTGGGCGTAGACGCCCTGCTCGCCGAGCAGGCGTACTCCGAGGTCGGCCATGGCCCGCGAGGCGACGGTGCCTGCGAGCTTGCCTGCGCTCGCTTCCGGTCCCGGGGCCTCGCCGCGGCTGATGGCGGAGAGCTGGCGGTAGCCGGTGTAGCGGATGCCGAGTGAGGCGACGTAGGCCCGGCCGAGGTCCTGGCGAGCGAGTGCCTGCCGCTCCGGCGAGAGCCCCGGGAGCTGCTTCGCGGCGTGCGCGACGATGGCGTCGATTCCCATCCCGATGTCGGTTCCGCCACCGCCGAGGGACAGCCGCTCACTCATGAGTGTGGTCAGCGCGACGCGCCAGCCGTTGTCGATGTCGCCGAGGCGCTCGCTGTCGGGGATCACCACGTCGTCGAAGAACACTTCGTTGAAGTCGGCGCCGCCGCTCATCTGGCGCAGCGGGCGCACCGTCACGCCAGATGCGTGCATGTCCACCAAGAACATGGTGAGCCCCTTGTGCTTGGCGACGTCGGGGTTGGTGCGAGTCAGGATGATGCCGTAGTCGGAGATCTGGGCGCCGGTGGTCCACACCTTCTGCCCGGTGATCCGCCAGCTGCCGTCCTCGCCGCGCACGGCCTTGGTCCGTAACGCCGCGAGGTCGCTACCCGACGCCGGCTCGCTGAACAGCTGGCACCAGATGTCCTCGCCGCGCAGCAGGGGCCGGAGGTAGCGCTGCTTCTGCTCGTCGCTGCCGTAGGCGATCACCGTGGGGCCGCACATGCCGATGCCGATCATGTTGATCAGCGAGGGGACGCCTGCCTTGCCCATCTCTTGGTCCACAATGGCCTGCTGCATCGGGGTGCCGCCCTGGCCGCCGAACTGCTTCGCCCAGGTGACACCCACGAAGCCACCGTCGAACAGGCAGGCTTGCGAGCGCTTCGCCATCGGAACGTCGTCGCGGCCGTTGCGGGCGCCTCGCCGGCCGAGCTCGTCGCGATGCTCGATGAGGTAGTTGCGCACGCGGGTTCGCCACGCTGCCTCATCGGGGGTGTCGTCGAAGTCCATGGCTGTCTCTCCTCGGTGAATGGATCGCTCGGCGCGTTGACGCGGCCTTGCGAATTAAGCTACCCAAGAATTGAAACACGTTACAGCGTGTCAGTGCCGGTCGCACTAGTCTTCGATCAAGCACGTCCGACCGACGAGGGGATGCCCGATGGCCGCACTTGTTCCACCACCGATGGACCTCGGCTCGTGGATCAGCCGCAAGGCCGCGGCGGGCCCGGACCGTCCCGCGGTCACCTTCAACGGGCGAACGACGAGCTACCGCGAGTTCCTCGAGCAGATCGACCGCTTGGCAGGCGAGCTAGCGGCGGGCGGCGGGAGCCGCGGGGATCGGGTCGGCTACCTCGGTGCCAACCACCCGATGTTCCTGGTGGCCCTGTTCGCGGCGGCCCGGCTCGGCGCGGTGTTCGTACCGCTGAACTTCCGGCTCACCGGGCCGGAGCTTGCCTACATCATCGCCGACGCCGGTGTGCACACGATCATCGTCGACGCCGAGCGCGCCGCCGTGGTCGATGCCGTGCGCATGGGCTCGGGGCTTCGCCGCACGCTGTCGTTGACGGCCGTGCCCGGCTGGGAGCCGCTGGACGAGCTTCTCGGCAGGCGGGCACCGCTGGGGCAGCCGTACCACCCGGAGCCCGACGACGTCGCAGTGATCATGTACACCTCGGGCACCACCGGGCGGCCCAAGGGCGCGATGCTCACGCACGGCAACCTGTTCTGGAACAACGTCAACGCGTTGTTGTCCTTCGACGTCAGCCAGGACGACGTCTCGCTGGTGTGCGCGCCCTTGTTCCACATTGGCGGGCTCAACGTCACCACTCTGCTCACCCTGCAGAAGGGTGGCCAGATCGTGCTGATGCCCGCGTTCGATCCTGGTGAGGCGCTCAACCTCATCGCCGAGCACCGGGTGACCACGATGTTCGGGGTGCCGGCGATGTTCCTGTTCATGAGCCAGGTTCCGGAGTTCGCCGCGGCCGACCTGTCCAGCCTCCGCTACTTCATCTGTGGTGGGGCGCCGGTACCGGAGCCGCTGATCAAGCTTTACGACACCCGCGGCGTGCCGTTTGCGCAGGGTTACGGCCTTACCGAGACGGCTCCCTTGGCGCTGGTGCTGCGCACCGACGAGGGTGCGGCCAAGATCGGCGCGGCCGGCCACCAGGTGCTCCCGCTGTCGGACGTTCGGCTGGTTGATGCGGGCAACAACCCGGTTGTGTCCGGCGAACGCGGGGAGATCTGCGTGCGCGGACCGCAGGTGATGAAGGGCTACTGGAACAACTCCGACGCCACGGACGCGGTGATCGACTCGGACGGCTGGTTCCACACCGGTGACGTCGGCTACGCCGACGAGCAGGGCTACGTCTACGTTGTCGACCGGGTCAAGGACATGGTGATCACGGGCGGTGAGAACGTGTACCCCGCCGAGGTGGAGGGCGTGCTCTATGAGCATCCTGCGGTCGCGGAGGTCGCGGAGGTCGCGGAGGTCGCGGAGGTCGCGGAGGTCGCGGAGGTCGCGGTGTTCGGCGTGCCCGACGAACGGTGGGGTGAGGCGGTGACCGCCGTGGTGGCCCTGCGACCCGGGGAGCAGCTGACGCTGGAGCAGCTGCGGGAGTTCGCCCGCCCGCGGCTCGCCGGTTTCAAGATCCCACTGCGGCTGGAGTTCGTCGACGTGCTGCCCCGCAACCCGGCCGGCAAGATTCTCAAGTATCAGCTGCGGGAAGCCATTGCGGGAGTAGCAGACGACTAGCCGGGCATGGTGATCGTCGCCCGCACGGGAAAGTGATCGGAGGCCTCCGGTCCGGGTGTGAACCGCAGGGTCTGCGTGCTGATCGACAGTTCTGCGCCGGTCTCGATGGTTCCGACGTAGTCCAGCACATTGCGGTAGCGCGGAGAGTCTTTGTGCACCAAGAAATTCAGCGTGCCGTCAAAAGTGAAGTCGTGGATGCTCTCCTGGGGCGCGATGCGGCCACCGACTGCACGATCCGCGCCTGCCCAATCCGTGCCCGGTTGTCCCGGGCGTCCGTCCGCGTCGACCCGGTAGTACTCGACATTGAGATCGCCTGCCAGCACGACTGGTTCACCGCCGGGCACCGTCGCAAAGACCGTTGCCCTGATCTCGGCCAGCTGGGCCATCCGCTCCGGGTGGCAGTTGCCGCGTTCGTCGGCGTGCAGATGGGTGCCCGCTACCCACAGCGGCTCGCCGAAGGGGCACAGCTTCACCAGCACCACGCCCTTGTTCGAGAACCTCTCGGTGGTTAGGTGCCGGACGCTGCGGTAGACGTGCTGGTACTGCGCCTCGATCGGGAAACGGCTCAGCACATACACGCCACCGCCGATGAGCCTGCGCAGACCGCGCCGCCGACCGGACACCCCTGTCCAGGCTCCGCCGAAACCACCCAGGTACGGCGAAGCGTGGTACCCGGAGGCCCTCAGCTGCGCCACCAGCGCGTGCGCCTGCCGGTTGAAGGCCTCGTTCAGCACCACCACGTCCGGGTCGGCTTGCTCGATCACCCGTAGCGCGGAGCGGGCTCGGCGCCGGGAACCCTTGAACTGCAGCTGCAAGACGTTGAACGTCAGCAGCGTCAGCAGCATGCGCTTCGCGGTCTCAACACTGCCCGTCGGCGATCACCCAATAGCCGGGACCGGTCGGCCGCAGCGTGTGCGTGACGTAGGTGTTCCACAGTCCCATGTCCTGGTTGGAGCCGTTCGCGTAGGCCTCACCCATGAGCTGGTGGGCACGCCCGGCCTGGGTGTGCGCGTAGTTGCTCGCTCTCACGCACATGCCGGAGGCTGTCGTGGTCGGTGGCACTGTGGTGGTCGGGGCAGGGGTGGACGTCGTCGTGCCGCCGCCCGTGTCGGCGTCGAGGCCGAAGAACTGCCCGGTGTAGTAGCTGGAGCAGATGGAGGCCAGGAAGTAGGCGCCGGTGCTCCCGCACTGGGTGGGTCCGGTCCCGGGGTCGACGGCGGTGCCGTGGCCCATGCTGGCGATGGAGTACAGCTGCACCTGCGTGGTGCCGCTCGCGTCGGCGTAGTTGGTCCGGGTGGTCCCGCCGGACAGGGTCTGCGTGCTGGTCGGTGTCTGGGACAGCCCGTGCACGGCGGTCCACTGGTCACGCAGCTCGGTGCCGTTGATCGGGTACACCACGTAGTCAGCAGTGCCCTGCCAGATCGCCACGCGGGGTTGCGGCCCGTTGTAGCCAGGGTCTTGTGCTTTAGCCCGGGCGGCCCACTGTGCCGGGGTCAGGTGCTGGTCGTTCTGCTGGCAGTTCGTGGCCTGGGTCAACGTGGTCGCGCACTGCGCGGGCAGTCCCGAGTCGATGCCGCCGCCGGCGAACACGTCCGGGTAGTCGGCCAGGAGGTTGGCGGTCATGGCGCCACCGGCCGACAGCCCGGTGACGAATACCCGCGACTTGTCGGAGCCGTGGTCGGCGACGGCCTTGTCGACCATGGCCTTGATGGACGCCGCCTCGCCGTTGCCCCTGGAGTCGGAGCCGGGGGTGTACCAGTTGAAGCACTTCTGGGTGTTGTTCGTGCTGGACTGCTGCGGGAACACGACCTGGAACTGCCACCGGTCGGCCAGCGCGGGCCAGCCCGAGTGGGTGTAGTAGTCGGACGCGCTCTGCGTGCACCCGTGCAACGCGACGACGACCGGGCGGCCCGCAGACAGCCCTGCCGGGGTGTAGGTGTACATCGACAGCGCGCCGGGGTTCGCGCCGAACGAGCTCACCGATACCAACCCGGACGGGGCTGGGTCGGCCGCAGCTGTGGCCGAGTGGGCGGGTAGCGCGACCACGACGGCGGCGGAGAAGGCCAGCACCAGTCCGGCGAGGGCCGCGGTGAGGCGGTGGCGGTTGATGCGGCGGTGGCGGTTGATCGGGCTGTTGCTCATGACATGACTTCCTTCTCGACGGTGAGGTGGCGGGTGACGGCGGCGTTGACCCGATCGGCACCGCGGGGCCCGAGGACCAGCGTGTAGTGGTTGGTGCCCGCCACGTCGTCCCACCGGAAACCCTGATGGTCGGCGGCGAAGCGCTCCAGGGCGGCCGGTGGGTACAGACCCGGCGGTTCGGCCAGCAGTCCGAGTGGCGAGCGCAGGAACGTGGGCACCCTCGTCATCGCCGACCACGCCGCGGCCACGCTGCCGCCCTCGCCCAGCTCGGCCGAGTCCTGGGCCACCGCGTCGAACCGCGACGCGCTGTGCCACCCGTCCGGGCCGGGCAGCAGGTCGTAGTCGACGTAGTCCTGCACGGCCGGTGACCACGCGCCAGCGAACGCGGGGTGCGCCCGCCAGAACTCGCGGTAGGCAGCGTGGTCGGCGAAGGTCATGGCCAGCCGCTGCGTCGCGGGCCCGAGCACGGCCTGCACCATCGTCTCGATCGGCACGCCGGCCGGGCGGGGCAGCGGCACCCCGCCGTCGACGAGGACCAGATCACCCAAGGTGTCCGGGTGCCGGTGCGCGGCCACCACCGCCACGAAGCCGCCCATCGAGTGGCCCGCGGTGACATCGGCGCGCCCGAAAACCTCGATGACGGCGGCCAGGTCGTCGGCGTGGGTGTCCATCCCCCACGGTCCCGGCAGCCCGGCACTGGCACCTCGACCCCGCAGGTCCGGCGCGAGGAACCGCGTGCCCGGGGCAGCAACCAGCCGCTCGGCCACCAGCGCCCAGGCCAGGTGCGAGGACGTCACCCCATGGGCCGCGAGCACGGTGCGCTCGGCCGGGGAGTCGGCCGTGAGGTCAGCCGACTCCCAGATCCCGACCCGCAGTCGGCCGCCGCGGACCTCGATGTCTTTGCTGCGGTAGCTCACTGCCCTACCCCCACGTCGCTTCGCTCGCTCACTGCCCTACCCCCACGTCGCTTCGCTCGCTCACTGCCCTACCCCCACGTCGCTTCGCTCGCTCATCGCGCGGTCCAGCCGTCGTCGAGCGTGTAGCTGGAACCGTTGGCCATCGCGCCGGCCGGTCCGGCGAGGAACACGGCGAGCTCGCCGACCTCGGCCGGCTCGACCAGCCGCTTGACGGCGGTGTCGGCGAGGAACACCGGTGGAGCACCTGTTCCTCGGTGATCCCGTGCGCGCGGGCCTGGTCGGCGACCTGACGGTCCACCAGCGCGGTGCGGACATACCCCGGGCTGGTGCAGACGCCGTTCACCCCGCGTCTGCCGGCCCCCGGCGCCACCGTCTTCCAAAGCCCCTCCAGGCGTGCTTGGCCGCGACGTAGGCCGACCTGTAGGGCGAGGCGACGAGTCCGTGCACCGAGCTGATGTTCACGACGCGGCCGAAGCCGGTGGCGTACATGTGCGGCAGCGCCGCGCGGATCAGCAGGAACGGCGCCTCGAGCATCAACGTCAGGATCAGGTGGAACTTCTCCGGCGGAAAGTTTTCGACGGGACTCACGTGCTGGATGCCGGCGTTGTTGACCAGCACGTCACAGTCCAGCCGCAGCTCGCCCAGGCTCGCGGTGTCGGTGAGGTCGACGGCCCACGGGGTGCCCCCGACCTCCCCGGCCACCCGCTCCGCCGCGTCGCCGTTAACGTCCGCCACGGTGACGTGCGCCCCAGCGGCCGCGAACGCACGGGCGACGCCCGCCCCGTTGCCCGCCCCGGCTCCGGTGACCAGTGCTGTCCGGTCGGTCAGTGTCCCGCTCATCTTTCTGCTCCTGGTACGTCACGCGCGCCGAGGGCGCGCTGCACGAATCGCATGACCTCGTCGAAGACCGGCGGCGGCATCGCGGCGGCGTCGTCCCACAGCACCCAGCGCATGCCGACGAGCTCGCCGACACCCATCAGTGCCCAGGCGGCCACGACCGGATCGATGTCCTGGGCGATCTGGCCGGCGGCGCTGGCTTCCTGCAACCCTTCGGTGTACCCCTCGACGATCCGAGTGTAGTGCCGGCGCAGCGCGGGCGGTGAGACGAACTCGGCCTGCCGGATGATGCGGTACAGCGCGGGGTGCTCGGCGGTGAACCGGAAAAATGCCTCGAACCCCAGTCGCTCGGACTCGATTCGGTCAGTGCCTGCGGCGGATCCCTCGCTCATGGCGTGGCGCACCCGGCGGTTGAGGTCGTCGACCAGCTCGTCGAACACGGCCAGCTTGCTCGCGAAGTACAGGTAGAAGGTGCCCTGGGCGACGCCGGCGGCCTCGGTGAGCTTGACGATGGACGCGTCGTGGTAGCCGAACTCGGCAAAAACCTGCTCGGCGGCCTCGAGCAAGCGCGCGCGGGTACGCTCCCCCCGCGGGGTGTGGCCGGCCTTGCTGGTCCCGTCCGCGGTGACGGTCAACGGGCACCGCTCGGGGCGTCGAGGCCGGTTTGGTGGCTGCGCAGCTCACTGCGCAGCACCTTGCCCACCGCCGAGTGTGGGAGCTCGGCAACAAAGTGCACCGCTGCCGGAACCTTGAAACGGGCCAGCTCGCGACGGCACAGGTCGAGCAGCTCGTCGCTGTCGGTGTGGCAGCCGGGGCGCATCACGACGTAGGCCACCCCGACCTCGCCCCAGCGGGCGTCGGGGCGCCCGACCACGGCGGCGTCGGCCACTGCGGGGTGGGTGAACAGCACGTTCTCCACCTCCGACGGGGACACGTTCTCCGCGCCGGAGATGTAGACGTCATCGATCCGGTCGACGATCTGGTGGCGTCCTTCGGCGTCGCGGCGCGCCAGGTCGCCGGTGTGCAGCCAGCCGTCGCGCAGAGTCCGCGCCGTTGCCCGTGGGTCACGCCAGTACCCGCTGAACACGCTGGGACCGCGCACCAGCAGCTCACCGATACCGGGTCCGTCCGCCAGGAGAGCTCCGGTCACCGGGTCTCCGAGCGCGACGTCGACGTGCGGATAGGGGCGCCCCGCCCAGCCGACCCGGTCCCTGGCCTCGTCCGGCTCCAGGCACAGCACGTTGGGCGAGGCCTCGGTGAGCCCGTAGCCCTGTGCCAGGTCGACGTCGCGGGCGTGCCAGGTGCGCAGCAGTGCCTCGGGCATCGGTGCGCCGCCGACCACGGCGTAGCGCAGGCTGTCCAGGTCGGCCGCGGGAAAGTCGGGGTGTTGGGCGAGCAGCAGGTAGTTCGAGGGAACGCCCATCATCGTGGTGACCCGCTTGGCGGCGATCAGCTGCAGCACCCGCCCGGGGTGGAAGGACCGTTCGAGCACCACGGTGGCGCCCACCCACCAGGCCAGCAGCGCCTGCACCGTCCAGCCACCGACGTGGAACTGCGGCAGCACCGACAGCACCACGTCGTCCCGTCGGATGGGCAACGTCCGCGACACGGCAAGGCTGGTCCAGAAGCAGTTGCCGTGGGTGAGCAGGGCGGCCTTCGGCCCGGCACTGGTGCCCGAGGTGAACAGCATGAGCAACGGGAGGTCGTCGCGCAGCTCACCGCCGGAAATCGGGGCCCAGGCGCGGGCCGGCACACTGTGTTCCACGCCGCCGGTACCGAGGGCGGTCACCGGCGGCGACGCCGGGAGGGTGGCCACGGCCTCCAGCGCGCTGCGGTGGAACTCGTCCTCGGTGAGCAGCAGCGCCACGTCGGCGTGCTGCAGCTGCGCGCTGAGCTCGCCGGTGCTGAGCCACCACGACAGCGGGACCAGCACGAGCCCGGCCTTGGCGCAGGCGAAGAACAGCACGACCTGGTCGGCGCTGTTACCGGTGAGGGTGGCGACGCGGTCACCGACGCCGTAACCGGCGGCATGCAGCCGCTCGGCCAGCCCGGTGGACCGTGCGTCGAGCTCGCCGTAGGACAGGGTTACCCCGCGGTCATCCACCGCGACGGCGGTGGGGACGGCCCGGGCGCGATCAGCGACGAACCGACCGATCAGGTGGGCGGTGGTCACGAGGTCTCCTCGGCGGCGGCGGGGCCGTGGCGGTCCGACACCCGCTTGAGCGCGCCGGCCAGTCCACCGGGCAGGAACATGACGACCAGCACGAACAGCAACCCGAGCAGGAACAGCGGCTGGGACAGCGGGATGCGCAGGACGTCGGGCAGCGACGACACCCCGGAGGACGACGCCAGCACCCCGAGGCGCTGGTCGAGCAGCGTGTAGAGCACACCCCCGACGAGGGCGCCCCAGCGCGCGCCGACCCCGCCGAGCACGATCATCACCAGCAACGACAGGGTGAAGGTCGTGGTCGTGATCTGCGGGTTGGCGCCGCCCTGCACCAGCAGGTACCCCATGCCGACGACGGTGGCGAGCGTGCCCGATGTGACGAAGGCCATCAGCCGCACCACGTATGGCCGCACCCTCAGCACCTGCACCCGCAGCTCGTTCTCCCGCACCGCGACCATCATGGCGCCGACCCGCGACCCGGAGACCCACACGACGGCGAGGTACACGACCACCACGACGGCGAGCGCGATCCAGTACAGGTGCGCGGTGTTGACCACCCCGAGCAGCGTGTCCGGCAGCTTGGCCGCCGTCAGGCCGAGCCCTTCCTCACCGCCGGTGTGGCCCCCGAGGTTGCGGTAGACCAGCAGCGAGCCTGCCTGGGCGAACGCCAGCGTGACCATGGCGAAGGCGATACCGCTGACCCGCAGGCTCACCGCGCCGACGAGCAGCGACGTCAGCGCCCCGATGCCCAGGGTGACCAGCGCCGCGGGCAGCAACGGCAGGTGCCAGGTCTGCAGCGCGATGGCGAAGCCGTAACAGCCCACCGCGAAGTACAGGGCGTGCCCGAAGGAGAGCATCCCGGTGACCCCGAACAGCAGGTGGTACGTCACCGCGAGCGCCCCGACGAGGAAGCAGACCGCGAGCAGCTGCAACGTGCCGGCGCTGTAGGTCGGTCCGGGCAGCACACCCGGCACCGACACCGTCAGCTTGGGCAGCAGCGCCAGGAGCACGACGAGGGCGGCGGCCAGGGCCCGCTTGAGCCAGCGGCGCGCAGAGCCGCTGACGCGGTCGGCGGTGGGTTCGGGCCCCGCGGCGACGCGGGGTTGTGCTGCAATGCTCATGCGATCCGCACCGACTTTCCGAACAGCCCTGCCGGGCGGATGAGCAGCACCACGGCGAGCGCCAGCACCACAGTGAGGTCGCCGACCCCGCTGGCGGCGTAATAGTTCGCGAACTGCTGCAGCAGCGCCACCGCCACCGCGGCCACCGCCGAGCCACCGACCGACCCGAGTCCACCGATCACCACCACGATGAAGGCGAAGATCAGCAGGCTGTCCCCGGTGCCGGGGGACAGGCTGGCGTTGTACAGCCCGGCGAGCACACCCCCCAGTCCGGCGAGCGCGCCACCGAGGACGAACACCGCGGTGAACGAGCGCCGGACGTCGATGCCGAGCGCGGTCACCATCGCGCGGTTCTCCACCCCGGCCCGGATGACCAGCCCGTAGCGGGTGCGGCCCAGCAGCACGGTGAGGAAACCGAAGACCAGCACCGCCGCGAGGATGCAGATGAACCGGGAGTTGGGGACCTGGGCGCCCAGCACGCCGGTCGCCTGCGCCATCCAGGCCGGGGCCGGGAACGGCCGGGCGTCGGAGCCCCAGATGCCGATGATGAGCGCCACGGCCGCCACCCCGACACCGACGGTGACGAGCACCTGCTCGATCTCCCGCTCGTACAGCCGCCGGATCAGCAGCAGCTCGACCACCGCGGCGAACACCGCACCGCTGGCCGCGCCGACGAGCAGCGACAGCGCGAACACCGGCCACGACCCCGCCGCCGACCCGAAGCTGGACGCCACCTGGTAGCCCAGGTAGCCGCCGAGAGTGAGGAAGGCGCCGTGCGCGAAGTTCAGCACCCGCATCAGCCCGTAGATCAGCGACAGCCCCGAGGCGGCCAGGAAGTACAGCGCCCCGAGCCCGAGACCGGTGATCAGCAGCAGCACCAGGACGCTCACGGGGCGCTCACCGCCCGCGTGCCCACACCGAGCAGTGCCGTCACGGCGGCGTGGTCGGCGAGGAACTCCCGGGCCGGACCGCGGTGGGCCACCCGGCCGTCGGCGATGACCACGACGTCATCGGCGAGGGCATCGACCACGGCAAGGTCCTGCTCGACCAGCAGCACGGGTGTGCGGGCGGCGGCGACGCGCAGCGCGGCAGCCACCTCCGCCACGATCCGCGGCGCCAGGCCCTTGGTCGGTTCGTCGACGAGGAGGACGGTGTTGTCGTTGAGCAGCGCGCGCGCGAGGGCCACCATCTGCTGCTGGCCGCCGGACAGCGTGCCCGCGGCCTGCTTCGCCCGCTCGCGCAGCTCGGGGAACAGCCGGTGGACGAGGTCGAGGTCCGGGTGGGGGGTGCGCGCAGCCAGCGTCAGGTTCTCGGCGACCGTCAACGAGCCGAAGACCTCCCGGTTCTCGGGCACGTAGCCGATGCCCCGAGTGACCACCGCGTGGGTGGGCAGCGCGTCGATGCGGGCACCGGCGAGCCGGATCTCGCCGAGTCGGCGCACCAGGCCGAGCAGCGCACGCAGCGTCGTGGTCTTGCCGACCCCGTTGCGGCCGAGCAGCGCGGTGACGCCGGAGCCGGCGACGTCGAACGTGATGCCGTGCAGGATCTGCTGGTTGCCGATCCAGGCGTTCAGGTCGCGGACCGAGAGCGCGGGGGTTGCCGGCTCGCCCGGCCCGCTCATGCTGCGCTCCGGGGCCCGAGGTAGGCGCTCTGCACGTCTTGGTCGGCCATCACGGCCTGCGGGGTGTCACAGGCGAGCAGCCGGCCGTGGTGCAGCACGGCGACCCGGTCGACCAGGCCGAGCACCACCTCCATGTGGTGCTCCACGAGCAGGACCGTGCGCTGCTGCTCGCGGCCGATGCGCCCGATCAGCTCCGTCAGCTCGTCGACGTCGCCGCTGCCCACCCCGGCCAAGGGCTCGTCGAGCAGCACCACCGTCGGGTCGGTGGCGAGCAGCAGGGCGATCTCCAGCTTGCGCTGCTCGCCGTGCGCCAGGGCGCCGGCGGCGACGTCACCGCGGTGACCCAGCCCCACCGACGCCAGGTGCTCGCGCGCCCGACCGGTGGCGGCGTCGGTGCGGCTGGGCCGGCGCACCAGCGACAGGCCGGCGCGGCCGTGGGCCTGCACCGCCAGCCGCACGTTTTCCACCGCCGACAGCGCCGGGAACACGCTGGAGGTCTGGAAGGTGCGGCCCAGGCCGAGGCGGGCCCGCGCCGGTGGCGCCAACCCGGTGATGTCGCGGCCGCCCAGCAGCACCTGTCCCGACGTCGGCGTGAGGATGCCGGTGAGCAGGTTGAACAGCGTGGTCTTGCCTGCGCCGTTGGGGCCGATGACGCCCAACAACTCCCCGGCGGCGACCTCCAAGGTCAGGTCCGTGACCAGCTGGGCGCCGCCGACGGCCAGGGACAGGCCGCGGACCTCGAGGGCGGCGCTCACTTCTGCGGGGGTGCGGTGGCGTCTGCCGGGATGGTGCGCAGCAGCTTCGGTGTGTAGCCGGCCCCGTCCTGCATCAGCTTGGCCTGGAACATCGGCTGCAACACGGCGTGGTCGCCTGCCCGGATGGTGGTCGAGCCCTTGGGGCCGTCGAAGGTCCACCCGGCCAACCCGTCGACCATCGGCTCGACGTTGTCACCGTCGGCCTTCTCCACCGCGTGCACGATCATCTGCGCGGCCACGAAGCCGTCCGGCGAGAACAGGTCGGGGGTGCCGCCGGCCTTGGTGATGGACTGCGTCATCGCGGTGTTGACAGGGTTGTCGGTGGCCGACGGGAAGTAGTAGCTGAGGAAGTTGATCTTGGTGGCGGCCGACCCGTAGGCCGAGAACGACGCGGCGTTCGCCAATCCGGTGGTGACCGTGGTCGAGGACAACACCTTCTGCTGGTCCAGGGCCTGCCACATGGATGCGGTGGTCGCCCCGGCCCAAGCGACGAACACCAGGTCGGGCGCGGCCTGCGCGACCTGCTGCGCGAACGGGGTGAAGTCGGTGGTGCTGGCGGGCACGAGCACCTTGCTCCCCTTGGCCCCCTTGGCCCCCTTGGCCCCCTTGGCCCCCAGCACCTGCTCGACCGCGGCGGCGTTGCCCTGACCGAAGACCGTGTCCTGGGCGAACACCAGCACCTTCTTGCCCGCCGGGTCGCCCACGAAGGTTCCGGCAGTGGCGACGTCCTGGTAGGTCTGCCGGCCGGACCGGAAGGTGTAGCGGTTGACCCCGGTGATGCCGTCGCTGGCGGCCGGCCCATCGATGTAGAGGATCTTGTTCTGGGCCGCCAACGGGGCTAGCTGCGTGGCAATGCCGGAGTCGTCGGTGCCGGCGACGATCTTGAACCCCTGGCCGACGTACTGCTTGGTCGCAGCCACCGCCTTGGCCGGGTCACCGGCGTCGTCGGCATAGGTGATGTCCAGCTGGTGTGAGCCGGCCTTGCCGCTGCCCTTGGTGGCGTAGTCCAGTCCCGCCTGGAACCCGGCCACGTACTGCGCACCGTAGGCCGACAGCAGACCGGTCTTGGAGTAGACGACGGCTACCTTGACCGGCGCGGCGGGCGCGGCACCACCCCCGCCAGCCTGTTGCTGGCCGCTCGCGCAGCCGGCCGCAAATGCGGCAACCAGTGCGGCCGCGAGCACGCCAGCACCGGCTCGGGCCAAGAACGTCGTCGTCCGCATCCGTGTCTCCTCGTCGAGAACCATTTCGATTGCTAACATGACAGGTGGTTCAGGTGTCATAGCATGGCCTTGCTGCTCGAAACATGTCAAGAGGCAGCGTGAGACCAGGAGTGGTCCCCAACGGAAAGGACTACCGCCAGGGCGATGACCAGAGCGGTATTGGACGAACTGAGCAGGGTTGGCCCCGGTCGAACCTGCTGTCGGCGCGCCGAGGTGGTCATGATGCTGCGGTTTTCGAGGGGACTACAAATCGTCGGTCGGCGGGCGTTCGTGGCGGGATCACCGCCACGACCCGTGAGATACGTGGCGCCGACCAAGTCCTGGTGCGCGACCATGAAGCGATCGGCGCACTGCTCACCCGCATCGGCGCACCCAACATCGGGGTGAACTGGCAGGAACAACGTCGAAAACACCGAGAGGCGCGCAGAAATGTCAGCCCGAGCGTCCGGTGATCATCCCGCGGCGCGAACGAGTAGTGCCACGGGCAATTGGGCCACAGCGGAGCCAACCTGGACGTCTCCGGAATGACGAGCACCGGTGAGCCGGTCGGTCCACTGACCCGGCGGCAGCGGCACCGTGGTGGTGTCCCAACCGTCCAGGCTGACCGACAGCCGCGTCGCGAGCGCAATGACGTCCGGTTCGCCGCCGGCCGGGCCACGCGAGAAGCCGATGACGTGTTGCGCCGCCGCGCCTTCGGCCAGTACCGGCGCGTAGGTCCCGCCGACGAAGGACGCCGGACGCTCCCGGCGCAGCTGCAGCGCCCGGGACACGACAAGCAGCTTGGCCGCGCCGCTGGCATCCACCGCCGGCGTGTCCACGGAGCTTAGCAGCGCGGCGCGCACCGCGTAATCGACCTCGCGGCGGTTGTCCGGATCGACGAGGG
>JAABUP010006563.1_pt1 | contig 16407 bp, 16 predicted proteins | sample 5559201 | NCBI WGS metagenome assembly JAABUP01 (sample SAMN10711887, study PRJNA513373) | rock metagenome | isolation source: Antarctica rocks | place: Antarctica
TGACATCATGGCACCGACTTCCTGGGGAGCATACACTCGCTTGATGCCCTATTCTATCCCGCCGCGCCGCCCAATGGAAGGGCTCTACGGCGAAAACGGGAAGTTATTCCTTAATGAGCCCTAAGCGCGCATCGCATCCTGCAAGACGGCCGTAAAAGTCGTCCCACGTCGTTGCGCCAAGTGGTGCATCCCGCGCAGCAGATCATCGTCGGCCACTATGGTTGTCCGCTTCATGGACCACACCCTCTCCTCATGCCGTTACATAATGCATATGTAATATAGCATACGTGATCCGTGCCAGGGCCGATTGTAGCTCGTTGGAGAGGACAAAAGGCTGTGGCCAGCATCATTGCTGGTGGCGGCTACAGCCTCCTGTTTCAGTAGCATCGGCACATCATCCATGTTGCTGGGCCGCGATGATGCGGCGTTTAGACGACAGCCCCAACTTCGACCGCGACCGCGACCGTCCGCGGCTCCGGGATCGGCAGGCCGTTCTCGCGCATCCCTTCTAAATGGAGTTCGATAGCCTCGCGGATGTTGCGCTCGGTCTCCTCGACTGTTGCCCCGGTTGTGATGCAGCCGGGAAGGTCGGGCGCGTACGCCGCGTAGTTATCCGAGGCGCGTTCAATGACGACTGCATACTTCACGGCGGGTCCTCCTGTTTCCAGCCCGCTTGTTTCTGAATACTATCCCATGTGCCTGGAGTCAAGTCGTCGCGAGGATGCCCAGGCACGGTGACGCGTCCGGCGCGCTCGGGGTGCTTGTACTGGCTGGCTGCCTCGCGTGCGCACGAGCACCCATCCTTCTTGTTCCAACTGCCGGATGATGTCGCGTACCTTGGGCATGATGGCTACTCGGCCAGCGCCTGCTCCAATAACCGGCGGGCGACGGCGGGGTCGGCCTGGCCCTTGGTGCGGCCCATGACCTGGCCGAAGAGGGCCTGTAGCGCGGCGGACTTGCCCGCCCGGTAGTCGGCCACGGCCTTGGCATTGCCCTCGACGACCGCGCGCACGACCGGCCCGAGCTGCGCCGGGTCGCTGATCTTGGAGTAACCCTTTTCCTTGACGATGGCGTCGGGGCTCTGGCCGCTGCTGAACGTTTCCTCCATCACGGCCTTGGCCGTCTTGCTGTTGAGCGTCCCATCGCGGAACAGCCGCGCCACGGCGGCGAGGTTCTCCGGCGTCAGCTTGCTCGCGGCGAGGTCGAGGCCGCCCGCGTTGTTGAGCAGGAAGTTGGCGACGTCGCGCGCGGCCCCCTCCGGCGCGGCGGCCACGGCCGCCTCGTAGAAATCGGCCACGCCCTTGTCGGCGGTGAGCAAGGCGGCGTCGGCCTCGGGCAACGCGTACCCTGCGACGAAACGCGCGCGCCGCGCGGGGGCGAGCTCGGGCAAGGTCCGGCGCACCTCCTCGACGTACTCCCGCGAGAGCTCCAGTGGCGGCAGGTCGGGCTCAGGGAAGTAGCGGTAGTCGTGCGCGAACTCCTTGGAGCGCTGCTCCGTCGTCACGCCCCTGGCCTCGTTCCAGCCGCGCGTCTCCTGCACGATCGTCCCGCCGGCGTTGAGCGCCTCGCTCTGGCGCACGATCTCATAGGCCAGCGCGTCGCGCACCGAGCGGAAACTGTTCATATTTTTGATCTCGACCTTGACGCCGAACGTGTCGCTGCCCCTTGGTCGGACCGACACGTTGGCGTCGCAGCGCAGCGAGCCCTTCTCCAGGTCGCCGTCGTTGACGCCGAGGTACTGCAGCGCCGTGCGCAGCGCCATGAAGTAGGCGCGCGCCTCCTCGGGCGAGCGCAGGTCGGGCTCGCCGACGATCTCGATCAGGGGCACGCCGGAGCGGTTGAGGTCGATCAGGCTATAGGCGCCCGTGGCGTCGGATTGGTGTACCGACTTGCCGGTGTCCTCCTCGAGGTGCACGCGCGTGACGCCGATGCGGCGCGTGTCGCCCCCTTCCACCTCCACGTCGAGGTAGCCGTGCTCGCTCAGCGGCATATCGTACTGCGAGATCTGGTAACCCTTGGGCAGGTCGGGGTAGAAGTAGTTCTTGCGGTCGAACTTGCTGTACGGCGGGATGTTGCAGTGCAGGGCCAGGGCCACCTTGACCGTGTCGCGCACCGCCTCCTCGTTGACCACGGGCATCACGCCCGGCGAGCCCATGCATACCTGGCACACGTGCGTATTGGGCGGCGCGTCGGCGTAGTCCGTGCCGCACCCGCAGAACATCTTGCTCCTGGTCTGCAGTTGCGCGTGCACCTCCAGACCGATGACGGGTTCGTAGTCCATGGCGTCTCCAGTAGTTAGTAGTTAGAGGGACGGTCGTGGCGGAGCATCAGTTGCTATGCTGCGCATCAATCTATGCAGGAGGCGACCTACATCGTTAGTACATCGCATCGCTGTCTCGATTTCCCCCTCGTCGCTATAGTGTAGGCGCTGCGAGATGAGGAGATGTGTCTGGACTTCGTAGAGCGATCCGACCGCGATCGCGAGGTAACGTGACAACTCTTTCGAGGTGCCCCGTCCCTGGCCTTCGGCTACGTTCGCTGGAACAGATACAGCGGCGCGACGCACTTGGTTGGTCAGCCCGTACAATTCCTCTTGCGGCCAACTAAGTGTCACCCGATACACATGTTCCACCAGATCCATTGCTTTTTGCCACGCGATGAGATCTCGATAGTTCTTCCCGTTCATCCTAGCCTCCGCATCTCCGACTACTAACTACTAACTACTAACCACTAACCACGGCCGTTGCCGCGCGTAGTGACCGCTCTGCTCGTAGGTGTAGGCGATGCGCAGCAGTAAGTCCTCGGTGAAGGCGGGCGTGATGATCTGCAGGCCGGTGGGCAGGCCGTCGAGCAGACCGCAGGGGACCGAGATGCCCGGCAGCCCCGCGATGTTGACGGGGAGCGTACAGGCGTCGGAGAGGTACATCTGCACCGGGTCGTCCATCTTCGCGCCGAGCGGCCAGGCCGTCGTCGGCGAGGTCGGGGCCAGGATCGCGTCATAGTCCGCGAACACGCGGTCGAAGTCGGCCTTGACCATGGTGCGGATCTTCTGCGCCTTGACATAATACGCGTCATAGTAGGTCGACGAGAGCGCATAGGTCCCGATCATGATGCGACGCTTGACCTCTGGGCCGAAGCCCTCGTCGCGTGTCTTGCCGTACGCTTCCCACAGCGTTTCCGAGGGATGAGCGTAGCCATACCTGACGCCGTCGAAACGCGCCAGGTTGGCGCTGGCCTCGGCCGGGGCGATGATGTAGTAGGTGGCGAGGCCGTGGTTCGTCGAGGGCAGCGACACTTCGCCGACCGACGCGCCCAGCTCTTCGAGCGTCTCGATCGCAGAGCGGACCATACCCTCCATGCCAGGCTGCATGCCCTCGACGAAGTACTCGCGGGGCACGGCCAGGCGCAGCCCGCGCACGCCGCCCTCCAGGGCCGCCACGTAGTCGGGCACGGGCGCGTCGACGCTGGTCGAGTCGCGCTGGTCGCGGCCGGCGATGGCGCCGAGCAGGGTGGCGGCGTCGGTCACGTCTTTGGAGAGTGGGCCGATCTGGTCGAGCGAGGAAGCGAAGGCGATCAGGCCGTAGCGGGAGACGCGCCCGTAAGTCGGCTTGAGCCCGACCACGCCGCAGAGCGCGCCGGGCTGGCGGATGGAGCCGCCGGTGTCCGAGCCGAGCGCGATGGCCGCCTCGTCGGCGGCGACGGCCGCGGCCGAGCCGCCGCTGGAGCCGCCGGGCACGCGCGCGGTGTCCCAGGGGTTGAGGGCGGAGCCGTAGGCGCTGTACTCATTGGAGGAGCCCATGGCGAACTCGTCCATATTGGTCTTGCCGAGGAACACGGCCCCGGCGTCGCGCAGGCGCTCCACCACGGTCGCGGAGTAGGGCGGGATATAGCCCGCGAGCATGCGCGAGCCGGCCGTCGTCTCGAGCCCGCGCGTGGCCAGCAGATCCTTGAGCGCGATGGGGATACCTGTCAGGGGTCCCACGTGACCATCGCCTGCCGCCAGCCTTTGATCGGCCTCGGCGGCCATGACAAGGGCCTCGTCGCGCATCACCCTGAGGTAGGCGTGGATACCAGGGTCGACCCTGTCGATGCGGTCGAGGTAGGCGCGCGTCAGGTCCACGCTGGACACCTCGCGCGCGCGCAGCTTCGCGGCGGCCTCGTGGGCCGTCAACTCATATAGTTCCATTAGTCTCTTATTCCAGGACCGCGCGCACTTTGAAGAAATCGCCCTCGCGGTCGGGCGCATTGGCCAGCACCTCGTCGGGGGAGAGCGAGGGGCGCGCCTCGTCGGGGCGGGTCACGTTGCGCAGGGCGACGACCTGCGCGGTCGGCGGGACGGCGCTCGTATCGACCTCGGCGATCTGGGCGATCACGTCGAGGATGTGCGAGAGCTGCTCGACCATGCGCTCCTTCTCATCCTCTTTAAGCTCCAGCCGCGCCAGCTGGGCCGTCTTCTCCACGTCGGCGCGCGTAATAGGCATACATACTCCGTTGATAATGGGGGCTATACTTGTGTTGCTTGATACTACGATAATAAGGTATTCGGGGGCATGATCGCAGGCGCGGCCGGCCGGAACCCGAGATTGTGATGGTGGGCGCGATAAGCCTGCGACAATCGTGAGGTACACCTGCCATGGCGCCTTCAAGATCAGGCTCATGGATGTGCGGACTATGTGAGTAGAAATCGAGAGCCATGAACAGATTCAAGCGCGTTACGTTCCTGTGGGGCGTCGCGGATCTCATCCGCGACACGTTCAAGCGCGGCAAGTATCAGGACGTCATCCTGCCGTTCACGGTGTTGCGCCGCCTCGACTGCGTGCTCCAGCCCACGAAGAGCAAGGTGCTCGAAGCCAACACGCTGTACAAGGATAAGCTGGATAACCTCGACCCGGTGCTGCGCCGGGCCTCCGGCTACGCCTTCTACAACACCTCGCTCTATGACTTCGACCGCCTGCTCGGCGACGCGCCGAACCTGGCGGCCAACCTGCGCAACTACATCAACGGCTTCAGCCCCAACATGCGCGACGTGCTGGACAAGTTCGACTTCAACAATACCATCGCCAAGCTTGACGAGGCCGGCCTCCTGTTCAAGGTGATGGAGCGATTCAAGGACGTCGATCTGCACCCCGACAAGGTCTCGAATCTGGAGATGGGCTACATCTTCGAGGAGCTTATACGCCGCTTCAACGAGGCGCTCAACGAGAATCCCGGCGAGCACTTCACACCGCGCGAGGTCATCCGTCTCATGGTTAACCTCCTACTGTTGCAGGACAGGGCCACGTTGAGCCTGCCGGGTATCGCGCAGACGGTCTACGACCCGTGCTGCGGCTCGGGCGGCATGCTGACCATCGCCAAGGAGCGCATTCTCGAGCTCAACCCGGACGCGGAGGTCTGCCTGTTCGGCCAGGAGGTCAACCCCGAGACCTATGCCGTGTCCAAGTCCGACCTCTACCTGACCGGCGACGGCAAGGACGCCGACAACATCGCTTTCGGCAGCGTCCTGTCCAACGACCGCTACCGCGGCCAGCACTTCAACTACCTGCTGGCCAATCCGCCCTACGGCAAAGACTGGAAGATGGACAAAGAGGCCGTCGAGGCCGAGGCGGCGCGCGGCGCGGCCGGCCGCTTCGAGGCGGGCCTCCCGCGTATCAGCGACGGCCAGCTCCTCTTCCTGGAGCACATGCTCGCGCACATGTACCCACCCGAGGAGGGCGGCAGCTGCGTGGCTGTGATCATGAACGGCTCCCCCTTGTTCAGCGGCGACGCGGGGCAGGGCGAGAGCGAAATCCGTCGCCATATCCTGGAGCGCGACTGGCTCGAAGCGATCGTGGCCCTGCCCGAGCAGTTGTTCTACAACACCGGCATCGCCACTTACATCGCCATGCTGACCAACCACAAGGAGGAGAGGCGGCGCGGCAAAGTGCAACTCGTCGACGCGACGGGCGTATGGGTCCCGATGCGCAAGAGCCTGGGCGAAAAGCGCCGCCAGATCTCCGACGCGGGCATCGAGGCGATCACCGGCGCCTATTTTTCGTTCGCAGAGGCGGACGGGGACAATGACAATAGGGACATCGAGGTCAAGGTCTTCGACACGACCCATTTCGGCTACCGCAAAATCGCCGTCGAGCGCCCCTTGCGGCTCAACGCGCAGGCCAGCCCCGAGCGCCTCGCGCGCCTCGCGGAGCAGAAAGCCTTCCAGGAGTTGGCGACGAGCAAAAAGAAAGACGCCGCTGGTCGCGCGGCCGAGGAAGGGGCCGGGCGCGGGCGGCAAGAGGCCATCCTCTCCTTGCTCGGTGGCCTGCCGGACACGCTGTACACGGATCGCGCCGCGTTCGAGCAGGCGCTGGACACGGCCGCGACGGCCGCCGCGCTCAAGCTTGCCGCGCCCCTGCGCAAGGCCATCCTGGCGGCGCTCTCCGAGCGCGACGAGGGCGCGGCTATCTGCCTCGACGACAAGGGCAATCCCGAGCCCGACCCGGAACTGCGCGACTGGGAGAGCGTGCCGCTGGGCGAGGACGTCGACGCCTATGTCGCGCGCGAGGTCGCCCCCTACGCGCCCGACGCCTGGATCAACCGGTCGATCCGCGACGACAAGGATGGTGAGGTGGGCAAGGTCGGCTACGAGATCAACTTCTACCGCTACTTCTACCGCTACCAGCCGCCGCGCCCACTGCCGGAAATCGAGGCTGACATCAAAGCCGTGGAAGGCGAGATCCTAACCCTGCTGCGCGACGTCACAACCGAGGCGACGGCGTGACCGTACCCGCCCTGCCCGCCGCCGCACCAACTCCTGACAACTCGTGGAAGCCCTACCCGGCCTACAAGGACTCCGGCGCCGAGTGGTTAGGCTGCATCCCCGCGCATTGGAGTGTGCAGCGTCTAAAGTTTGGTGCCCGTTTTATGTACGGGGACGCTCTGGCTTCTGACACCCGTGAAGATGGTGATGTTCCAGTCTTTGGGTCCAACGGTCCCGTTGGCTGTCATGTGAGGGCAAATACAGTTGCTCCCGTCCTCGTTATTGGACGTAAAGGCTCTTTCGGCAAGGTGAATTACACGCGCGGCACTGGAGCGGCCGCCCCGTTGCCCCGAAGAGTATGTGCGACGTCTGAAATTAGACATACTGCCCGTGTTGCGCCACGAGCACGACCTCCCGCCCGTCGTATCGGCCATTACAGCCAGGCCCGATTGGATTGTGTCGAACAATAGCCGGCACTGGAGTCCGGCGTTGGCTAAAAGGATTGGCCTCCGCATCGTGACCGTGCATGAGTTCACGGCGTTGCCAACGCCTCCAAGTTCGGATAGCTCATAGGGCGTCTATCAAGTGGGCGGCACATTCGGTGTAAACCCTATACAGAGCGCGATAGCGGCGGCGACGCGGTTCAATTGCTCGTCGGTCAGCGCGCCGAGTCGGGCGACGAAGCGGGTGTTCGAGAGTGACTTCACCTGGAACGCATCGGCGCCGGATTCTTTGGTGAGACCATTCTGCGAGGTCGCCGGTATGCGTAAAAACCAGGGAAGGGTCGCGTACGTGGGCTTCCAGTCTGTGATCGGCACGACGATGCGCAGCGGCAGACGACCAACACTCTGCACGCTGACCACAATGGCGGGGCGTACCTTCTGAATCTCCGCGCCCACGGACGGGTCGAATTGGATAGCCCATACCTCGCCTCTGCGCGGGAGTGGGTCACTCGGTTGCATCGAACAGATCGCTGTCACCAAATGCTTCGAAGTCGGTCAGTTCAGGATTCATGCGATACTCTTGTTCCGCACGCGCCGCGGCGATTGCCAGCGCCTGGTCCCGCACATGGGGGGGGGCTACGAGCAGCGCATAGGGGTCTGTTGGTACTTGGGCCGCGTCCAGGAGGGCCTCATAGAGCGACCAGGGTATGACGGCCAGCACCGGTTTACCGTTCTCGGTCAGCGCAACGGTTTGGCTCGCATCCCCGTTTATCAGTCGCTCGCGTAGTTGGTCGAGCCGATGATCGGCTTCGTCTAATGGCGCCTGAATCATACACTCTCCCGGTTCCTATGGTCTTGCCCTGGTTATACTAGACATAGTACTCGGTAACGAGGAGAAACGGAGAGTTTATGTCGGAGTGGCGGCTGGTCTATAGCGACGCGGGTGGGGAGTTGCAGGAGCACCCGGCGCTGGGGCCGCTCGGCGGCGCCTTCAGGGACACGCGCCCACTCGGCCGCCTGGTCCCGCTGCCCGACGGTGCGACGCTGACCATGATGCCCGGCTGCACCCCACTCGGCCTCGACGGGGACGGCGCTCAGGTTCTCCTCGAGCCCGGCAGGGACTACGCGGTCGGCGCGCTCCTGCCCACGGGCTACGCGCGCCTGTTCCTGCCGGCCTACCAGAAAGAGCCCGGCGCGCCGCACCTGCCGCTCTTCGGCTACACCGCCGTGGCCGCGCGCGAGGGCCGTCTCTATGCCGCCGCCCTGCCGGTCGACGGAGCCGCGACGTGGCGCCCCGCCGATTTCAGCACGCCCGATCTGCGCGAGCGCGTGGCCGCCCTCGAGGGGGCGCACCCCGAGAATCGCCTCTACAAGCAGCTGGCCCTGTGCGCCGAGCACTACGGCTGCTACACGGCGCAGAACGTTTTCTACCGGCGCTGGGAGGGGGCCATCCCCGTTTCGCCACGCTGCTCCGCCGCCTGTGTCGGCTGCATCTCCGAGCAGGACGGCGCCGTGCCCTCGCCGCAGATCCGGCTCGACTTCGCGCCGACCCCCGAAGAGATCGCCGACCTCGCGGTGCGCCACTTGACCGGGGGCGGCACGATGGTCTCGTTCGGCCAGGGCTGCGAGGGCGACCCGCTCAACCGCGCGCGCCCGCTCACGGAGGCGATCCGCCTGATCCGCGAGCGCACGGACCGCGGTGTCATCAACGTCAACACGAACGGGTGGAACTACCGCGGCCTGGAGGCGATGTGCGCGGCGGGGCTCGGGCGCATCCGCGTCAGCCTGTTCTCGGCGCACCCCGCCGGCTACGACGGCTACTACCGCCCGCGCGGCTACTCCATCGCCAACGTCGAGGAGTCGATGCGCGTGGCCCGCCGCTACGGTCTCACCGTGGCGGTCAACCTGCTCGTCTTCCCCGGCTACATCGACTGCGACGGCGAGACCGAGGCCTTGATCGACCTGCTGGCGCGCACGGACGCCGACGAGGTGCAGTTGCGCACGCTCAACATCGACCGCGAGATGCTGGCCGAGTCGGTCCCCCCGCCGCTCGGCCAGGAGCGGGGCATCGCCTCGTTCATCGCCACGTTGCGGCGACGCCTCCCCCGCGTACGCCTCGCCACGCACTCCGACCCCGATCCGGAGCAGGCGCGGGCCGGGTAGCCCTTACCTGGCCCTAAAGGACTATGGTAGCAGATGGACTCCAAGGCTATTTCATTTCGCGCTCGCCCGAGGCCTGCTGCCTGTAGTAGCCCACGTAGGCTATGGCGTCCGCGCCGCGCGCCGTCTACTCTATCTCCAAAGCGGATACTCGTCGGCGTACGTCCACGACGGATCCGCTACCGCTTTCGGGGTACTGTCGCGCTACCACGTCCGGGGTAGGGGTAGAGGAGGGGGAACGTATGATACAGGAGAAAATCGCGGCGTTGAACGCGCTCGGGCCGGTCGAGTTGGGCACCATCGGCGCGCTCGTGGCGTCCCTGCTGCTTGCGACCGTCCTCTCGGTCGTCATCGAGCGGCGCGGCGCGCGCCGCCCGATTGGGGGGGGGACCCTGACGCGCGCGCAGGTCATGGCGACGCCGCGCCGCACCGCGCCAAGCGCGCCCGTCGATATGCAGGAGCGCCTGCGCCGCCTGACCGCCGGCGCCGGTCCCGCGGCGGACGTGAGTGTGGGTTTGGGCGCGGGCGCGGGCGATAGGGTATCTGCCCCGACCGGCGACGGCGTCGCCGTGTTCGCGCCGGCCAGCGCCGCCCCCGGTCCCGTCGCGCCCGCCCCTGACGCCGTGTCGCGCCCCACGCCGTCCGACGACGCGACGCGCTTCTTCGGCGGCGGCCCCGCCGCCGATGGCTCCGATGGCGTGGCCGACGCCGACGCGACCACCTTCTTCGCGGGACCCGACGCGCAGGCCGATCACGGGGACCACGGGGACCACGGGGACCACGGCGACGACGCGACGCGCTTCTTCTCCGACGCGGCGACCCCGGACGCCACGACGTTCTTCGGCGAGGAGCCTGCGCCGGCCCACGCCGCCTCCCCGGAGCGCGACGACGCGACGCGCTTCTTCGGCGCGGACGACCCCGAGGGGCTGGCCGCGGAGGACCACGACCGCACGAGCTTCTTGCCCCCGTCGGAAACGCATTTCTTCGCGCCCGAGGAGCTGCAGGGCGGCGCCGACGGGCACACCGGTATGCTGCACGCGCTCCCGCCGGCGACCAATGCGACGAAGGCTGGTATGTGGGATACTGCGACGGAGAGCCCGGCGACGGGCGACACGGGGAGCCTCACCCGCGTACGCGAGTGCCTCGCCGGCGTTTCCGTGCCCGAGGTGATGGCGCTCTCGGTCATCGACGGGGCGGGCCGCGTGCTGGCCGGCGAGACCGACGCCGACCTCACGGGCGAGTTGCGCTCGCTCATGGCCGAGTCGGGCCAGGGCAACACGGCCGACATCGATCAACCCGTGCGCCTGGCCGACGACGCGACCGGCGCCATCCTGCTCCTGCCGACCGGGGCCAACGCCCTGCTGGGCGCGCTGGTCCGCGATGCGGACGATCCCGAGGCGACGCGCCAGTCTCTGCGCGTGGTGGCCCATAATATAGGTGACGCGATACGACGTGCTTCGTGATGATGTAAAGATCAATATCCAGGCCGGGGACGGTGGGGCGGGCGCGCTCCACTTCCGGCGCGAGAAGTTCGTGCCGCGCGGTGGTCCCGACGGGGGCGACGGCGGGCGCGGCGGCTCTATCTACGTAGAGGTCGATCCGCGGCTCAACACGCTCTACCGCTACACGCGGAGCCGCCACTTCAAAGCGGAGAGCGGCGGCGCCGGGGCGAACAGGCGCAAGCACGGCAAGGCCGGCAACGACCTGATCCTGGCCGTGCCACCGGGCACGGTGGTGCTCGACGAGGCCACGGGTAAGACGCTGGCCGACCTCGACGGTCCGGGCGAGCGCGTGATGGTCGCGCGCGGCGGGAAGGGCGGCCTGGGCAACACGCATTTCGTGACGGCGACGCGCCAGGCTCCGCGCGTGGCTGAGAAGGGCGAGCCGGGCGAGATGCGCTGGCTCTTGCTCGAGCTCAAGCTGATCGCCGACGTCGGCATCGTCGGCCTGCCCAACGCGGGCAAATCCACCCTGCTCTCGCGCATCAGCGCGGCGCGGCCCAAGATCGCCGACTACCCCTTCACCACGCTCACCCCCAGCCTCGGTATGGTCGACTTCGACGGCGAGCGCAACCTCATCGCCGCCGATATCCCCGGGCTGATCGAGGGGGCGCACACCGGTGCCGGCCTCGGACACGAGTTCCTGCGCCATGTCGAGCGCACCAAAGTTTTCGTGCACGTGCTCGACGGCGCGGCGGGAACCGTCGACGAGGCGTTGCACGCCTTCGACGTGATCAACAACGAGCTCGAGCTCTACCAGGAGGGCCTCTCGGAGCGCCCCATGATCGTGGGCCTCAACAAGCAGGACCTGCCCGACGCGGCCGAGAACGGGCCGGGGATCAGACGCGGGCTGGAGCGGCGTGGCTACCGCGTGCACTCTATCTCGGGGGTGACGGGCGAGGGCATCCGCCCGCTGCTGGAGGACGTGTGGGCGCGCCTGGAGGAGGTGCGGGTCGAGGAGGCGGCGCGGCCGCGCCCTGTGCCGGTCGTCGAGGCAACGCCGGTCGAGGAGGTGAGCGTGGAGCGCATCCCCAGCGGCTTCCGCGTGCGCAGCCGGAGGGCCGAGCGCGCCGTGACCATGACTGACTCGGACCAGCCCGAGGGTATGGACCGCCTGCAGGAACTGCTGCGCCGCTTCGGCGTCACCACCGCGCTCGAGCGCGCGGGGGTGCAAGAGGGCGATCAGGTGTGGATCGGCGAGGTCGCGCTTACCTGGGGCGAGTAGCATCCATCCCTTGCTTGAAGGGGAACGCCCACCAGGGGCGCCTGCCGCCACTAGCGCCTCGATAGGTGGCTACGACCGCTGGTCCTCGTGCCTGTTCGCGGAGTGTCGGGTCCCCCGTCGCCGGCGTCGTCGCGCGCCTGTTGGCACCCTGGCGAAGAAGCGGGCGACCGGGACGTGGATGGGCAACGTCGGTGAAGCGAGTTCGGCCTCCCCCCCGACGCGCACGCTGCTCGTGTAGTCCCCGAGCGCGGCGTCCGGCGCGCTCAGCGCCAGGACGTCGCGCTCGTCGGGGCGCACGATCCAGTATTCGGGGACGCCGGCGCGCGCATAGGCCTGTCGTTTAGTCGCGGTATCTGTATCGGCGTTGCCTGGCGAGAGTATCTCGATCAGCAAGGCCGGGATGCCCTCGATCCCATCGGCCGTGATGATGTCCAGGTCCGCTGTGCGAATAACCAGCATATCGGGCTGCACGGGGTCACACCCTGGCATGAATAGCCCGATCGGCGACCATAGCGCGACGCCGATACCGGGTGTTTCAATCTGCTCGTGGAGGATGAGGAAGATCTGGTGGTTGATCCACTGGTGGGCGGGGCTGGGGGCGGTCGACATGTAGAGGACACCTCCGATGACCTCGTAGCGGTTGCCGTCGAGGGGGATCTCTTCCCAACGCGTTCGGTCCCACGTGGCGTCGAGCGAGCGTAGGGTCAGGGGGTCGGCAGCAATCATGGTAGAGATACCTCCGGCGACATATCGCCAATCTGCCCATACCCTATCACCGAGGCATAGAGCCGTCAAGCTCGACGGGACAGCAGGGCGAGCGCCACTTTGCCGGTCGCCGTACGACGCCGATGCTACAGACGGGAGGTATCGAGGATCGTCAAGCCGGGCGTCGGGCGTCGGGCGTCGGGCGTCGGGCGTCGGGCGTCGGGCGTCGGGCGTCGGGCGTCGGGCGTCGGGCGTCGGGCGTCGGGCGTCGGGCGTCGGGCGTCGGGCGTCGGGCGTCGGGCGTCGGGCGTCGAGGTGATGGACTTTGCGGCAAGAAAGACAGGCGACCGCGCAGCGGCCGTGGCAGCCCCATGGATCTGGTCGGGACAGCGGCAGGTATGATCCGGCGTGCGTGACCAGCAGACGCCGCGCCCCCGTGTCGAGGCGCAGGCTTTCTGTCTGCTGCGAGCCGCGCTGAGGCAAGGAGAGGAAGAGTAATGGACGAGCACTCCGAGGACCCGCTGCACATAGCTACCTACGCTGTATACCAGTCGCACGCGCGTGAGGAAGACGTGGACATAAATCTAGATCGGGTATGAGTCAGCGTTGCCGCGGAGGTATGGGCGCGGCGGGTCGGGCCCGTCGAGCGGCTGGCCGGCCACCTGGTAGGCTCTCCGGGACTGGCGCGCGCCCTGGTGACCACGCCTTCACTAGTGCTCTCCTGGCTCGTGGCCAGCGTCGTCGTGCTCGCCGCCGGCGTGGTGGCCACGCGGACCACCGGCGCCCCTTGGGTCGCGCTGTTGGCGCCCGCGCTGGCCGGCGCGGGCATCGCCTATGCCTACGGACCCAGCGTCGACCCGGCCTTCGAGCTTGGCCGGACCATGGCCGTGCCGGACCGCATGGTCTTGCTAGTGCGCGCCCTCGCCGTGTTCGGCCTTGACGCGCTGCTCGGGGTCGTCGCGGCGCTGGCCCTGGCCGCGGCCACGCTGGCGCGCTCGGCCAACGTCGGAGTCGTGGCGGCGCTCGCCGCCTGGGGCATCGTCGTGTTGGCGGGCATGGCCGGGACGCGAGACATCGCGACGGCCGACGCGGGGGCGACCCTGACGCCAGCCTATCTAACGTGCGCCCTGGCGTGCGCGGGCGTGACCGTCTATGCGACGGATGGGAAGAGGAACGAGGGGGTGTGGCGATGATGGCGATGGGGGCGACGACGGTAATGGGCGCGGTGACCGGACGGATGAACGTCGAGGTCGTGGGGGTGACCCAGCGGTTCGGTCGCCGGGAGGTGCTACGCGGCGTCGACCTGGAGGTCGGGCGCGGTGTCTTCGGGCTGCTCGGACCCAATGGAGCCGGCAAGACCACGCTGCTGCGCACGCTGTCGACGGCCATCGCGCCCGCGGGTGGCTCGCTGCGCCTGCTCGGCTACGACGTGCGCGACGGTCGCGAGCGGCGGGAGCTGCGCCGCCGGCTGGGCTACCTGCCCCAGGCGCTGGGCTACTACCCCAACTTCACCGTGTTCGAGTTCGTGGAATACTTCGCCTTGCTCAAGGAGATGCCCGTCGCGCGGGTGCGGCCAGCCGTGGCGCGGGCGATCGAGCGAGTCGAGCTGGGCGACCGCGCGCGGGCCAAGCTCAAGACGCTCTCGGGGGGCATGCTGCGCCGCGTCGGCATCGCTCAGGCGATTGTGAACGAGCCCGAGTTGCTCCTGCTCGACGAGCCGACGGCCGGGCTGGACCCCGAGCAGCGCGTGGTGTTCCGCCGGCTGCTGCGCGAGGTGGGCGCGCGTGGCACGGTCGTCGTGAGCACGCACCTCGTCGAGGATGTCGGCGCCGCCTGCGTGCAAGTGGCCCTGATGGAGGGCGGGCGCATCGTGTTCCGCGGCACGCCGGGCCAACTGATGGCGCGCGCGGGCGGGGACGGCGCGGGCGCCGACGAGGCCGGCGACTCGCCGCTGGAGCGCGGCCACAGCGCGGTGCTGGCGGGGGCGCGCTCGTGAGCTTGCGGCTGATCGGCATCGACGCGCGGCGCAACGCGGCCCTGTGGCTCTGCCCGGTGATGGTCGCCCTCTCGGCGCTGATGCAGTACTCGCCGCGGTGGTCCTGGCTGGAGGCGCGCCTGCTACTGTGGACCGAGGCCGGCAAGATGATGCACGACGCGATCTACATCATGGCGCCGATGATCGCCGGCGCGGCGGCCTGGATGGGCGCGCGGGAGCGGCGGCGCAAGCTGGATGACCTGCTGGCCACGACGCCCCGCCCGGTGTGGGCGCGCCAGACCGCGACGTGGGCGGCCACGACCCTCTGGGCGGTCCTGGCCTACGTCGTGGTCGGCCTCGTCGTCGGCCTGCTTACGCTCGCGCACGCCGTCTGGGGCGGCCCCGTGTGGTGGCCGATGCTGGTGGGCCTGCTGGCGCTGCCGGCGTGCGCGGCGATCGGCCACGCGCTGGGCGCGGCCTTGCCAGGGCGCTTCATCGCGCCCGTCGCGGCCATCGCCGTGTTTGTGCTGCTGTTCGTGGGGCAGGCGGCCGTCGCGCCGACCGCGGCGCGTCCGGCGCAGGCGCTGTCCTACCTCTCGCCGGTCGCTTTCCTCAACTGGTCCGTCTGGTACGGCGCGCGGCCCGACGTGGGCCTGCCCCAGGCGCTCTTCCTGTTCGGGGTGACCGGCCTGGCGCTGAGTGTCCCGGCGCTGCGCGCGCGGCGCGACCGCGCCTCGTCGGGCATGGCGCTGGCCGGGCTCCTGCTCGTGGGCGCGGGCACCGCCGGTCTGCTCAGTAGCGCCCCGCCGACCGCGTTCAGCTACGTCTTGACTCAGCGGAGCGCCACGCCGATCCCCTACACGCCCGCGTGCGTCGCCGCGCCCGTCCCCGTGTGCGCGCACCCCGCGTACCGGCCCTGGCTGGCCCGGGACGCGGCGGTCATCGCGCGGATCATGGCACCGCTGCGCGGCGTGCAGGGTGCGCCGACGCGGGCCGAGGAGCGCCCGAACGGGGCGACGGGCGAAGATTTGCAAAACGTGGCCGGCGGAGTGCTCAGGTTCACACCCACGAACGAGCCGACGGACCAGTTTTTTTTCGGGGGGATCGCCTTCTATTTGGTGCAGGGAGATGTCGACTTCCTCCGGCGTGGCGTGCCGCCGTGTCCCGGTGACCCCATCGGGCAGTCGTGCATCGCGACGCCGGACGCCCTCGGCATCTACCTGCTGCGGCAGGCCGGCCTGCGCCTGACCCGTGTGTCGTTCGGCGGCGGCCCGCCGATATATCTCTATTTCGGCGGCAATTGGGCCGGCGCGTCGGCGGCGGCCGATCGCTTCGCCGCGCTCCCCGCGGCGCGGCGGCGCGCCTGGCTGCAGGCGCATTACCGGGCGGTGACCGAGCTGCGCGTGCCGCTGAAGGACATGCCATGAGTGCGATGAGGCTGGGCATGCTGTACCTGCGCTCCCGATCGGCCGGGCGCGCCGGCGTCTTTTTCGTCGCGATCGCGGCCGCGGCATGGCTATGGCTATGGCTACGGTGGGACCGTGTTGCCTCATAAGTAAAAGTGCTTTTGGGTGAGTCGTTGCCTCATATAAGGATGTACGTTTTCAAGGCTCGTGTCCTGGTCTTGTCCGGGTCGTCGTCGGGACAGGGAGTTATGGATACCG
>JAABUP010006566.1_pt1 | contig 16404 bp, 15 predicted proteins | sample 5559201 | NCBI WGS metagenome assembly JAABUP01 (sample SAMN10711887, study PRJNA513373) | rock metagenome | isolation source: Antarctica rocks | place: Antarctica
CCAAAACCATGCGTGCCGGATGGGCGCAATTCGCCGCCATGGCCGCCGGCTTCGCCCTCGCGGCCCAGTCAGCCGCCCAGTCAAATGTGTGAATCCCGTAGCCCATCAGGGTGGCGGTCAAAGGAAGGCCGCTTCGGCCGGGTGCTGCCGGGCCTGGGCGGCGGTGCGGACGGAGGCGTTGGCGGCGCCGAACCCCTCGTAGCCGCTGCGGCGCTGCACCGCCTCGAAGAAGAAGCGGTCCTGGAAAGCATCGGTGTAGAGGTGCCAGAACTCGCCCTGCGCATCGCGGTCGTACAACAGTCCATGCTGCTGCAGGGCGGCTAGGGTTGCATCGTCCAAGCCCCACTGGGCCGAGAGGTCGTCATAGTAGTTGTCCGGCATGGGCAGCACCGGAGCATCCAGGGCCTCCGGCCCTGCGGCCGTGCGGTCGATATCCTGCGTGGAGAGCGCGATGTGATGCACCCCGGCTCCGGCGAACGCGGAGACGAAGCGCCCTGTCGCCGTGCCATGGCCCTCGGATGCGTTCAGCGCCAGGCGGAACTTGCCGCCGGGGCTGACCAGGGCGCGGCTGCGCACCAAGCCATACCGGAACAGGCCGGCGCAGGCTTGATCCCGAGCGGACACGGCAGGCCACCCTGGCGGCTGCGCGCGAGGAGTTTGCGGAGAATGGGCTGAGCGGAGGGCGTGTCGAGGCGATTGCCGCCCGCACCAACACTGTCAAGCGCATGATCTACTACTACTTCGGCAGCAAGGAGGAACTGTATCTTGCCGTGCTGGAAGAGGCCTACGCAGACATCCGCCGGGTCGAGCAAGGCCTGCACCTTGATCTGCTGCCTCCTGTGGAGGCCATCCGGCGGCTAATCGAATTCACCTTCGACTACGAGGACGCCCATCCCGACTTCATCCGCCTCGTCTCGATCGAGAACATCCACCACGCGAAGCACATTGCCCAGTCAAAGACCATCCAGGACGTGAACAGCGCCGTGATCACCACCTTGACGGCGGTGCTGGACCGGGGGGAAGTCGGAGGGCGTCTTCCGAAAGATGGTCGACGCCGTTGATGTGCACATGCTGATCAGCGCCGTATGCTTCTTCCGCGTGTCGAACCGGCATACGTTCGGCGCCCTGTTCGGCCGCGACCTCTCGGACCCGACGCTGCGCGCCAGGCACAAGCAGATGCTCGTCGATGCCGTGCTCCACCTGCTGATGAGGGCAGATGAGCAGGCGGCGAGAGCCGCCTAAGCAGATTTTATACCAGCCGTCCCCTGCTTTGACCGGTCTGCCCGCTCCCTCGCTCGTCCCTGCCCCTTTGCCCGTCATTGCGAGGAGCGCTCGCGACGCGGCGATCCAGGGCCGCGCGCCAAAACACCATGCCGCCCTGGACTGCCGCACCGAAGCCGGCTCGCAATGACGAGTTCCCCGAGACCGCAGGCAAGCCGGGCCAAATGCGGTCGCCCCCGGAGTGGGATGCGGACGGTGACTATCTTTTGTTGCGTTCGACGCTGCTGACCATATTGCGGCACATGATAACCATGCTTATGTTCTGGCCATGCCGCATGACCCAGACCTGCTGATTCTGCTGAACGACGTCGGCCGTATGCTCCGCACCGAGGCGGACCGCCGGGCCAAGGCCCACGGCATGTCCCGTGCCCAATGGGTGATGCTCATCCGCCTCGACCGCCAACCTGGCCTTTCGCAAAAGGAGCTGGCCGAGCTGCTGGAGGTCGAGCCTATCACCGTCGCCCGGCTCGCCGACCGGCTAGAGGCCCGCGGCCTGCTCGAACGCCGGCCCGATCCGGCCGACCGCCGCGTCTGGCGCCTGCACCTGTTGGCCGCCGCCCAGCCTGTGCTGGATGAGCTGGTCAGCCACCGCGACGACCTGCTCGCGCTGCTGACCACCCGCCTGGACCCGGAAACCGTTGAAATCGTAACGGCAGCGCTGCTGCGCATGCGATGCACGCTCTCCCGCCGCCCCGACCTGGAGGTAGCCGCCTAATGTCCGACACTGCCTTGAACCCACGCGCCATCAGCGCCCGGGACGTCCCCGAGCAGACCGCAGCCACAAAGCCGCGCCGCCGTCCGAAGCTGCTCCGCCCGGCCCTCATGCTGGGCGGCATCGGCGCGGTCATAGCGGGTTCGCTCGCGTTTTGGATCAATGGCGGCCGTGTCGTCTCGATCGACAACGCCTATGTCCGCGCCGACAAGCTCTCCTTGGCGACCGACGTTTCGGGCCTGGTAGCCGAGGTTCCCGTGCATGAGGGCCAGGCGGTGCGGCGCGGCGACGTCCTGTTCCGCCTGGACGACCGCCAGTTCAGCATCGCGCTGGCCAGCGCGCAGGCCAGCCTGGCGCAGACCCGCTTGCAGCTCGACGCCATGAAGCGCGACTACGAGCGCATGCTGCGCGACGTGGCCGCGAAGCAGGCGCAGGTCGACATGGACCAGGCGCGCTTCGACCGCGTGAATGGCCTGGTCGGCCGCGGCGACATCTCGCGCCAGAGCTACGACGACGCCCGGTTCCAGTTGGCCGCCGACCAGCAGGGCTTCGAGTCGGCCAAGGTCGCCGCCCAGGTGCAGCTCGCCAAGCTCGGCGGCGACGCGAAGGCGGACGTTGCGACCCTGCCCAGCTACAAGCAGATGGAGGCGCAGGTGGCCGAGGCGCAGCGCCAGCTCGACCATACCGTCGTGCGCGCCCCGATGGCCGGCGTCGTCACCGGCGTCTCGGCCTTGCAGCCCGGCCTGTACCTCGCGAGCGGCACCTACGCTTTCGGCCTGGTGTCGGCCGAGAGCGTCTGGGTGGAGGCCAACCCGAAGGAGACCGAGCTCACCTGGGTCCGCCCCGGCGACCCCGTCAGCCTGACCATCGACGCCTATCCCGGCCGTGCATGGACCGGCGCCGTGGACAGCATCGCCCCCGCCAGCGGCAGCGAGTTCTCCATCCTTCCGGCGCAGAACAGTTCCGGCAACTGGGTGAAGGTGGTGCAGCGCATCTCGGTGCGCATCCGCGTGGACCACAACGTGGGCGACCCGCCGCTGCGCGCGGGCATGAGCGTCATCGCCGGCGTGGACACCGGGCACGTCCGCACCTGGCACGACCTGCTCTGATCACTCTCACTCTGTTTACCAAGGCCGCGGGAGGCATTGGCTCAAATGGCCACGACTGAGACGCCCCAGGGCGTAGCTCCAACCCAGGGCGTCGTCCCGCACCGGGCGGTCATCACGGTCTGTGCAATGATCGCGACCTTGATGCAGGCGCTAGACAGCACGATCGCCAACGTGGCGCTGCCCTACATGCAGGGCAGCTTGTCCGCCACCAGCGACCAGATCACCTGGGTGCTGACCAGCTACATCGTGGCCGCCGCCATCATGACGGCGCCGGTCGGCTGGCTGTCGGCCCGGTTCGGCCGCAAGCCGCTGTTCGTCACCTGCCTGGTCGGCTTCACCGTCACCTCCATGCTGTGCGGCGTGGCGCAGTCGCTGAACGAGATGGTGGCGTTCCGCCTGTTGCAGGGCATGTTCGGCGCGGCACTGGTCCCGCTCAGCCAGTCGACCATGCTGGATATCTACCCGCCGGAGCAGCGCGGCTCCGCCATGGCGCTGTGGGGCGTCGGCGTGATGGTCGGGCCGATCCTCGGCCCCACCTTGGGCGGCTACCTGACCGACCTGTACAACTGGCGCTGGGTGTTCTACGTCAACCTGCCGTTCGGCGTGCTGGGGACGGTGGGCCTCATACTGTGCCTGCCGAAATCCGAGGCTCGCGCCGGCATGCGGTTCGACAGCCTGGGCTTCGGGGTTCTGGCGCTCGGCGTCGGCGCGTTCCAGCTCATGCTGGACCGCGGGCAGGACCAGGACTGGTTCGGCTCCCGCGAGATCATCATCGAGGCGGTGCTGGCCGGGCTGGGGCTGTACCTGTTCGTGGTCCACCTGATGACGGCCGAGAAGCCGTTCCTCTCGCCGCAGCTGTTCCGCGACCGCAACTTGTCGGCCAGCCTGGTGATGATGTTCTCCATCGGCATGATCCTGCTCGCCAGCTCGGCGCTGCTGGCGCCGTGGCTGCAAACCCTGGCCGGCTACCCCGTCGCCACGGCCGGGCTGGTGCTGGCGCCGCGCGGGTTCGGCACCATGGCGGCGATGATGGTGTCCGGGCGGCTGTCGGGCAAGGTCGACCCGCGCCTGCTCATGGCGCTGGGCTGCGCGCTGCTGTCCTACAGCCTGTGGACCATGACCGGCTGGACGCCGGACGTGTCGCGCACGACGATCGTGGTGAACACGATGTTCCAGGGCGCCGGGCTGGGGTTCGTGTTCATGCCGCTGCAACTGGTCGCGTTCGCCACCCTGCCGGCCGAGCTGCGGACCGATGCGACGTCGTTGCTCTCATTGCTGCGCAACGTCGGCAGCGCCGTGGGCGTCTCGGTCTGCTCCGCGCTGCTCGCGCACAACGGGCAGGTCGTGCATTCCGAGCTTGCGGCCGGCATCACCCCGTTCAACCCGGCGCTGCACGGCGTCGGCGCCGTGCAGATGCTGGCCCCCGCCACCGCGGGCGGCGCGGCGCTGTTGGACCGGATGGTCAACCAGCAGGTCGCCATCATCGCCTATATGGATGATTTCAAAGCCATGCTGGTCATCAGCGCCCCAGCTATCTTGCTGCTGCTGCTGATGCGTAAGCCGGCGGCGCTGGCGAAGCCGGACCCGGAGCATGGGGCCGCCCTGGATTAGCCGCTAGAACGTGACGGTCGTGCGCAGCCCGAACACGGCGGCGTCGCCCAGGCGCTTGGCCGGGCTTTGCGGGTTGGGCACGCCGCCGTTCAGGTTGAAGACGTACTGCGCCGCGGGCTGGAGCTGCCACCAGGGCGTGAGCTGGGCCTGGTACGTCAGCTCCAGCACCGTCTCGTGGCGGCGGATCGGGTAGAGGCCGCCGGTGAACCGCGCCGTGTCCGAGTCGAGCTTGCTTGCCGTGTCGCTGATCCGGGCGTAGGCGACGCCGAGGCCGACCGTGTCGCTGTCGCGCCCGTTGATCGCGCCCTTGTAGGTCAAGCCGGCATCCAGGTAGAAGTTGACCAGGTTACGGTCGCCCGGCGCGCCCATGACGCGGACGAACACGCCCATGCCGCCATCCTTCGCACCTCCCGCCTTGCGCCAGACGAGCTGGTCGCCCACGGCGTATAGGCTGTAGCTGCCCCGGCGGTTGCGGCCAGTGGAGGCGTTGGTGCCGGTCGGATCGGCGAGCGACGCGCCACTGCCGTTGCGGCGCTGGTCGGCGAAGGTCTGCGAACTGTACCAGGCGCCGAATTTGTAGGTGCCGGGCAGCCCGGTCGCGCCGTCCTGCTGATTGATGGCGTATTGCACCTCCGCGATTGCAAAGATGCCGTCGCGCAGCCGGAATGCGGTGCCGGACGGGTCGCGATCCTGTGGAAAACCACGGCCAGGGCCAGCCGGGTCGCCGTTGAATACGGCGCCGAGCAGCGAAAGGTCCTCCCGCGCCACGTACTTCACCCGCACACCGGGCGTCGCCAATGGAAAGATCGGTCCGCCTGACGGCAGGTCGGCGCTGGGGAGGGTGGGCCAGCCGAAGGTGTGGTTCAGGAATAGGCCGGCGTACTGGCTGATCATGAACTCCTGGTCGGCCGCGAGCTGGCCCACGCGGATGGCAAGCTTCTTTTCGAGCAGCACCTGCTCGTACCACAGCTCGAACAGCAGCGTGCCGCGCACCGCCTCCAGGCTGCTGACGGTGTTCAGGTTGTTGCCGAGGTCGTTCAGGCTCAGGCCGCGGCCGTGGATTTGGTAGCCGGTGGCGTTGAACGTGCCGCCAGTCAGGCCGAACGCCTTCTCGGCGTCGAGGCCGACGCCGAACTGGGTCACTCCCTCGTAGACCACGCCGCGGCGCACGCCGCCGGTGGGGTTGCCGAACACCTCGCTGGTCTCCGTCACGCCAAAGGTGATGCCGCGGTCCGCAAGCCGGGTGCGGAGGCCGCCGAGGTCGCCGAACAGGTTGGCGCGGTCCCAGAATCCCTTGGCTGTCTCCTCGCCCGGCTTCACGCCTGTCTGGCCGCCCGGCGTCGACTGCCGGCTTTCCGGGGCCGCGGGCTGGCTTTGCTCGCCGGGGCCGGGGTTCATCTGCGTCCCTGGGCTCGGGCCGGCTTGGGCAGCAGCGGGACCGCAAGCGAGCAAGCGCAAAGCGGCAAGAACCAGGCCGGCTGCGCCCGTTTCTCTGCAAAGGGCTTTCACTCACGGCTCCTATGCGACCGCAAGCTGGACCAGGCGGAAGACGACCATGCCAACCGCGACCACCAAGTAGCCGCGCAGCACGAACATCCAGATCCGCGTCGCGCCGTCGATCCGGTTCGGCGCCAACTGGGCGAGCGGCGGCATGCGCCAGGCGTTGCGGAGGGACCGGTCGAGCACGGGGCCGGCGTCATGGGTGCCCGTCCGGACAGCCCCCGCTTGGACGGCCAGGGTGACGCCGGCGACGACCAAGGCGAGCACGCCGCCGACGGCCAGGATCAGCAGGATGGTCCGCCCGGAGATGTCGGGATAGAGCACGGAGGCGGTCAGGATGACGGACAACAGCACCAGGACCGCGATGACCGCGCCGGTGAACAGGTTGGTGAGCCGCCCGTTGACCCAGGGACCTAGCACCGCGCGGTCGTTGCACAGCAGCAGCAGGAACACCGTGGCGCTCGGCAGCAGCACGCCGGCGAGCGTCTGCACGCCCTCGGTGATGAGGCCGAGCGGCGCGCCTGGGATCAGCACCAGGGCCGCGGCGGCGGCGATCAGGCCGCAGTAGACGAGGTAGAACCCCTTCGCGTCGGACGCCCTGCGGTGCAGCGAGTGCTTGAGCGACAGCACGTCGCCCAGGGCGTAGGCCGTGGCCAGCGACACCGCGGAGGCCCCGATGATGCTGGCGTCGATCAGCGCGACGGCGAACAGCGCAGCGGGAACGGCGCCCACGTACTTCGCCAAGCCGGCCGACACGCCGCCCGCGTCGGTGAACTGCCCGAACTCTGGCCGGCCCGCGAACGTCGCCGCGCAGAAGCCCATCATCGCCACGGCGCCGACCATGACGATGGCGATGCCGATCCACAGGTCGGCCTTCTCATAGGCGATGAAGCGGGGCGTGATGCGCTTGTCGATCACATACGACTGCTGGAAAAAGAGCTGCCATGGCGCAACGGTCGTGCCGACGATGGCGATGATCAGCAGCAGCACGTCGCTCAGCTTGTCGGCAGCGGGCAGTTGCGGCGTGACGAAATCATGCGCGACCTCGCCCAGCGGCGGGTGGACGGCGAGGAACACGGGCACCAGCAGCAGGCTGCCGAAGCACAGGAAGATCGAGAAACGCTCGAAGCGCCGAAGGTTGCCGGTCGTGGCGGCGGCCATGGTGACGGCGGCAGCGGCCAGCACGCCCCAGAGCTTCGGCAGGCCGAGGGCGTCGAGGCCGAGGCTCACGCCGATGAACTCGGTCACGATCGTGAGCCCGTTCAGGATGAACAGGTCAATGACGCTGAACGCGCCCCAGAACTTGCCGAAGCGCTCCAGGATCAGCCGCGCGTGCCCCACGCCGGTCACGGCGCCCAGCCGCAGGACCATCTCCTGGTTCACGTACAGCACGGGAACGAGCATCAGCAGGGTCCATAGCAGGGCGGTCCCGTAGTTTTGCCCGGCCTGCGTGTAGGTGCCGAAGGCGCCGGCGTCGTTGTCGCCGACCATCACGATCAGGCCGGGGCCGACGATCGCGGCCAGGGTCTTCAGTTTTGCGCCCCAGGTGGCGCGGGGCCGGGTGTCGTCCTCGGCGATGGTGCCGAACGCGCCGTTGATGGCGCCGACATGGGCGGAGTCCAAAGCGGCGTAGGGGTGCGGCGGACCAGCGGAAGCAACGGTATCGGGCATGGGAAGCCTTTGCATGGGCGAGGGGTGCGGAGGGAACGGGAGCGGCAAGGCGGGAATGGGCCGCAACCAGGCGGCCTGGACGGTCTAACGGGAATGACAAGGTGTCCGCGCGCTCCCCGGCCAGGTCGGGGGCAGATGCAGCCACTCGGCGCGGCATTCGCCGCGCCGTCATGTCCAGTCGGGTTATGCTCAGTCGGGTGGAGAGCCCTCGGTTGCTGGGCGGGCGGCTGTCCAATGGCACACAGAGCGGCCGTTCGGCCCGGCATGCCAGGAAGCGAGCAGGCGCGGGCGCGTGGGAACCGGCGCACAGACGCGGCCAAATCCCGTCACGCAGGCAAGCGGCAGGGCGTGCTGCCGGAGGACGTCGATGGGTAGAAGGGCGGCCATTGGACGCCTCCTTTCGCTCAAGCTGTTGCTGAAGCTCGGGAGGCCGGCCGCTTAGGACTCCGCTTTACAGCGCGGAAACCTCGGCGGGCACGAGCACGGCCCGAGCGCGATGACAACCCATCGGAGTGACCGCAGCAGGCAGGGAGCGCCTACTGTCGTCCTCCGGGGACTGGCTGCTAGATCGCGGGTTCATGGGGTCCTTTGTCCGTGTTGCAGGTTCGGCCGAAGCCGAGGCGAGGCAGCCATCGTAGGGCAGGCGGCTTGGGTACTGTCCCCAGATTGCCGTTGCCCGATATACCCCTATGGAGTATAGTTCAAGGGGTAATGCCAAACTTCGACCCAGGTTTTGACCCTGCTCTCGACATCGAGAAAACAAAGCTGTTGCAGCGTCTCAACCGTGTGCGCGGACAGGTCGAGGCGATGCACCGGGCGGTCGAGAAAGACGCCAGCAGCACAAAGATCCTGCAGCAAGCCACCGCATGCCGTGGCGCGCTGAACGGGTTCATTGCCGAGGTGATCGAGGACCATATCCGCAAGCGCCTGGTCGACGCCGACGACAAGGTTTCCGCCAAGTTCGCGGCTGAGGAGCTGATTGGGATCGTCCACTCCTACCTGACTTGAATGCTGCCCGGGCCGGAGGTCGGCAAGGGACGGCTCGGTCGCCATCCTGGAGATGGCCCTCTCGGAAAGTGCCTGGCGCGCCGCGCAGCTTCGAGGCAAGCGCGCCTCCCAGGGTCGCAAGCTGGCCGCGGGGCAGGCGGTGGGCACACCCGCCATGTTCCTATGAGAACGGCGTAGTTGCGGGACCGCCTGCAAGAGGCCAGGTTTTTCCAATAAGACTGGCACATAGAAGGATTATCTTAAAAACGGCCTGTCGCTTGTAGAATACAAAAGCTTATTCCTAATTGCTGCGATTGGGCGGGGGCATCTGGCCGTCGCGGCACAAGTGGGCGAACGTCGATGAGGCTTGTAAGCACCGAAAGGGCGGACACCGCCAATCCTGCCGGCCCGCGGCACGGGACAGAGCAGCACGGGGTAGAACTGGCCGACTACGCCGGCTGGAGCACCGGGGACGTGCTGCAAGACCTGCTGTGCCGGGTGTTCCCGCGGCGGATCGCGCTCGTGTCCTCGTTCGGCACCGAGAGCGCGGTGCTGCTCCACCTCGTTTCCGAGATCGACAAGGCGGCCCCGGTCATCTTCCTCGACACCGGCAAGCTGTTCCCGGAGACGCTGCGGTACCGCGACACGCTGGTCGGCCGCCTCGGCTTGCAGGACGTGCGCTCGGTCCGGCCGAACGAGCGTGCGCTGGCCCTGGCGGACCCGGCCGGCACGCTGTGGGAGAGCGACCCCGACGTCTGCTGCTGGCAGCGCAAGGTCGAGCCGCTGGACGAAGCGCTGGCCGGCTTTCCCGCCTGGATCACCGGGCGCAAGCGCTTCCAGGGCGGCCTGCGCGCCGTGCTGCCGCTGATCGAGCGCGAGGGGGACCGCGTGAAGGTGAACGCCCTCGCGCCGTGGAGCGCCGAGCAGTTGCGCCGCTACGTCGACGAGCACGACCTGCCCCGGCACCCGTTGGAGGCGCAGGGCTACCGCTCGATCGGCTGCGCGCCCTGCACCCGGCCGACGGCGCCGGGCCAGGACCCGCGCGACGGGCGCTGGGCCGGACGCAACAAGACCGAATGCGGCATCCACACAGCCCAGCCCTCCAGCGCGGCTTCCCCTATTGCAGCCTTGACCCAGACTAGGAACTTCGCATGAACGCCGTCTCATTGCGCGTGGCCCCCCTCGCGGCCACCCTGCCGAGCGCCGCCCCGCACCTGCGGCAGTTGGAGGCCGAGAGCATCCACATCATCCGCGAGGTGGTGGCAGAGTGCCGGAACCCGGTGTTCCTCTACTCGATCGGCAAGGACTCCTCGGTCCTGCTGCACTTGGTCCGCAAGGCGTTCTACCCGTCCAAGCCGCCGTTCCCGCTGCTGCACATCGACACCGGCTGGAAATTCCGCGAGATGATCGAGTTCCGCGACGAGACGGCGCGGCGCTACGGCCTGGACCTGATCGTCCACACGAACAAGGAGGCGCAGGCCCAGGGCGTCAACCCGTTCGACCACGGCTCGTTCTACACCCACGCGATGAAGACCGAGGCGCTGAAGGCGGCATTGCGGCAGCACGCCTTCGATGCGGCCTTCGGCGGCGCGCGGCGCGACGAGGAAAAGTCGCGCGCCAAGGAGCGCGTGTTCTCCTTCCGCACCGCGGCCCAGCAGTGGGACCCGAAGGACCAGCGGCCGGAGTTCTGGAACCTGTACAACGGGCGCGTCGGCCCCGGCGAGTCGATCCGCGTGTTCCCGCTGTCCAACTGGACCGAGCTCGACATCTGGCGGTATTTGCTCGCTGAGGAAATCCCGATCGTGTCGCTGTATCGCGCCGCCCTTCGCCCGGTTGTGGAGCGGGACGGCAACCTGATCGTGGTCGACGACGACCGCATGCGGCTGCGTCCGAACGAGGTCCCGCAGCAGCGCATGGTCCGCTTCCGCTCGCTCGGCTGCTATCCGCTGACTGGCGCCATCGAGAGCGGCGCGCAGTCGCTGCCGGAGATTGTCGGCGAGATGCTCTCGGTCCGCACGTCCGAGCGCGGCACGCGGATCATCGACAAGGATGAGTCGGACTCCATGGAGCACAAGAAGCGCGAGGGCTATTTCTGATGGACCAGAACGTGCAAGGCTCCGCCCTGCAACAAGGCGCTGCGCCGCTGGGCCAGCTCCGCTTCCTGACGTGCGGCAGCGTCGACGACGGCAAGTCGACCCTAATCGGCCGGCTGCTCTATGACACGCGCGGCATCCTGGAGGACCAGCTCGCCACGCTGAAGCGCGACAGCAAGCGGCACGGGTCGACCGGGGACAGCATCGACCTGTCGCTGCTGGTCGATGGGCTGGAGGCGGAGCGCGAGCAGGGCATCACCATCGATGTCGCCTACCGCTTCTTCAGCACGCCGCGCCGCCGCTTCATCGTGGCCGACACGCCGGGCCACGAGCAGTACACCCGCAACATGGCCACCGGCGCCTCCAACGCGGAGCTGGCGGTGATGCTGGTGGACGCGCGCAAGGGCATCCTGGTGCAGACGAGGCGGCATGCGTTCATCGCGGGCCTGATGGGCATACGCCACGTCGTGCTGGCGGTGAACAAGATCGACCTGGTTGACTTCAGCCAGGAGCGGTTCGACGCCATTGACGCCGAGTTCCGCGCCGCCGTGGCGGAGCTGAACTTCAGCACCCTGCAAGCAATTCCCATCTCGGCCCGGCACGGCGACAACGTTATCACGCCGAGCGCCAACACGCCGTGGTACGGTGGCCCGAGCCTGCTCGAATACCTCGAAGGCGTGGCTGTAGAGCAGGAGGCCCTGTCGCGTCCGTTCCGCATGCCGGTGCAGTGGGTGAACCGGCCCAACCTCGACTTCCGCGGCTACTCCGGCACCGTGGTCAGCGGGCGGGTGCGGCCGGGGGACCGCGTGATGGTGCAGCCCTCCGGCGGCTTGGCCGAGATCAGGCGCATCGTCACCATGGACGGCATCCAACCCGTGGCCGAGGCCGGGGACGCGGTGACGCTCGTGCTCGACCGCGAGATCGACGTTTCGCGCGGGGACGTGCTGGCCGCGGCCGACGCTCCGGTGGGGGTGGCGGACGCGCTCTCGGCACGGCTGATCTGGCTGCACGACACGCCGCTGGTCGCCGGGCGGGACTACCTGGTGAAGCTCGGCGCCCGCAGCGTGCCCGGCACCGTCGAGCGCATCCGCCACCGCATCGACGTGAACACGCGGGACGCCGAGCCGGCGGCGTCGCTGGGCCTGAACGACCTGGGTAGCGTCGAGCTGCACTTGCAGGTGCCGGTGGCGTTCGAGCCGTATTCCGACAGCCGGGACCTCGGCGGCTTCATCCTGATCGACCGGCTGACCAACGCCACCGTCGGCGTTGGCATGGTCGAGGCCGCGTTGCGCCGGGCGACGAGCCTGACGTGGCAGGTACTGGACGTGGACCGTGCGGCGCGTGCGCGGCTGAAGCGCCAGGGTGCTGCGGTGCTGTGGCTCACCGGGCTGTCCGGCGCGGGCAAGTCGACCATTGCCAACCTGGTGGAGCGCCGGCTGCACGCGCTAGGCCGGCACACCTATACGCTGGACGGCGACAACCTGCGCCATGGGCTGAACCAGGATTTGGGTTTCTCCGAGGCGGACCGGGCGGAGAACGTGCGGCGCGCGTCCGAGGTGGCGGCGCTGTTCGCCGACGCCGGGCTGATCGTGATCGCGAGCCTGATCTCGCCCTACCGCGCCGAGCGGGAGCGGGCGCGGCAGCGCGTGCCGGAGGGCGAGTTCATTGAGGTGTTCATCGATACGCCCATAGACGAGTGCCGGCGGCGCGATCCGAAGGGGTTGTACCAAAAAGCTGACGCCGGGCTGATCCGCGGCTTCACCGGGATTGATGCGCCCTATGAGCCGCCCGAGGCACCGGAGCTGCACCTGTGCACGGCGGAGGCTTCACCGGAGGACATGGCCGAGCGTATCGTGGCGGAGTTGCGCCGCCGCGGCATGATTCGGTAACGCCAGGGGAGTACCGAGATGATCGATCCGCTCTACACGCTGTCCGGCTTTGCGGTCGGGGCATTGGTGGGGCTGACCGGGGTGGGCGGCGGGTCGTTGATGACGCCGTTGCTGGTACTGGTGTTCGGCGTTCATCCGGCGACGGCCGTGGGCACTGACCTGCTGTACGCCGCCTGCACGAAGTCGGTCGGCGCGCTGGTCCACGGGCGCAGCCAGACGATCGACTGGCAAGTGACCCGGCGGCTGGCCGCCGGCAGCCTGCCGGCGGCGGCGGTCATGCTGCTCGGGCTTGGCCAGTTCCATATCCATACGGATGCGGTGTCGCGGGTCATCACGCCCGTGCTGGCGGTGATGATCCTGGTGACGGTGCTGCTGCTGCTGTTCCAGAAGCCGTTGCTGGCCCGGCTGCGCCCGCGCAGCGCCGAACTCTCGCCGCGGTCGCTCAGGGGGCTGACGGTTGCCTCGGGCGCGGCGCTCGGAGCGTTGGTGACGCTCACGTCGGTGGGCGCGGGGGCGCTGGGGGTGAGCGTGCTGACGTTGCTGTATCCGCGGCTGTCGACGGTGCGGATCGTGGGATCGGACATTGCGCACGCCATTCCGCTGACGTTGCTGGCTGGGGTGGGGTATTGGTACTTGGGCGCGGTCGACTGGGGGCTGCTGGGGTCGCTGCTGTCCGGCTCGGTGCCGGGCATTGTCGTGGGCAGCCTGCTTGCGACGCGGGTGCCGGCCGTGGTGCTGCGAGGGACGCTGGCGGTGACGTTGGTGCTGGTGGCGGGCAAGCTGCTGACTTAAGGCGCGGTTCAGCCCACGGGCAGGTCGACGCCAGAAAGGCGCCTGCACTCTGCAAGCAGCCGCTCCTGCCGTTCCGGCGCCTGGGTTGCGCCACTCGGCTTGCGAAGCTGCTTGTGGTAGAAGTACTGGCCCGTGACCATCGCTGCCGGGTCGTCGCTGACCGCGAGCCAGGCTTGCGTCCGGTGCGCCGCGTCCAGGTCGCCGGTCGCGCGCGGGCCGCTCATCTTCGTCGCCACCCAGCCCGGCTCCAGCGCGTTGGACAAGGTGCCAGGCCACCGGCGCGCGACGGCGAAGGCCAGCAGCACGTCGTGCAGCTTGGTGTCGGAGTAGGCTTGGTTGCCCCGCCACGGGCGATGCTCCCAGGTGAGGTCGTCGAGGCCCGCGTCGCCGCGCCGGTGCAGTTCGGAGCTGACATAGACGAGCCGCTTCGGCCGCCGGATCAGCGCGGTCAGGATATAGGGCGCCAGCGTGTTGACGGCGAACACGTGGGAGAGCCCGTCCTCCGTCGCAATGCGCCGCGGCTCGCGGTAGCCGACGCCGGCGTTGTGGATCACGGCGTCGAACGGCCCGAGCGCGTTCACCTGTTCGGCCACGCGCCGGGTCTGGGCGATGCTGGTCAGGTTGCCGATGACGACGGCCTCCGCGCCGGGCACGGCGGACATCGCCTCGCGGCCCCGCTGCTGGTTTCGCGCATGCAGGACGACTGTGTGGCCTTGTTCGTTGAGAAGCTGGGCCGCCATCCGGCCCAGGCCGTCTGAGGAGCCGGTGACGAAGATGCGCGCCATCCGAAACCTACGAACGCGATATCGCACACGCCCCAGCTAAGATCGACCCTACGACGAGCACGCCAACTGCTCCCCCGGGACCAACTTGTGTGCTAGCGGACGATTCCCGGTAGGCCTCACGCTCACGGCGCACAGTGTCTTCCCTTGCTTCCCTTGTTTTCTTCAACTGATGGCATGCCCAGCCTTCGTAGGCTGGGTCTGCACTGACGGTTTTGCTCCTGCCGCCGGCACAGCCGGTCTGTGCGACCGCCAATGACGCAAGCAGCAACACGCCGGTTCGGCCCATGGCCATTCTTCCCTATCAAACCGCACTACGGGATCGTACCATCGGCCGCGTGGCATCCTCAAGCCAAATAGCATGATCCAAGCGTTGAAAAAGAGGGCCGCGGCTCCTGGCAGCCCGCTTCAGCCCTCCTGGGGCAGCCTCGCTTGACGGGGCACCAGCAAGATGATCAGCAGCGCCGCCACGGCGATGACCGCCGCCAGCATGAATACGCTGTGCAGCGCGTGGGCCAGCGCATCCGTCAGCCGCGCCAGCTCAGCCGGGGGGAGGGCGGTTCGAAGGGCCGGCTCCACCAGGTCGCGCACCGCGTCGTGCGCCTCAGGCCCGGCCGCGGACAGGCTGGCGTTCAGCACGCCTCCGAACGCGGCGGCGCCGACGGCCTGGCCAATCAGGCGGCAGAAGAAAAACAGCGAGGTGGCGCGGCCACGGTCGTGCTGCGCCACGCTGCCCTGCACCGCCACGTTGAACACCAGGCTGTGCAAACCCAGCCCCACGCCGACCAGCGCGCAGGCAGCCGCGACCCAAACCGGATGCTGGCCCGGCCGCAGCAGCAGCAGCGCCCCGGCGCCCGCGACCAAGGACACGGACCCCACCAGCGCCACCGGACGGTAGGCCAGCCGGTTCAACACCCGGCTCACGCTCATGCTGGCAACCGTCCAACTGACGGTCAGCACGCCCAGCACGAAGCCCGCCACCAGCGCGCTGCGGCCCAAGACACCCTGTATCCAAGACGGCAGGAAGGCCGTCGCGCCGATCAGCAGCGCGCCGCACGCCAAGCCAGACAGGTTGCCGGCGACGATCAGCGGGTTGCGCCAGAGATGCAGCGGCAGGGTCGGCGTGGGGCTCCGCTGCTCCCGCAGGGCGAAGCCGGCCAGCGCCGCAAGGCCGAGCGCCACCAGGAGCACGACCCCGACGCGGCTGAAGGACTCGTGCTGCACCAGCGCCGCCATGACGGCGCCGATGCCTAGGGCCAGCAGTGCGGCGCCGGCGAGGTCGATGGGCGCGTGCTGCCGGTCGGACGCGGGTTCGTGCAGATAGCGGGCGACGAGCGCCGTCGTCAGCAGGCCGATCGGCAGGTTGACCCAGAACACGAACGGCCATCCGAGCGTGCCGACGAGGAACGAGCCCAGCAGCGGGCCGATGATCGCCGAGATGCCCCAGATGCCGCTGACGTAGCCCAAGGCGCGCGGCCGGTCGGCCGGGCTGGACACATCGGCAATGATGGTGGTCACGAGCGGGATCAGCCCGCCGCCGCCGATGCCCTGGATGGCGCGGAACGCGATCAGCGACGCCATGCTCCAGGCACAGCCGCACAGCAGCGACCCCAGCAGGAACACGGCGACGCTGCCGATATAGACGCGCTTGCGGCCGTATTGGTCCGCGAGCCGCCCAAAGATCGGCGTCACGACGGCCTGGCCGAGCAGGTAGACGCCGAAGGCCCAGGTGAACAGGTCGAAGCCGCCGAGCTGGCCCACGATGGTCGGCATCGCAGTGCTGATGACCGTCACCTCGACCGCCGCCATGAAAGTGGAGATCAGCATGGCGGCGATGATCAGCCGCCCGTGCTGCGGCGGGGCCAGGCGGCTACGGGATTCACACATTTGACTGGGCGGCTGACTGGGCCGCGAGGGCGAAGCCGGCGGCCATGGCGGCGAATTGCGCCCATCCGGCACGCATGGTTTTGGGTCCGG
>JAABUP010006568.1_pt1 | contig 16401 bp, 19 predicted proteins | sample 5559201 | NCBI WGS metagenome assembly JAABUP01 (sample SAMN10711887, study PRJNA513373) | rock metagenome | isolation source: Antarctica rocks | place: Antarctica
GAATGTACCACGCCCCCCCCTGCAGCAGAGCGGCAGGTTGTCAAATGGCGTCCACAAGCTGGCTGCAGTTGTTGCAATTTGTAAAGCACTTTACTCAATGCTCAGGAAGGCAGTATGTATGTTTGAGACATGCCTTCAACTCCAAGAAAGCACAATGTATTGGTTTGCAGGCCAGAAACAGATATGTACAGTGTTCACAAGTTGAGCAGGGTGTCCAAGGCTTTGACTTGCATCATCACAGAACATATGCGTAATGTGCAGTGAGCCAAGACAGGACGCATAACGCAGCTTGGTGTGCGCATCAGTGCTCTCTTGTACACATGTGGCTTTTTAAGCAAATGCGGATGCGCCAAGTTACTGTGTAAACTGACAGAGACTTGTTTGATGCAAGAAGTCTTTTCTGCACCTGCTGCATTTTGTGAGGTGGCTGTTGCTGGGACCACTGTTGACGCTTGCCATAGCACACTTGAGCGAGCCGCTGAGCAAGGCCACCACATGTTCATCTGCTGTTGCCTGTGCCAGAGAGTGGTAGCAGATGAAATGCTGCACGTATGTACCAAAATGACAGCCAAGAGACACATGTAAAAGCAGCATAGCATGACAGATCAAAATTAGTTGCATGTGTGCATGCAGAGTTAATGCCAGATGTGAGCACTTCACAGCTTGCTGAGAAACGTGGGAAACGCTGGATGCACATGGGCACTCGTGTAGAATGCACACCTGACAGAGCCAGCTTAGGTGTGACAAAACTAGCACTACAGTGAAGACTTGCCAAAAATGGCACAATTGCAAAGGCCTGTCAGCATGCATTTGAGAGCACCAGCTGACTCAGACAATGTTGCAGAACAGCCCGTGTACCCATGGATGACGCAACCAATGCAACTTGGCTTGTGTTCGATTTGACAGTAGGACAGGAAGAGGTTTCACCTCTTTAGCCAGTCGACTAGATTGCACAGATGCGCCAGTATAGCCCGGATCAGTCACGACTTCACGCAATACCGCCTGCAAAGGTTCAGCCTTTGAGTGCGCTCCCTGACACACGTAGCGATGAGGTGGAGGAACTGTACAGAGCAATGAAGGTACACGAAGATCACTGGGTACAATTGCAAGCGGGGCCTGGATAAGACTTTGTAGGTTCCAAGAAAACGCATGAGCCAGCATGCACCCTTGTCGACAGGGAGAGCCTGCGGTGAGATGGGAAAGCATGCCCCAAATGCATTGGAAGCTCACCACGTGGAAATCTGGGGCGTCTGTTCCGGTCTGCCGTCCTGGTTCCTATGGCGCTGCACTTTGACCTGGAAAGCACACGCATGTGTGTGACACCGAATGCAAGCGAGCCAGGCAGTGCGTCTTGTGAATTCCTGGCAACAATCCTCAGCGTCCCGTTGCACCAGCTTCGCCGCCTGCATTATCGGCACCGATCTTACTACGCATATGAAGGAGCTACGATGACGACAAGCTACCTCGGACTCAACCTCGGAGCTGGACGTAAAAACGATTTTATCGATGATAAATTGTGCATTATTGATCTTGGTTTCGAACACCAGGACAGCAGCTAGGAAGTCCTCGAGCTTGTTGGCCTGCGGCGCCTGGGCTTGCCTATGCGAAGGCTGTGCGCGGAAAGTGTGGTTGAATTGGTCTTTCACTCTACAGATGGGCAGCTCTGCTGACGTAGCTGGGCAAGGCATGCTCTCTCGCGTAGGCAGTGCTAAGACCAAACGGAGCTCAGACAGACCTGCCGCACCAACAGCTGAGACCATCTGGGTTGGGGTCCGCATCAGACCGCTAAGCTATCTCGAGCATATTCATAGGGATCACGACAGCTGGGAAGCCAGTGATGAGTTCACTCTCAGATACATTGGTGATGTTGACAGGTCGCATGCACACCTGCCGCCAGCGTACTGTTACGACCGCGTCTTCAGCAATCACACCTCGTCGCAACAAGTGTATGATGCGGCAGCCAAAGATCGAGTCTTGTCAGCTCTACAAGGCCTCAATGCAACCCTCTTTGTGTATGGCCAGACCGGCAGTGGCAAAACCTACACGATGCGGAGTGTTGTTCAAGCAGCAGCACAAGACATCTTCCATCACATAAGGCACACTCCAGGCATGTCTATCTACAGCCTTGAACTGCTGGCTGCACTGCTTGAGTCAGGATCACTGGACACTGATGGCAAAACCTGCTGCAGGAAGGGAGTATACTCTCAGGATGTCAGCCATTGAGATCTACAACGAGAAGGTGAGAGACTTGTTGAAAGATGGCACAGAGCGCCAGAATCTGCCACTGCTAGATGACCCAGAGCGTGGCACAGTGGCAGAAGGCTTATCTGAAGAATGGCCACGATCTGAGCAGCATCTGTGCCAACTGCTCAGACAGATTGAAGCCAGACGAACTGTGAGTCTATCCACTAATGCTGTATCTTTGCATGTGTGAGTCAGCATTGAAGCAAAGACATGCACATGCAAATGCCTGAGTCCAGCATGTCTTTGACTGTGACTGGCTAAAGCACAAGCCTCAGTGCCAAAGCTTGAAGTGTGTGACCTGCCAAGGGAAACATGGCAAAGCAATAGCCAACAACAGCTGCCAGAGCGTAGTACTTTGCAGACCTATGTTGTGCTTCAGGCTGCCATTGAGAAGGCTCCTGTCATGACTTCAAAAAGGCATAATGTTTTCTTTATCTTCATGTTCTGTTATGTGCACTGAGTCTGGCCCATTCTTGTTTGGCAGGTGCGGGATACCAGGCAGAATGCTGAGAGCTCTCGCTCCCATCAGATTGTGCGTATCTTTGTGGAGAGCCGCCCTTCCCTGCCTGCCATGCCTGAAGGTAATTCACTGCATTGATCTCTGACGAAACTCATTCCCTGTGTGGTTTGGCTGGTTATGCTCTGCAGTGCTGTGAGCGTCAGTGTGAAGCTGCTGTGCATGCACGTGCTCTTGCTACTGCAAGCCAGGCAGAAATCTTGAAATGCTGTGTCATGAGCAATACCATTATGGGGGTTAGCTTCAAGGGGGTGCCCTGCAACATTGCCTGTTGCATTAGGGCATTCAATCCAAAGCTCTGGGCTGTCGCCTCAGGCAGGCTCCCATTGTCATTGCCATAAGGAGTAGACTGTTTCTTTTGTTTGCATTGGGGCAATCAGCAGCAGTAGCAACGCCATGTCTTGGCTGCTGCTGAGCACGGCCTTCTGAGAACCCGCGAGACACCATTGATTCTGTCCCAACCGACGAAAGGAACAGAAATCGCCGCAGGCATCACAAGCAGGCAGCAGAACTCAGAAAAGCTTCAATGACACCAGCAGCAGATAAACAGCGTGCATCAGCAAAAGGCATCAGCCGCGTTTCATCAAGCAACAGCACAGGGGCAGCAGCAGCAGCAGCAATCAGAGCTAGTCTGCACACTTGGGCTCAGCTTTGCATTCTCACAGAGACAACACAGTTTCAACAAAAGCTACACGCCAACAGTACACAGTCAAACTCAGACACAGACACAAAGCACGTTCAAGCACAGCAGCCTTAGCACCTCACAAGCACTCCCTCAGAATGTTTGCAGTAGATCATCATGCAGTATCCCTGGAGAAGTCTGTCTCTCGGCATAGGGGCTGCAAGCTGCCTCTGGGCAACATATTGCTATCATGGCAAGCAGGGACAGAAACAGATTGCATAGCTGTGTCAGCTGCACTATCTGTTTCAGCAGCGGCAGGAGCACCGACTGGGACTGAGCAATGCCAATACATCAACCATACAGCCAGCACTCTCTATAAATGCATATCATCAGGACCCCAATTTGAGAATCGTCATCCACCAGGACATCTGCCTGACTAAACATTGGCGACCACATGGCCTCTTGTTGCAGATTTTAGCATCACGCATGTTCACAACACGCGTGCTTTGCATGAAATTGACAGACCCGATACATTGACAGACTCATGAAAGTGACAGACATCCATGCTGCCGCCTTAGGAGGCTCCTGTTGTGATTGCTGAAACGCGTAAACTGTTTTTGTCTCTCATTGAATTCACAGACCCAATGACCTGGTAAGCATGTTTGCTGCAGAAGAGGACCGGTTTGAGTCTCGCAACCTGGATGACAGCGATGCCCACAGCGAGGCCACAGGCACCACAGAAGAAGACTTGCGACCAGTCAAGGTCAGCTGCAGCCTTGCCTCCATAGCTCTATACATGCATGCATACATTCTGGCATTCAAATGTTCACGCATTCATGTATTTGCTGATTGCTTCAGTCACTCATTCATTCATGCATCCATTCATTCGTCCACCTTTGTCAGCCAAGCAACCAAGCAGACTCACTGGGTAACAGGGAAGTGTACCACCAGTGAAGGTTTGGTCCCAGCAGCCCTGCCCTTGCTTGCGTCCATCCACCCTAGGGCACATCCAGACACCTAGGGCTTCTTCTCCACTGCAGGTCTCCACTCTGGTACTTGGCTTCTCAATAACTTGACGGCAAAAAAAGGCGTAGTCTTTTCTTGCAGGTCTCCACTTTGAACTTTGTGGATCTGGCGGGGAGCGAGCGCAGCACGCTGGCTGCCAAGGACGATGGAGACAACAAGCTGAGACAGACAGAAGGCAGCGCAATCAACAAGAGCCTGCTGACCCTGGGGAATGTCATCAGGGGCCTGGGGGACGGCAGGGTAAGCCACACCCCCCCCCTGTTGAGCAGCGCACAACACAAAGAATGAGCTGTTGAGTTGGGGTTAGGGTTTGTGGGTATGGGTTTAGAGACAGACAGAAGGCGGCGCAATCAACAAGAGCCTGCTGACCCTGGGGAATGTCATCAGGGGGTTGGGGGACGGCAGGGTAAGCATTTTATTATTATTTTCCCTTTTCATTTTGTTCTTTACAGCCTGGGGTGTGGAGCCACTTGTGACTCATCAGACATCCTGGCTTGAAAGCACATAGGTATGTATGTTAGCCACACCTCTTTGTGTTGAGCAGTGCACAACACAAGCATCAAACTGTTGAAGTGTGATCAGGGTTTACGGTTACAATATACACTGTGCCCAATTCAACATGTTGCCACCAGCAGAAAGGTAGCTCATCCTTGGCTGTGACTCATATAGCAGACAATGCACCGAACAAGAGATACAATGTTGCTACACTTTTGTGAAGACCATCTGGCAGAGCAAACATGCCATCCAATGCCTGTTGAGTGCCCTGCGCAGCGCACACATGAGGCCTTGTGTATCATGCATACGAGCAATCTCGACAGTCTACGCGTATTGTGAGCAGTGCCTTGACAGCAATACAGTCAAAGTGGTCACAAAGTCACAGCATCATCATGGCACAATCAACGCAGCACATGCCCAGCCTAATGGAAACCACCACAGTAGATATTCAGCTCAGGGAGTCTGTTCCATCAATAAGGACGCTGACGCTCCCTTGCATCACTGTGGGAAGGTAGACTCCACCTTCTGCATGTCACAGCTCACAATCTTCTGAGCAGCAGCCCAACCGTTTCTTGAGGGTCATAGCCTGCGCCAATTGCCAGGTTGGGGTGAAGTGTTCCAGTCTGTCTGTGAGCCACAGCAGTTCACCTCATTACTGGCATGTCAACACACGACCTCATGCAGGGAGCTGTTCAGAACTGTATGTGTCCAGGGTCAGTTACACAGGATGGACGCTGGAATGAATGGCTGGAGGACTAAACGATTGTACGGGTGGATGGATAGATGGAAGAAACCGATGACGCACACATCAATGCACACATAAACAGCTCTCGGTTTTCCATATTCAGTTACAAAATATGCATGAATGAATGAATGAATGGATGACACATGCAGCCTGTGAACGTCTGAATGGCCTCTGCCAGATGTGAAGCAGCACAGCATGGTGTCTAGGAGGTAACTCTCAGTGCTGGAAAATCAGTGTCTTTGCTCTTCGTTTCCTTAGAAAATGATAAATTGTGGTGAGCAAGACATGGTGTGGTGCAGGGCCGGAGCCATGTGCCGTTCAGGGACAGCAAGCTGACGCGCATGCTGCAGGCAAGCCTGGGCGGCAACTCCAGGACCGCCATCATCTGCACCATCTCCCCCGCCGCAGGTGACTCAACAACCCCAGTTCAATGTATCACATGCACCATTGCTCTGCTGCAGATGACAAATCAACTCCAGGACCGCCATCATCTGCACCATCTCCCCTGCCGCATGTGACTCATTAGCATTTAGGTTGTAGGGATATAGACTTCACTCATCGACTCTAGGACTGCCATCATCTGCACCATCTCCCCCGCCGCAGGTGACTCATTAGGGTTTAGGTTGTAGGGAATTATAATTGGCTCATCTAATCTAGGACCGCCATCATCTGCACCATCTCCCCTGCCGCAGGTGACTTGTCAACCCAAATCTGCACCATTCCCCTTTGCAGGTGACTGATCAACCTCAATTCAAAGCACATTTGCGCCTTTCAATTCTTGCAGTCAGTGCGTTTCACAACTCTCGGCACCTTTTTCAAGCACTTTCCATTGCAGTGAGCAGCCTTTCAAAGCCATGCTTCTACTTCTGTGCCTTTTTGATCTGAAAGTCACTCCACCTGAACTGTCTGAGGCTGCAGGTGCAGTTAACGCCACCAGGGGCGAGTCTATGCTTCACATTTTCTGTGCATGTTCATCCAGTAGCTGCAACTTTCAGCAGGTGTGATGTTGAAGGTAATCAACCTGTGGAATCTGAGGCTGCAGGTGCAGCTGCCAACACCAGGGCGACCTAGCACTGCAGACTTGATGTGCATGTTTATCCAGTAGCTACATTTCTATATTAAACATGATCTAGTGGTGAGTCAACCTGCGCTATCTGATGCTGCAGGCGCAGCTGACAACACCAGAGTGGCGTTGCACTTCAAATCTGATGCAATTATTAATATCCAGTAGCTGCAACTTCCACCAGTTGTGATCTAGAAGGAACTTAACCTCTGTTTTTTTGTGGTGCAGGTGCAGCTGACAATACCAGGGTGGCCTTGCACTTTGCAAATGCGGCCAAGAGGGTGACGATGCAGCCTCATGTCAATGAGGTGGTCAGCCAGAAGGCGCTGCTGCGCAAGCTTCGTGATGAGGTGGCTTTGTTGCGTAAGCAGCTGGTAAGACATAACCATCATAGTAATAGTGATAAATTTGCTTTCCAGCTCATGAAGAGCTAGGTTTTGGGGGACAAGTCCTGTCTCTCCAACGCAGTCTGTCTTGCATGTTCCTACAAGGTGGTAAGACACTCGTCTGTGCACAACCAATGGACTTGGCAGTTGCCTTACAGGTAAGTTACATGTGATGGTACTTAGTGTATTACAAGTGTTACGTGTGCATGACACAGGACCTCATACGGGGAGCCACTCGGGTTTTGATGTATCTGATCCCGGGGGAAGACATATAATGAGCAAATGAGTGAATGCACGAATGAACGAACAGATGAGCAAGGCACTGAATGAGCAAATGAACGAGTAAACAAGCATGTGAATGAACATTCAGAGCTCTGATGTAGACTCACCAAGTGATCTTAAGATGTTCTTTTGGAGGCTGTTGTCAGGCTGTTGCTGGTGCCTCAATCATGGCTGGTTTTGGTGTTCTGCTGATACTCTGACTGTTCCTCCTCTTCCATGCAGGCAACTCGGGACTTTGCAGTAGAGGCGGCTCAGTTGAGTGAGGCGCTGGCTCAGAAGGAAGAGGAGGTGCAGATGACAGGTCAGCATTGCGCTTGAGTACAGGCTCTCAATCATACTGTCAATCAATCAACCAATCAGTCAGTCAAGAAGTTCGCTCAAGTTCACAGGACCAGCTACCATTGATTGACCAACTGAGCAGCGTCTCATCAAGACAACAGCACAGAACAAGCATGAACTTATCAATTGATTGGTCAGTTGGTTGATTCAGCAATTGATTGATTAATTGATCGATTGCTCGGCTCATGAGCGCACTCACACGCATGCCTGACCTGCATGCACACTTGAAAGCCGGTCACCAATGTGCCTTCCCAGTCCCTGACTAAAAACTCACTTCCCAATCTGCGTTCCCAGGCCCTGCCTTGGTACTCAGTCCCCCACAAGATGTGTTGTGATGCAGCTGGACAGAGAGATACAGCTGAGAAGCGGCTCAAGAATCTGGAGCGGTTGCTGATCAGGGCTGATCCAGCCAACAAGCCGCACCAGGTACGCCTTGACCTTGATCGATCTGGTGCACAGACAGACGTTTGGATGCCATTCAACTGGTTTTGGTATTGGCTGTGACAACTACACCCTGCTGATGAGTCATGGAACGCCTTCACAACATCAGTCTGATGTGCTCAATTCCATGAATCAAAAAGGATAATTGAAGGAACATGCTCTTGTCCTTGCACTGCAGAGGCAAACTCAGTCCCACGTTTTATATCAATCGAGTCGAAGTTGATTTTTGGATGTGATAGTGCTCTTGTGCTGTACTGCAGAGGCGAGCTACATGGGACAGTCATTCAACTGGTTCTGCTGTGGGTTGTGACAACTGCATTCTGCTGTCGAGTCATGCAATGTCTTCACGACATCAGTCTGAAATGTTGCACTGATTCTGCAAGGAATCGAAAATAACAACAAAGATGACATTGCTCTTGTGCTGCACTGCAGAGGCGAGCTACATGGGACGGCAGCCCAGGCAAGCCCAGCCCACCCCCCTTGACCCACCCAACCTCCTTCACAGCCCACGTGGAGACCCCTCCTTCAGGGGAATTTGCCAGCAGGGCAGGGCTGTTCCCAGATGTGTCTCCCTTGATGCCACATGGCCATGAGACATATGCATATGAGTCATCTGGCCAGCAGGTGTGTCACACCCCTGAGTCTGAGGCCGGTCTGAGATTGGCCACAAACTTCAAATGTTGAATCAAGCATGACACAAGAGCTGCATCTGTCACCAGGGCCTGACCAGATGAGTGATGGAGCAGCATGTGATTTCGAAGCTTAGTCACGTGTTACTATGCTGTGTCACCCTGCACTATGCCACGCTTGACTGTATCATGCCATGCTATGCTGTGCTGTGACATGCTGTGCTATGCTATGCTGTGCCATGCGAATACCTCAGAGGTATCCAGCAGGGCTTGGTGAACATGCACCTGGGCAACAGGCTGTAGAGGACAACTTGCCCTGACAGTACTGCAAGCTGAGATGCAGTGCATGAAGCACACTAGGGCTATCCAGAAGAAGGACTCTTTTTTAGCCCAACACTCCATTTTTGCCCCTAGTCTGCTATGAGCATGTTTTTTGCTATTAGACTGCTGGGTATTACAGGCTGTAGAGGACAGGTCTACAGCAGATGCCTTAGCAGCACTGCAAGCTGAGGTGCGCTGTATCAAGCACACCCGGGCTACCCAGCAGGGGGACCCCCTCTGGGGGATGGATGGTGATGGAGGGGGTGCCAGGATAGCCCTCCTAGAAGGGCAGCTTGCCCAGATGGAGGTGACTAACGCAGGCTCCCTGACTAAACCCGACTGTCTGCTGCTGATATGAGTGATACGCATGCATGCGTTACTGTTGCAATGCAAGTCACAATTGGCGGCATTCAACAGCACTCCCAAGGTTGGTCTGACAAGTCAAGCTGCTAGGGCAGTTCACAGACAGAACAAAGCAAGAAAGCAGGTTAAGCCACAAGTATACAGTTGATTGTATAGGTATCATGAACAGTGAAAAGCCTGCCTGTATAAGGCCAGAGTTGCACACCTGCTCTGTGGCTACTGCAGGCAGTGTTTGATCTTTGCATGCTGCCAGACTGAAGATTTGAGACACATGCCCAGCCTGTGTCTTCAGTGTGTCAAGGGCGCTTCCCAATTCTAGCATGTTGATAGGCGTCATCACCTTTGCTGAGACCAAGACAGAAGGATAACATCTGTCTGTGCATATGTGCATATGAGGACAGATTGATTGGCGAACAATCAACAGTAGGAGGATAGGGTGACTATTGAATACCAGATGACCTCTAAAATTGTCTGTGCAGGTGTGTGTAGCAGGACAGGGCGATTGGCAAGCAACAAACAACAGGAGGACAGCATGATCCCAGGATAGTGAACAAACCTTGATCAGTCTGTGCGGGTGTGTGTAGGAGGACAGGGCGATCGGTAAACAATGAATAATAAAAGGACATGGTCATTGGCAAGTAGTCAATAGAACCTAAACAGTATGTGCGTGTGTGCATAGGAGGACAGGGTGATTGGCGAATTCCTGGATGCCGCCAAGGAAGAGACCATCTCAGCCTTGAGAGCTGAGCTGGCCAGGCTGCAGCAGTCACAGCATGCACAGCAGGCTGCTGACTCAGCGCTGGCTTCCCTGCAACAGAAGATTGACTCACTCCAGGTACGCACTCCCACTGTGCTGTCACGCTCTGTCAACAACCAATTTTTTGTGTTCTCAATAGTTTGCCAGCGCAGTTGGTTTTAGAATTCAACATTGTCTTAGGGAAGTGGTCAAACCTGACCTCATTACTAGATGACACGGTTTTGAAATGTTGACCTATGCTGATCACAGTGACCAGCTGTCATGCCATGCTGGTGACTCAGCACAAAACAATCCCCACCTAAAGCCTGACTAAAACAATGTAAACATTGCTAACTCAAATTTGTAGCCAAGGGTTGACACTAAGCTGGCAAACCACAGCATGCACAGAAGGGCTGCTGACTCAACACATGCTTCCCTCCCAGGCCACAACTCACATGTTGGACAGTGACTGTCATACTACCATAGTGGTCGTGAGGTTAGTCACTGTGCGTCATCCAAGCGGTTTGATGGCTGCAGCAGGCACAGCAGCGGCCACCAGGTTGCTGACTCAGCAGTAGAAGTTTTCCCTCCAAAAACAGCTTGGTCAACTGAGATAGACTTGTGACTGACTGGAAGCTGTGATGTCACTTGTAAACAACATGCACCCAGTTTGGTCTCTGTGCAATCTGTGGCAAACATAGAGCCATTGTTTCCCATGAGATCTGACTGTCCTGGCTGCGCGGCCTTTTGCCTTCACAGTCTGCCCTTCAATGCTTCCTTTGGGAGCCTTTCAGACTTGCCCTTTGATTGGTCTTACAGGGCTCACAAGATCTGCAGAGTCCTTTCTCTGGAGACCCAACTTTCCCGCCAGAGCTCATCTCAGCGCGGCATGCAAGCCCTAGCAGGCCAGACTTCCCGCCATCTGCCAACCCTGGCAGATTGCAAACCCTAGCTTCTGGCCTCAGTCAGCAATCAGACCTGACCCCCCAGCCAAGCGGAAGCCAGCATCCCCTGACCCCCCTGGCAACCCCCCCTGTTCAGCAGGGGGACTCAGACCTCGGCCAGAACTCCTCATCTAGCAAGTCCAAGTTGGCTAATTTGATGCAAAGGTTTGGGCAGCTGAAGAAGAGTGACAAGAAGGCTGAGCCAGCTCAGCCTAGGGGGGCTGAAGGCTGGGGTAGGGGTGGGACCCCAGAGATCCTGACCCTGGGGGATGATGATGATGATGACATGGTCTGCATGCGGAGTCCGTCTGTGTCGCCGCTGCCCAAAAGGTAAGGCTTACTGTAACTGCATCAATACAAGTACCAATACAAGATTACCTGTAACCCACAGCCCATCAGTAGTGGCCACGATTTTGCATGAGAATGGCAAGAGAACAGCAATGCCCCCAATCATGGTAGATCTCAGTCACGAGATAATTTTGTTCCACGGTCTAACAATTCGTGCATTGCATCTACAGCTAAACCACTTTCAACATGATCAGATCTGCTCAAATGTGAAGTCAGACTGGGCGGTTGCATACCTGCTATGTACAAAGTACCCTCTAGCCTATTTTTCCTAAGTCAACCTTTTCTACCCTCTGCAAACCCTCAACACTGTATATCCTATACAGCGCCCGTATCATATCAGCCTCTTATTTTATGGTGAACCCTCAACCCTATTTGCCCTGAATAAACCCTATATCAGCCTTCTAACCCTCTGCAAAACCTCAGCTCTGTTTGCCCTATATAGCGCCTGTGTCAGCCTTTTTAGCCTATGTGAAGCCTATATCAACCCTATATTGACCCATACTTTTGCTACTTGTTCTACAAACCCCTTGACCCTGCCTGGCCTGCAGCCCCCAGCCCTCCAGCAGCAGCAACATCTTCAAGGATGATGACAAGGAGAACAGCCGTGACGCCGACAATAACAGATCCCAGTCACATGCCAGTCACATGTCACATGCCGGTCACATGTCCCACTCCTACAGCAGCAGCCTCAGCTTCAGCCTCAAGAGCCAGGGGCCGCAAGAAAGGAGCCAGGGGGGTAAGCCCAGTCGACTGGAGGTCCAGTCACCCTCTGGGCAACAGGCCAGGGGGCATAAGGAGGGCGAGAGGGCTGCAGCTGACAAGAGCAAGGATGCTGCAGCTCAATGGTGAGTGCAGCTGCATAGGGTTTACAGATTAGGGCTTATCTGTGCAGTCTACCCTTACACATTGTGCATGTCAGCTCATGCAGTTCAGGCCGTGCTGCTGCATTGGCTTCAAGCTAGAGACAATGGCTTGTCCATGCGTATACCCATCTGTACAACATGCGTATTAATCATCCATGCATGCATGTATTCACTCATTCATGCGCTCACGTTATGAGACTTTGCAGGAATTGCATAAAGGCCAGGCGAGCAGGTGTCGAGCAAGTTTGCAATCAAACTCAATTGAGCGATTAGCAAGATGTGGCTTTGCAAGAGGAAGGGATGTGGCTTTGCAGGTATCGCAGCGAGGTGCAGAGGCTGCGCAATGTGTTCAGGAGCGCTGTGGCTGGGGATGTGGCTCGCCTGAAGGAGGCCGTGGGGGAGTACAAGGAGAACACCAGCAGGCTTGAGTGCCAGAAGCAGCTGCTGCTGAAACAGGCAAGTGTGCTGTGCTTTGGTCTGTGCTGTGCTGTGCTTTGAGGCAGTACAAGGAGAACACCAGCCGCCTTGAGTGCCAGAAGCAGCTGCTGCTCAAACAGGCAAGTGTGCTGTGCAGCCATCATGTATATCACAGCAGTCAAGACATATCAGACGGCTATGATGCCACACATTGTGGCAATCATGACACATGTTACGGCAATCTGTGTGCACATTGTGGCAATCATACATGTAAGCATAACACACCGTGTCCACCCATAGTTGCTTGCTACTGCGGCAGCTGTCAAGGCTTGAAGCCCTAATGCAAAGCTTACCACTCCAACTTTGACTCCATTCAGCAGGAGGCAGTCACTGGTCTCATAAGAATCTCAGGGCATTCTTCTGCTGGGACACTCATCCTTCCTGTGTTGCTGGCGACTCTGAGGACCAATCTGACAGTGAGCACTGCTGCACAGGTGTTGAGTCTAGAGTCCAGAGTAGCTGAGCACCAGCAGCAGCAAGCCAGCTTTGACGCCCAGCTGCAGCAGTCACAACTTGAAACCCAGCGTGCACAGCGTGCCCTGCGCACAGCACAGCAGGACGCGGCGGGGCCCGCAGGGCCGCTGGATGGGGCCCTGGGCGGTGGCTTGAGGGGCATGCCAGGGCTAGCCCTGAGGATGCAGGATCAGGGGAGCCCTGGGATGCTGGATACTGACAGCTGGGCGGAGCCTGCTAGCGTTGAGGTACGCATGCATACCACGATATTAGCCTGCCTGATGTTGCAGCAGAATCATCAATTTTCCCAGAAGTTCTGCATGGAGTGCCTCCAATGTGTAGAAGCAACTTCTTATTTGCCGCTGAAGGCCACAAACAGCCGTGCCGTGCTGTTGTGTTAAGATGTATCTATATATATACAGTGGTGCTGCTGTGTTGAGAAGACAATAATAGTGATAGTAATTATGGTAACAAATTCGCGTTCCAGCTCATGATGAGCTAGGTACGTGCAGAACAAGTCTTGTCTCTCCAAAGCAGCCTGTCTGGTGCGTCCCCATAAGGCCTACTGATACAACAGGCTTGACAATCATGTAATGCAAATGTGTTGAAGTGAATGTATGTATACAGTGTCTCTGCACGCAGACTTTGGTACCCAGGATTGTGCAGCTGTTAAGATGTATCTATACATTCAGTGTGTCTGTATGCAGACTCTGCTACCCAGGATTGTGCAACCGTCAAAATGTATCTATACATTCAATTGCATGATTGTCCAAACTGTCGAATTGGTAGACCTTACAGAGATGCGCAAGACAGTCTGCTTTGGAAAGACAAGATTTGTCCCGCACGTACCCAGCTCGTTATGCGCTGGAATTCAAATTTATTATTATTTTACAATATTCAGTGTGTTTGCATGCAGATATTGCTACCCAGGATTGTGCAGCTGTCAAGATGTATCTATGTGTATAGTGTCTCTGCATGTATACAGTGTCTCTGCATACAGACATTGCTACCCAGGATTGTGCAGCTGTTAAGATGCACATACTATACACTATGTATCACTATAATAATAATGCTGTAATAGTAATGATAATACTATAAAAATAACACTATATGTTCACTTTCTGTGCATGCAGACATTGCTACCCAGGATTGTGCAGCTGTGGGAGGATCTGCAAGTGCCCCTGGTGCACAGGAGCCGCTTCTACCTGGCCTTCAACGGCCGCGAGACTTTTTACTATGAGGCTGAGCATCGACGCCTCATACACCAGCAAACCCAGGTACAACCCCCGTGCCCTGTTTTCAGGGGTCTTCATCATGATGTTCTTTGCAGATGGGTCGGGAGACCTTCTACTCTGAGGCTGAGCGTCGGCGCCTCATACACCAGCAAACCCAAATACAACCCCCCTGCCCTGCTTTTAGGAATTCTTATCATCATGGATAAAGTACAGCATGAATCAGTGGTGATCTACTATGAGGCAGAGCATCGACGCCTCGTACACCAGCAGACTCAGGTACACCCACCCTGCCCTGTTGTTAGGGGCCTTCATCATAATGTACTTTCCACCAGCAAACCCAGGTACACCCACCCTGCCCTGTTTTCAGCATCTTAATCATAATGTACATTGCAGATGGGCCTGTCTGTCCGTGGTGGGGATGAGGACTTGCCTAGAAGCAAGTGCATAGCCGCGGCTGAAATTTGTATCAGTTGACATAGCAAAGACCGTGGCTTGGTGGGCAAACAAACAAGGTCCTGCCCACATCATCAAAACCTGCAGAAGCATCGTAAACACTGTCAGATCTGTTTCTGCATTGCAGATGGGTGTGTCTGTCCAAGACGGCGATGAGACCTCACCCAAAAGCAACCACATAGCAGAGGCACAAACTTGCATCAGTTGAAGCAGCAAAAGACTGTGGCCAAGTGGGCAAACAAAGCGGTGCTGCCCATATCATCAACACCTGCAAAAGCAGCATGAACATCATGCGGTTTACCTGTGCCTTGCAGATGGGTCTGTCTGTCCAAGATGGCGATGAAGCCTCTCCCAGGAGCAAACGCATAGGGGAGGCTGAGACCAGCAAAGCCTTGCGCAAGCTGGACTGGGAGCGGCGATGGCTGGCTGCCCAGATGAAGTGGGACTTCACTGCTGACGAGCGCTTGGAGCTGTTCACTGAGTTTGGGGTGTCCTCTGATGGCAAGGAGAGGAAGCTGCAGTTGGTCAGGAAGCTGTGGGCGCCAGACACCATCAGGTGAGCAGCAGAGCTTGTTTGATGGTGAAAGAATTGCAAAGTTGTAGATTTGGACCCGAATTCTGCATGTTTGGGGCTGTTTGCTGCGTTTGGGGTGTCCTCTGATGGCAAGGAGAGGAAGCTGCAGCTGGTCAGGAAGCTGTGGGCACCTGACACCATCAGGTGAGGCCCAGAATCGAGCAGCAGAGCTTGGTTGATGGTGAAAATTATGTTGCAAGGGGTGTGTTCTAATGGCAAGCAGAGGAAGCTGCAGCTGGCTAGAAGACTGTAAGCTCCGGACAGCATGCGGAACTGGACTCATATGCCAAGAAGACTGGTGGCATGAATGTATGCGCACATGCAGCTATTCAGGTCTGAAGAAGAAGAAGATCACGAGCTTTGGGCCTCAGACATGGTACAACCGGGGGAAAAGTGATATGTGAATGATTAGATTGATGCTGTGCATGCAGGGAGACTGACAGCATGACCAGAAGCAGAAGCTGTGCTGCCTTTGCATGCACAAATGCTTGATGGTCAAACAAATGATTGATCAGATGGGTGAATGGCTGATGATGTGCATGCAGGGAGTCAGACAGCATGACCAGCAGCAGAAAGCTGTGCTGCCTTTGCATGCACAAACTTTTGATGAACAAACGGTTGATTGGTGGAATGAGTGAACGCATGATTGATGCAGGGAGACAGATGGCATGACCAGGAGCAGCGAGGTGGTGATGCGCCTCAACGGCTGTGATGCTAAAGACGGCATGTTCGACCTGGTCTTCAGCAGACCCCAAGGTGACTCACCCACCCCAAACCCATACCTCTGTATCTGCTGTACTGTGCATGCGAAGCTTGTGCAAAGTCTGATGAATTAGTGAATGCAC
>JAABUP010006569.1_pt1 | contig 16399 bp, 9 predicted proteins | sample 5559201 | NCBI WGS metagenome assembly JAABUP01 (sample SAMN10711887, study PRJNA513373) | rock metagenome | isolation source: Antarctica rocks | place: Antarctica
TCCGGAGGTGCCGTGCTGTCCGGAGGTGCCGTGCTGTCCGGAGGTGCCGTGCTGTCCGGAGGTGCCGTGCTGTCCGGAGGTGCCGTGCTGTCCGGAGGTGCCGTGCTGTCCGGAGGTGCCGTGCTGCCCGGAGGTGCCGTGCTGCCCGGAGGTGCCGTGCTGCCCGGAGGTGCCGTGCTGCCCGGAGGTGCCGTGCTGACGTCACCCGTCCGGTACCCGCCTGATGAGTCGGGGACCGCAACGCGACGTCCGCTGCTCCGCATCGCCCTGCTCGGTACCCGCGGCGTTCCGGCGGCGTACGGCGGGTTCGAGACGGCAGTGGAGGAGGTGGGCCGTCGTCTCGCGGCACGCGGCCACGAGGTGACGGTCTACTGCCGGGGAGCGGCGCCGCCCGTCAAGGAGCACCTCGGCATGAGGCTGGTGCACCTGCCCGCATTGCGTCGCAAGACCCTTGAGACCCTCTCCCACACAGCCGTCTCGGCTGCTCACCTGCTGTCCCACGGCGGGGCGGATGCGGCGATCGTCTTCAACGCGGCGAACGCCCCGGTGCTACCACTGCTGCGGCGCGGCGGGATCCCGGTCGCGACGCACGTGGACGGGCTCGAGTGGCAGCGGGCCAAATGGAGCAGCGCAGGACGGCGCTACTACCGGATTGCGGAGTCCATGGCCGTGCGTTCCTCGGACGCCCTCATCGCCGACGCCGCGGGGATCGCCGACTACTACCGGGATCAGTTCCGTGCGGCCACGCACCTCATCACCTACGGAGCCCCGATCCTGCGCGACCTGGCTGCGGACCGGATCGCCGAACTCGGCTTGCAGCCTGGCGGCTTCCACGTCCTGGTCGCCAGGTTCGAGCCGGAGAACCACGTGCACCTTGCAGTGGCCGGCTACAGGAGCAGTCGCTCGAGGCTTCCCCTCGTGGTCGTCGGGAGTGCCCCGTACTCCGACGCGTACACGGCTCAGGTCCGGCAGCTTGGTGGGGACGATCCACGGATCATCTGGCTGGGCTCGATCTGGGACCAGCCCCTTCTGGACCAGCTGTACGGCTACGCACTGACCTATGTACATGGTCACTCGGTGGGGGGCACGAACCCCTCCCTCCTGCGGGCGATGGGTGCCGGCACTGCGGTACTCGCCTTCGACGTTGGGTTCAACAGAGAAGTTCTCGGTGACGACGGTCGCTTCTTCCGCAGCGCCGGCGACCTGACCACGTTGTTCGAGCACTCCGAGGCCAGAGCTGTTGCTGTCGCTGAGCGCGGCCGGCGCCTGCAGTCGCGCGCCGAGGCGCTCTACCGCTGGGATGACGTCGCCGACCAGTATGAGGTCCTCTGCCGTGGACTGGCTCAAGGCTCGGTCGCGCGGTCGGACGTGCAGCGGTCAAGCAGGCGGGTCAGCGCGTGACTACCCGACTCTGAGGGTCGTCCGCGATCGCTGGCCTACACCAAGCGCCCGAGCCTGCCGGTTTGGTGACGCGCAGTGATCTGATCGGGTGATTTTTGTGTTCTCGGCTCAAGGTGGAGCTCAGCGCCTCTAAGCTCCGTGCAGCCGACGGGGCGTCGGTCCTGCACAACCAGGGTGGGGTTTTTCATGGCGGTTGGTCGTCGTTGTCGCTACGCAAGTCTCGCTTTAGCAGCACTCCTACTGGGCGTTCCAGGTGTCCCCCGGTTGGCGCACGCCGACACCGCCCCGCCCGACCCGTCGGTACCTGCCACCGTTTCGGCCGAACCCCTTCCCACCACGCAGGTCGACGGTGTCGTCTACACGCAGGTGATCGTGGGCAACACGGTCTACGCAGGCGGCCGCTTCGGCACGGCCCGGCCCGCCGGCGCCGCACCCGGTGTGAGCACCGTCGCTCGGCACAACCTGCTGGCCTACGACATCCGCACCGGAGTGCTCCTCAGCTCCTTCCTGCCGGACCTCAACGGCCAGGTGCTGGCGATGGCGGCGTCGCCGGATGGAACCCGGATCTACGTGGCCGGTGAGTTCACCACGGCGAACGGCGTGACCCGCAACCGCTTGGCGGCCTACAGCACCGCCACCGGACAGCTCCTGCCCTTCGCACCCTCGCTGGACTACCGGGTGGCGGCGCTGGCGGTCAACGGCTCGACCGTGTACGCGGGCGGCGGCTTCAAAGTGGCGAACGGCTCGACGCGCACCCGTCTGGCGGCCTTCTCGGCGACGAACGGTGCACTCCTGCCCTGGGCCCCGGCCGCGGACGCCTCCGTGCTGTCCATGGTGTTGGCTCCCGGTTCGAGCAAGGTGGTCGTCGGTGGGCAGTTCGCCACCCTGAGTGGTCAAGCGGCCTACGGGATGGGAGCGCTCGACCCGGTCACCGGAGCGGTCCTGCCGTGGGCTGCTACCAACCTGCTCCGCAACGGCGGCGCCAACGCCGCAATCAACAGCCTGACGACGGACGGCGTGAAGATTTACGGCACCGGCTACGTCTTTGGCCCTGGCGGAAACATCGAGGGCGGGTTCGCCCTCAACCCCTCCGATGGCGCGGTTGTGTGGGTCCAGGACTGCCACGGCGACCAGTACTCCTCCTACGCTGCGGGTGGCGTCTACTACAGCGTCGGCCACACGCACTACTGCGGCAACGTCGGCGGCTTCCCGGAAACCAACCCGCGTAGCTACAGCTACGGTCTTGCGTTCACCACCCAAGCCACCGGGACGGTCGCGCACAACCCCGTCGGCGGTTACTACGACTTCGGCGGCACGCCTGCCCCCACCCTGCTGCACTGGTTTCCCAAGCTCGACGCCGGCACCTTCACGGGACAGAGCCAGGCCGGCTGGCACGTCACCGGCAACGGCCAGTACGTCGTGATCGGGGGGGAGTTCCCGAAAGCCGGGGGCGTCGCTCAGCAGGGGCTGGTGCGCTATGCCGTTCGCTCCGCGGCACCTAACGCCCTCGGTCCGGAGATCAAGGGCGCGCCGCTGAACCCCTCCGTGACCTCGCTCTCGGCCGGTACAGCGCGCATCGCCTGGCAGGCCGATTGGGACCGCGACAACGAGGCCCTGACCTACAAGCTGGTGCGGGAGAGCAACACGGCGGCGCCGGTATATCAGACGACGGTTCGCTCGAACTTCTGGACCAGACCGCAGATGGGCTTCATCGACAGCGGCCTGGTCGCGGGACAGACCTACCACTACCGGCTCTACGTCAACGACCCGCTGGGCAACACCGTGTCGTCGGAGAACCTGGCCGTGGTGGTCTCGTCCAGTCCGGTGAGCCCGTACGCGCAGGCCGTCCTCAACGACGGAGCGCAGACCTTCTGGCGGCTCGGCGAGCCCTCTGGCAGCACTGCCGTGGACTGGGCCGGCTTCTCAGACGGCCAGGTCGGCACGGGGGTCAGCCGGGGCGCGACGGGCGCCATCGGCGGTGACACGAACACCGCGTCCACCTTCGACGGCAGCAGCCTGGGGCTGGTGTCCACCAAGACGGCCCAAACCGCTGTGGACCAGTTCTCAGTCGAGACCTGGTTCCGCACGAACAGCACATCCGGCGGCAAGATCGTCGGGTACGGCGACCAGCCGACAGCCGCCAGCAGCAACTACGATCGGCACGTCTACATGGACAACGCCGGTCACGTGACCTTCGGCGTCTATCGCAACGGGGTCCAGGCACTCAGCACGACCGGGACCTACAACGACGGCCAGTGGCATCAGGTGGTGGCCTCGCTCAGCGGTGCGGGGATGTCGCTCTACCTCGACGCCAAGCAGGTCGGACGCAACCCCTCGGTGACCGCCGGTCAGCCTTACAGCGGCTACTGGCGACTGGGCGGTGACAACCTCGGTGGTTGGCCGAGCGCCGGATCGAGCCAGAACTTCGCCGGTGACATCGACGAGTTCGCCTTTTATCCGGCCACCTTGTCCGCCGCGCAGATCTCCGCTCACTTCGCCAGCAGCGGTCGCACGCCTCCCCCGAGCCCGGGGGTCCGACCCGCCGACGCCTACGGTCGTGCGGTGTACGACGCCGCCCCGGCGTTCTACTGGCGGCTGGGGGATGCCTCCGACCCCGTCGCGCAGGATGCAACGCCCAACGAGCTCAGCGGCTCCTACAGCGGTGGGCACCAGCTCGGGGGGGCGGGGGCCATCGCCGGCACCGCCGACAAAGCGGTCACCCTGGACGGTGCTGACGGCCTCGTGTCATCCGCCAGCCCGGTCCCGGGACCGGCCGCCTACACCGAGGAGTTGTGGTTCAAGACGACGACGAACCGTGGCGGCAAGCTGATCGGGTTCGGCAGCTCTCCGACCGGCCGGAGTGGCAGCTACGACCGCCACATCTACATGTTCGACGACGGACGGCTGCGGTTCGGCACCTACACCGGCCAGATCAACGTCATCGACACGTCCAAGTCCTACAACGACGGGGTCTGGCACCACCTGGTCGGGACCCAGTCGGGCGACGGCATGCGGCTCTACGTCGATGGCGCCCTTACCGGAAGTGATCCGCAGACTGGCGCTCAAGCCTACGACGGGTACTGGCGCGTCGGCGGCGACAACACCTGGGGAGGCGCTTCCAGCGACTGGTTTCAGGGGCAGGTCGACGAGGTGGCCGTGTACTCCTCCGCGCTGTCCGCGGGTGCGGTCCTCGACCACTTCAACAAGGGCACCGGCGCCCCCGTGAATGCGGCTCCGACGGCGGCGTTCACCGCTACCACCCAGAACCTGAGCGCGACGTTCGACGCCTCGGGCTCCTCCGACCCCGAGGGCGCAGCGCTGGGCTATGCCTGGGACTTCGGGGACGGCGGCACCGGCACCGGCGCCACGCCGCAGCACACCTACGCCGCCGCCGGCACCTTCCAGGTCACGCTGACCGTCACTGACGACAAGGGCGCTACCGGCACCACGACCAAGACGGTCACTGTCACCGCCGCCCCGGTAAACGCCGCTCCGACGGCGGCGTTCACCGCCACCACCCAGAACCTGAGCGCGACGTTCGACGCCTCGGGCTCCTCCGACCCCGAGGGCGCAGCGCTGGGCTATGCCTGGGACTTCGGGGACGGCGGCACCGGCACCGGCGCCACGCCGCAGCACACCTACGCCGCCGCCGGCACCTTCCAGGTCAAGCTGACCGTCACCGACGACAAGGGCGCCACCGGCACCACGACCAAGGCGGTCACCGTCACCAATACCGGTCCTCTTGCTTCGGACAGCTTCGGGCGATCGGTGACGAATGGCTTCGGGACGGCCGACTTGGGCGGCGCGTGGACCGGTGCCGGCGCGGCCGGCAACTTCTCGGTCACCGGTGGAGCGGGCCGCATGCGCGTCCCCACGGCCGGCGCGACGCTGGCTGCGTCGCTGGGCCTGTCGGAGACCTCGATTGACTCCTACGTCTCGGTCGCCCTGGACAAGTCGCAGACCGGCGGCGGAACCTTTGTGTCGCTGATCGGCAGGCGGGTCAACAGCAGCAACGACTACCGCCTCCGGCTGCGCTTCCTGAGTGACAACTCGGTGTCCGCGTCCCTGTCGAAGGTCGTCGCCGGGACGGAGACCCCGCTGACGCAGGTGCAGGTGCCCAACCTTACCTACGCGCCCGGCGAGGTGCTGCAGCTGCGCCTGCAGGTCACCGGGACCGCACCGACGACCGTACGGGCGAAGGTGTGGCGATCCGGATCGACGGAGCCCGGTGCCTGGCTGGTCAGCACGACCGACTCGACGGCGAGCCTGCAGGTCGCCGGCGGCATCGGCCTGCTGGCCTACCTGTCGGCGTCGTCGACGAACGCACCGCTCACCGTCACCTACGACGACCTGCGCGTTGAGCGTCCCTGAACCGGCTGGCAGCGAGTTCAGCGCGGGCGTGTCCACGCTGGGCCGACCGGTCGTCGCGGTGCTCACCTACCAGCGGGTGCCCGAGCTCGCGACCCTGCTCCCGGTGCTCGTGGGGCAAAGCCGGGTAGCTGATCCACCCTGCGACATCATGGTGGTCGACAACGACCCGGAGGCGGGTGCTGCCCAGGCCGTGAGCCAGGTTGCCGGGGTGCAGTACGTACACGAGCCACGGCCCGGGATCGCGGCCGCACGCAACCGCGCCCTCAGTGAGGCTGCAGGGAGGTCCTCGCTGGTCTTCCTGGACGACGACGAGGAGCCGGTCTCGGGCTGGCTGCAGGCACTGCTCGACGTGCACCGACGCACGGGTGCGGCCGGCGTCGTGGGACCGGTGGTCTCTCAGTTCTCCAAGGAGCCCGGTTCCTGGATCGGGGCCGGTGAGGTCTTCGCCCGCCGTCGCCTGCTCACCGGGACCGAGGTCGACGTGGCGGCGACCAACAACCTGCTCCTCGACCTGGTCCAGGTGCAGCGCCTGGGACTGCAGTTCGACGAACGCTTCGGGCTCAGCGGGGGCTCCGACACCCTGTTCACCCGTCAGCTCACCCGCGCTGGTGGACGCCTGGTGTGGTGCGACGAGGCGCTCGTGGTGGACAACGTGCCACCGGACCGGGCGACGCGGCAGTGGGTCCTACGCCGTTCCCTGCGCAGCGGCAACACGTGGGCCCGCACCTCCCTGCTCCTTGCTGATCGGGGCAGCGGCGTGACCCTCGTGCCCGCGCGACTACTCGTCGCCGGGTCGCTGCGGATGCTCGGTGGTGCTGCCAGGACCGCCATCGGCTTTGCGGTCCGGTCCCCCCGCAGCCGTGCCAGCGGTGAACGGGCGGCAATGCGGGGGTTGGGGATGGTCCTTGGCACCCTGGGCGTGGTGCGCGTGGAGTACCGAAGACAGTCGGCCACCTCATGACGTCCACCTGTACCCCATCGGTCCTCGTCGACACTGACCTGTCAGCCGTGGCCCTGGTCGTGGTGAACTACGGCTCCCACAAGCATCTGGTGAACAACCTCACGCGGGTGGTCGTGGGGCGCGATTGCGGTCGGGTCGTGGTGGTCGACAACCGCACCACGGACGATGAACGCCGGGCCGTGAGCCGACTGGCCGACCAGCACGGCTGGGAGGTCGTGCTGCAGGACGACAACCCTGGCTTCGGGGCGGGGTGCAACCGGGGCGTGGAGCGGGCGAAGGAGCTGGGCTGCACAGCTTTCGTCCTGCTGAACCCCGACGCACGAGTCAGCGCGCAGACGCTGCGCGCCCTGGCCACCGACGCGGCGCGCAATCCCCTGTCACTGACCACGCCGCGGCTGGTCCGACCGGACGGCACGGACTGGTTCACAGGTGGGCAGATCGATCTGCGGACCGGGCGCACCCGCACCTTGAATGAGTTCCACGGCAAGACCGAGCCCTGGTTGACGGCGGCCTGCCTCATGGTGCACCGCACGCTGTGGGACCTCGTGGGGGGCTTTGACGAGCGGTTCTTCCTGTACTGGGAGGACCTCGACTTCAGTCACCGCTGTCGCCTCGCGGGTGCGCAGCTCAGGGTGCGGGAAGACCTCGTGGCGGTGCACGACGTCGGCGGCACCCAAGGGGTCGGGAAGTCCAGCGTCTACTACCTGCAGAACTGCCGGAACCGGCTGCTGTTCGGTGCCAAGCATGCGCACCGTGAGGACCTGTGGCGATGGGTGTGGCACACCCCCGGGTACGCCGCGGCCGTTGTCCTGCGCGGCGGACGCCGGCAGCTGCTGCGGTTCTGGTCGCCGATCATCGCTGCGGGACGTGGGTCGTGGCAGGGCTTGCTGTTGGTCGCGTCGTCCCGGCGTCGTCGTCGGTCCAGATGACGGTCGAGGCCGCTGACCAACGGCTCGGGACCGTGGCCGCTCGCGGCGCCGCCGTCACCCTCGCCAGCCAGTCCCTGCGGATCGTCCTGCAGCTCGCCTCGATTGCCGTGCTCGCCCGGCTACTCACCCCGCGTGACTACGGCCTGGTCGCCATGGTGGTCGCCGTCGTCGGCGTCGGCGAAATCTTCCGCGACCTGGGGCTCTCGACGGCCGCGGTGCAGAGCCCTTCGCTCAGCAAGGCCCAGCGCGACAACCTGTTTTGGGCCAGCACGGCGCTCGGACTGGCGCTGCTCCTGGTGGTCCTGCTCAGTGGTCACGTCATCGCGGCCTTCTACGGCCACCGCGAGCTCGTCGGCATCTCGCGGGCCCTCTCCCTGATCTTCCTGCTCAACGGGGCCGCGACCCAGTACCGAGCCGGCCTGAACCGGCGGCTGCAGTTCGGGCGGTTGGCAATCGTCGACATCACCGCTCAGGTCCTGGGGCTCGCCTGCGGTCTGATCCTGGCCGTCAACGGATCGGGCTATTGGGCTCTGGTCGCTCAGCAGCTGGTCCAGGGCGGCGTCGCACTCGCGCTCGTGATCGTCGCGGGACGCTGGGTACCCGGGCGGCCACGACGAGGCGTCGGAATGCGCCCCTTCTTCTCCTTCGGGCTCAACGTCGTCGGTGGTCAGGTGATCAACTACGCCGGTCGCAACACCGACGCCTTGGTCATCGGCTATCGGTTCGGAGCGGCCGACCTTGGAACCTACAACCGTGCTTTCCAGCTCCTCATGGTGCCACTGGGCCAGGTCCGGCAGCCCTCGACCTCGGTTGCGCTGCCGGTGCTCGCGAAGCTGCAGGATCAGGACCGCCGCTACGGCGAGTACCTCGCACGAGGGCAGCTCGCCTTCGGATACACCCTCGTGGTGGGGCTGGCCCTGGCAGCTGGCGCGGCTCGGCCCGTTGTCGCGTTAGTCCTCGGTGACCAGTGGGCCGGGGTCGTACCGTTGATCCGCGCGCTCGCCTTCGCCGGAATGTTCGAGACGCTGGCCTACGTCGGCTTCTGGGCCTACCTGAGCCGTGGCCTGACCCGACAGCTGCTGCGTTACAGCATCGTGTCATCGCTGCTCAAGGCATCGTTCGTCTTGATCGGGAGCAACTGGGGGGTCCTCGGCGTGGCAGTCGGCTTCGCAGTCGGACCCTCGCTCGACTGGCCGTTGTCGCTGTGGTGGCTGTCGCGGTGCACCCAACTGCCCATGCGGCGACTGATCGTGGGGGCCCTTCGTCCGGCGGCCGTAGCTGTCATCGGCGGGGCGCTGGTCACGGCTGTGATCGCAACGATCCCAGGCGCCTCGGCGCTGTTACAGCTGACCGTCGCGTTGTTGACGATGACCGCGGTGTACGCCGGGGCGGCGATCATCTCGCGCGCGGTCCGGCAGGACTTGCGCGATCTGAGGGACATCGCCCGACGGGTACTTCCGAGCCGGATCTCCCGTTCGCCCGTTCAGTGACGCCAGGGTCGACGAGCGGTCCGTTGGTTGCAAGCAGTGATGTACGCGTGGCGGTGCGCTTCGCCAGCCGGAGCCCAATCGCGGGCGCGTAGATCAGGGCCGTCCGCTCGCGGCGCGCTCGCAGAGACCAGTGCCGAACGGAGTACCTCCGCTGTCAGAACGCCGTCGAACAGCAGCACCCATCCTGCTCCGACCTCGTCGGCGAGGGCCTCGGTCACGGGACCTTGCGGGAGCAGAACTGGCCGGCCGAGCGAGAGCGCCAGAAGGCACGCCCCGGAGTTGTGCATGGCCCGGTAGGGGAGCACGACCAGCGCGGCCTGCTCGATCTCGGCCGCCAGCTCATCATCGGGTATGTGGCTGAGGCGAAGCACGACCCGCTCGTCCCGTTCGCTGGCTACGGCAAGACGACGGAGCAGCTGTGCGGCGTCTGGGTGGGGTTCGACCCGACCGACGGCATGCAGGCTCAGCTGGGGGTCGTGAATTTGGTGGAAGGCCTCCACGAGGGTCTCCACGCCCTTGTAGGGGCGGATTAGCCCGAAGAACAGCAGTCGCCCCGGTACGGGGTGACTCTCGGGCCGGGCGGGAAGCACATCCTTGTAGTGCCCGTGGAGGACCGTCGAGGTGCGCTGGGGGCAGGGCGTGACCGTCGAGGCGTTGAGGCGCACCCACCAGTCGGTCCTGGCCTCGAGGGCGGCCAGCAGCCACGTGTCCACCCGGGTCAGCTTCTCGTGCGGAGCCAGGTTGTGGACGGTGCGCACGACCACGGTCCTGGACAGCGACAGCCGGGCGAGCAGAGCCGCGAACAGGACGCGTCCGACACTGCGGCGCAGGCGACCACCGGCACGCAGCAGGAGCTCTGGCCAGTGCACGTGCAGCACCGCATAGCGACCGATCAGGGCCTGCTGCCAGCTGAAGAAGCACGTGGAGACCTCTGGCGGCAGTGAGTTCACGAGCTGGACAAGGTAGGGATTGGTCGTCGCCCTGGGGCGCCGGAACGACTGGAGGACGAGTAGCGGCGCAGTCATTCCCGCGACCGGGATATGGCCCCTCCCCACGGCCTCAGCACCAGACCGAGGGCGAGGGCGACATCGGCGAGGTTTGTATGGATCGGCCCGAAAACCAGGTCCCACAGGCTTATCACCACGAGGAAGCCGACCAGCGCGCTCGCTCGGCGTCGTACGAGTGCCACCGAGAGGCCGTTCAGGAGCAGGCCGGCGATTAACACGCCGAGGGCAATGCCGACCGCCCCGCAGTTCACCCACAGGTCGGCCAGCACGGAGTGCAACCTGAACTGCCCATCGAACATGTATCGGTCCCGGACCGGATCGGGGGGCAGCCCGGCAGCGGCCAGCCCTCCCCTGCCCGTCCAGACGTCATCGGCGCGCGGCACCACGCCGACCCCGAAACCGCCCGGCTGCTCCCGCATGAGCCGGATCGTGGCGCTCCACTCCGGCCGGCCACCGACGAGCAGCGAACCGCTTCGGGTGATCTGCTCGACCGAGCGCTGCTGCAGCACCTTGCCGGCGTAGCCGTCGACCAGGGCCGCTGAACCGAGGAAGTAGGCCGACGCGGACAGCGCCCCCAGCAGGATCAGCACCTGGACCCGGCGGCTGAGCGCGCCGTACCGCCTGCCCCTTCGGGCGCCAAACAGGGACAGCGCCGCGGCAACGACGCAGAAGGCGACGAAACTGCGGTACTGATGGCTGACTCCCACGAGGCCCAGGGCGACGAGGGACAGTACGGTCCACGTCCTGGACCGGGTACGGGCGACGGCTGCCAGCACCAGCACGGTCGTCGGAAAGGCGAGTTGGAACTTCCAGGCGTTGGGCGAGCCGGGGACCTGGGCCAACGCCACGAGCAGCTTCCCGGCGGCGTACAGCGCGGCGACCGCCGGCAGCGACAGGTGTGTGCGCGCCCAGAGCAGCAGGCCGACGCCCCCGAAAGCGGTCACCAGCAGCGTGCTGAGCTCCGCGACGTGGCGCAGGTCGATCGATCGCCCCGGACCTGCGGTCCAGGTGAGGTCGAGCCCGCTGAGCAGCGCGGCGAGCGCAAGGGCCAGCAACGCTCTGGCACCTGAGTACCGGGGCAGGACGTAGATCCAGACGGGCAGCAGGACCAGGACGACGACCAGACCTGTCGAGGTGCTGTGGGGAAGTGGCAGGTCGGCGCCCAGCACGAGGACACCGACGCCTGCGGTCAGGACCGAGGAAGCAGCGCTGCCCCGCGCGGCTGCGCCCGGCCCTTCATAGGCGCCGGGACTGTGGGCACCGGGATCCGGCCTCTGAACGGGTGGCGCTGCCACGCGGGTCGCGCTCAGGACGGTTGGCATGACCATCAGAGGGCGTGGTCGGACAATCCCGGCTTGAGCGAGAAGCCGAGCGCGCGCGGGGCGGCGACCCGGGGCCGTTTCCGGCGAGGGGGCTTGGCCGACCTCGGCGCTGCCCTGTCCTTGTTCAGGACGACACCCGCAATGGGAAGGGCCGCCAGTCGTGCCTGATGGAGGCACGCTGTCAGGTCACGGGCCCGTAGGCGCGAGGCATCCACGACCACCAGCAGAGCGTCTGCGTGCTGACCGAGGACGAGGGAGTCGGCCGCCTCCAGGACGGGAGGGGTGTCGAGCACCACCGCGTCGTAGTTCCTCGCCGCCTCGGCTAACAACGCCCGCATGGCGGGGCTGGCAAGGGCAGCGCCCGGGTCGTCAGCAGCACGCCCGGCGCTAAGGAGACGAAGGGAGGAGTGCGGGACGGCAAGAGCGGCAGCCCCGAGGGTCGTACCTCCCACGAGCACGTCGTGCAGGCCCGGTTGCTCAGGAAGACTCAACATGGCCGCCAAGCGCGGCCGACGCAGGTCGGCGTCCACCAGAAGCACCGTGGAACCGGACTCCGCCAGGGCTCGGGCGAGCTGGACGGCCGTCGTGCTGCGTCCTTCGCCCCGGATGGAGGAAGTAACGACTACGGAGGTGCCAGAGCCGGCGGGCCGGTTCAGTCCGGTGGCGAAGTTGGTCCGAAGCCGACGGAAGGCGTCCTGGACAGTCTGGTTGCGAGGTGAGCGACGACGACCCGGCTCGTAGGCAACCGTCGTGAGGACGGACAACCCAGTCAGCGCCTCGGCCTGCTCCCTATTACGTACACGATCGTCCAGCAGGTGCCGTGCGAGAGCGGCGAGGACTCCCACGGCGAGGCCGGCGATAAGTCCATAGAGTGCGTTCCGTAGCGGGGACGGACCGGTCGGCGTCTGAGGCACCTGAGCCGTGGCCACCGTGGTCACATTGATCGGCCGGACACCGCCGGTGCCCGACGGGGTGAGTTGCTGCACAGTGGCCTGCAACTGCACGCCCACTGCGTTGGCGATGTCGGCGGCTTGTTGAGCCCCGCTGCTGGTGACTGAGATGGTCAGGACGACGGTGTTGAGCGGCGCGTCGGCCGTGATGTGCATCGCCAGCTGTCGAGGCGTGGTCTGTAGACCGATCTTCTGGATGACCGGGTTGAGCACCTCGGGCTGCGTGGTGACCTTCGCGAAGGACTGCATCAGGTTCTGCGTGTACGTCGAGCCCTGGGTCAGCTCGCTCACTGTGTCCCCGCGCGCAGGAGCGAAGAAGACGCTGGTACTCGCGCGATAGGTGGGGGCAGTCCTCGCCGTAAACGCGAGCCCGGCGAGTACCCCAAGCAGGGAGCCGGCGACGAGCAGCCGCCAGCCGCGCCGGAGAGCCAGGGCGTAGCGGCTGGGTTGCATGGTCGGGGTCGCTTCCGGGTAGGCGTCGCCTCGACGGCCGGCTGGCTGCGGGGCAGGTGTGGTTCGGGCCGTGGGCACTGCTTCTGCCCCGCCGACGCTCACAGGGCTTCCACGAGCATCTTGTCCAGCAGGATCCGTAGCAGCGTGCTGGAAGTGTGCTCGGTGTAGGGGAAGTAGGCGACCTGCACCCCGACCGAGGCGAAGTCGCGTTCGAGCTTGTCCCCCTTCGGCGTTCCTCGCCAGTCGTCACCTTTGAAGATGACGTCGAACCGGAGCTCTCGCCACACGTCGAGCTTCTCCGGCAGCTGCTCGGCGTACGCCACGTCGACGTGGCGGATGCTCTTGACGATCTCCAACCTCTCCGACAGGGGAACGACCGGGAGCCTGCCCTTGGCGAGCACGGCGAGCTCGTCGGAGACGACCCCAGCGATGAGGTGTCCGCACTGGCTGCGTGCGTGCCGCAAGGCATTGAGGTGGCCTACGTGAAACAGGTCGTAGACGCCCGGCGCATATCCCACCCGACGAGCCATGCAGCTTCCCCCTCTTCCGCGGTGACTTCCTACGCTGCGACCGGCTGGCCGGTGCAGCGCTGCACCACGAGACGGACCTTGCGCATCGTAGTGATGCGACCCGTCCCGTGAGCGACAATGTCAGATCTCGTGGCTGTCGATCGTTCTGCGCCGGCACGGACAGGGTCTTCGGAGGAAGGTCTGTCACGTGCCGGCGTGGTGGATACAGGGCGCGGTCCGGTTCCCTGGCTCAGCCCTTGCTGATGGTGACGGGCTGGGAGGTGTCGTCCCAGACGTTGCCGTGCTGGGTCAAGGTGGTGGCGGTGCCGGCGATGATGGCGCAGCCGCTCAGTCGCTGGTCGCGGCCGAAGCGGTCGTTGCTGACGGTGACCCCGACCATGGTGGGCAGGGGTTTGTTGGCCAGGTTGATCGAGCAGCCGCCGCCGTCGATCCAGTTGCCGTCCAGCACCACGTCGGTGGTGACGCTGTAGTCCTGGGTGATCTGGACCGCGGAGTTGTTGGCCTGGTTCAGGGTGCTGCCCAGCACGCGGATGTTCCGGCCACCCAGGATCTGAACGGCGTCGTTGTGCGTCGGGCCGCCGCCCTGATTGGGGTCGGAGCTGCGGTAGGCGGTGCCGTGCAGCCAGCTGCTGTCGACCGTGACGTTGTTGCCGTGGACTTTGACGTTGTCGGTGGTGCCGTGGACATCGACCCGGCGGATCGTGAAGTTGCCGCCCTTGATCCCGTCGATCCACACCGAGGGGAACTCCGGGACCAGCTCGCTGTCGGACAGCACGAAACCGGTCGCGTTCGGGTCGTAGTTGGTCACCAGGCCGATGTTGCCGGTGGCGACCCCGCCCCGAATGATCGAGCGGGTGATCGTGACGTTGGGGGCCTTGATGGTCACGAACCCGTGGATGTCCAGCCCGTCATAGCTGGCACCGGGAGTGGTGATGACCAGGTTGCCGTAGTGCGGCGTCAGCCTGGTCCCGGCCGGAACCCCGGTGTTACCCGGACCCGGCCGACCCACCGGCGGAGCCGGAGCCGGCGCAGGAGCCGACACCGTCCAGCTCCGGGTGGCCGGGGCCGCGCTGACGTTGCCCGCGGCGTCGGTGGCCCGTACGGACAGCGCATGCTGGGCGACGGCCAGGCCAGAGTACGCAACCGGGCTCGTGCAGGGCGTCCACGCGCTGCTGTCCAGGCGGCACTGTGCTGCACCGGGCTCGTCCAGCCTGAAGCCGAAGGAAGCATTGGTGTCCGATGTCTGCGCCGGTGGGCCGCTGGTGAAGGTGACCGCGGGTGCTGTGCTGTCCACCGTCCAGGTGCGGGAGCTCATAGGCGTGGTCTCGCCGTCGCTGTCCGTCGCCCGGACATCGAAAGCGTGCCTGCCATCGGCGAGGTTGCCGAGCAACGTCGGGCTGCTGCACCTGTTCCAGCCGCCACCGTCCAGGCGGCAGGAGAACGCACCGGGGGTGCGCGTGGAGGTGAAGGCGAGCGAGGCAGAGTCCTGCCGGCTGCTGGAGTTCGCGGCGGGTCCGGCGACGATCTGCACGGCCGGCAGCGTGGCCTGCAGGTCGTCCAGGCGTACCGTCTCGGGCGTGATCGTCGAGGATCCGGAGAGGTAAGCCCACAACCCCACGGCCCCTGGCCGTTGCAGGATGGCGGTCGCATCGGAGCTCGTGCTCAGCCAGGATGCGGGCTCGGGAACACCGGACGGCCAGGCCTTGACCGACAGCCGGGTCGGCGAGCTACCTGTCACCTTTGCCGCCAGGAACACGCTCCCGCCGGCGGTGTAGGTGAGATGGGGGACGCGGACGGTGGACAGGACGACGTCCCTGCCCTGCGTACGGCGCACCAGCTGGGCATTGACGCTCTTGTCAGCCAGGAACCGCAACCGGACCCGGTAATCGTCCTGCGGACCCGTACTACGCGCGACGAGGGCTACGTACGTGCCACCGCCCGCCTGTGCCCGGTCGAGGGATACCCGCACCTGCGACCGCACATCCAGGCTGGAGCCCGAACCGAGCCTCGCCCCCGCACCCGAGCCGGCGGTGAGCCGGATCATGCCGGCGCCCCCGCCAACGGAGAACATCTTGCTGTCGCCCTGCAGCTCCCAGGCGCCACCCTGCGTGCTGGCTCCCAGACCGGCAGTCACGCTGCGGTCGAAGCTGTCAGCGGCGAGCACGCCGTCCGGCTCCGGTGCGGAGAAGGCTGACAGTGCGGCGTTGCGGGGCGTTGCGCTGGCTAGCGCGCTAGGCGCGAAGGACACCAAGGTGGAGGCGGCTGCCAGCAGCACCAGGACTCGTCGCGGCGCCCGGTGGGATATGCGTGATGAGGTCATGCCGTGCTATCGCCCTGCAGCACCAGCCCCTTGAGCAGGAGGTCGCCCCACCCGAGAACGCAACTCTTTCGGGCTAGTCCCCGGGCTAGTCCAAGGTCTAGTCCGCGGAACGCCGGACGCCGGGTCCGCTGTACAGGTAGGGCGGCTGCCGGCGGGCGTCCTTCCCGTGGTGGTCGCGGCCGGCTCTCACCGGGCCAGTCGGCGCAATGTGACGTACTCTCTCACGCGACCCTCGAGGAGGGCGCCGGTCCCGGCCGTCTAGTCCTGCCCCGGAAGCGGCACATCGAACTGTCGTGGCAGGAGCGGGGGAACCACGAAGACGGTCGTCGTCCGACGACCTTGGGGTGCAGCCACACCTGTGGCGGAGTTCCGGCTCCAACCCGACAGCTCACCTCGTAGGCGCCGGAAAGGACGTGTCCCTTGACCGTTTTCCCTGCCTGCTCCATCACCAGGCCGCTCGGCCGATCACTGGTCACGGTCGTGCTTGCTGTCGCGATGACCATCCCCCTTGTCGCCGCGCAGCGTTCTGTCGCCGGCGCGACCAGCGGCGAGGAGACCGGTACCTCGGCTCCGCCGGTGGGTCGGCCGGGTCCGGGTAACACCGGGGTTCCGGCCGGGACCAGGCTGACGCCGCACTACGGCAACCTGGTCATCACCACTCCCGG
>JAABUP010006570.1_pt1 | contig 16398 bp, 19 predicted proteins | sample 5559201 | NCBI WGS metagenome assembly JAABUP01 (sample SAMN10711887, study PRJNA513373) | rock metagenome | isolation source: Antarctica rocks | place: Antarctica
GGGCAGACGGTGTTCACCTAGATAGGACAGACAGGCTGTGTCTAGTGTGCAAGTCATTGGATTGTGTGGAGGACGAGCAGCACTTTGTTTTTGATTGCCCACCGTACAGCCACATCAGGTCACAGCATTTGGACCTCCTGCAGCACTGTTGTACTATTGCAGACTTCATGATTTTGTGTGAACCAAATGCATGTGGTGGTTTCCTTAAGGAATGCTTTGCATGTAGGAAGCAGATCTTGTCTGTATGAATTCACTGAACTGAACTTCTTGTCTGTTGGGTCCCAGTTGCCCCCCAGGACATTAAATATATTGATTGATTGATTGATTGAAGATGCCTAAAGTTTGAGCATAACAGCTCCGATCACGCAGCTGTCAGGCACGTGCCTTTTGCTGCGGGCTTGCTCTTTCGCCAGGCCGCATGCTGTATGTGCCTGCGGTGTTGCTGTTTACCTGTCTGCACGCCAAATCTTTTGCATGCCTTAGACAGCACTTTCGCACTTCAGAGCTGAGGCAGCCTATTCGTCAGTCTTCAGTTCCTGGCGCTAGAAGCTCTCAGCGCAACTCAAGCCATGTTCACCTGCTCCGTTCAAACGCATTTCGCGCTGCGGTCTGTCTAAACGTATTGGTTTCGGAAGTGCTCTCGAGACTAGCAGCGCGAGCATGAAGCAGCAGTCACGCACATGTCGCGCTTGGCAGCTGTGATACCATTCAGCTATGGGAACGCCGTTGCACTTGCAGGCACGAATGAAACGAATCGTTGGCTCACACCCTGACTGATCAGTCGCGCCACACTTTCACTTCAGTTTGCTGCAGATTTTGGAGCGTCCAGTCACATGCATCCTCATCACTTTGTGCACTTCTGTATGGGCGTGGCTCAATCATCGACACTTAAGCTACCAGGACGTCGGTCTCAGCTATGATCTTGTCATTCACAACCGGCAGTTCTGGCGAATAGTCACTTCTCAGCTCAGTCATGTAGACTTCATACATTTGCTCTTCAATATGACCAGTCTCTGGTCACTAGGGGGGTTTGAGCAAGGTGGACAGAACAGCATAGTTGTGCTACAGCAGTCGCTCTGGCTACTGATTGGGAGTGGTCTGGTGAGTAAGTTTGTTAAACAAAACAAGAAGCCTTTGCATAATGCAGGAATATCTTTGACGGACTTATGGATTGATGTCTGTTTGTGACGCTGCACATGCTCTGCTCTGATCAGAAGTGTCGTGATGCAGATATGCTTGGCAATCTACCACGCTGCCATTTACCTCTTCCACAAGGAGCATTACAGGCATGTCACAGCTGTGGGATATTCAGCAGTCATCTTTGGTTGGATGGCAATGCTGTCAGCACGTAAGATGCTCCTCTCCCTGACTACTTGCTTTCCCTTGCATCAACATCATTGCATTGCACGAACACTCCCGACTCCTTCATTTGCATGCAACTGCACCAATCAAGCCGTCTCTGAATACAAAGCTGCTTCTGTGCAATGCAGCATGGTGTCAAGCCCAGTTGTCAGTCATCCTTGCAGGCCAGTGCTCACAGCAGCACCTTTACACTGCAACAGTGTTGTCTCCATCATCTATCACAATGTAAGTGCAGGCGGCATCAGTAACTTCAGCATCTTTGGGATGGTGCAACTCCCTATGAGCTTGGCACCATTTGGAGCCTTAGTCATCACATCAGTCATTATACCTCAAGCCAGCTTCATTGGCCATTTGAGCGGAATCTTGATGGGGTACCTCATGGCCTATGTCCTGTATGGTCTGACAGTCAATCTGTGGTGTTCCTTGGCGCTGCTAGCATTGCTGACTGCAGGTAAGCATGAGCGCAGAAACATGTCGTATTGTATATCATAGAGGTCGGCAGCTTTACTGCTCCATGCAATAGTCAGTCATCATGCAGTTGATGACTTTACGGTGATTGTAGCTGTCACATCGAAGCGTCAGCATTGCCGGTTGTACATGCGTGACATGTCTCTAATGTGATCCAAGTGAGTCTGCAGAATAACTGGTGTAACGCATGCAGTTGTAGCACATACAGAGCTTGCTGGTACATTTTTTCTGCCTGTCTATCCTTGCAAAAGCAATGTGATGTATGTGCCTGTGCGCAGTGCTGAGGTTCTCTTTGCTTTGCATCACAGGCTGCGTCTACAGTTTGAGGGAACACATCAGCATACCTACTGTCTTCCATGTACCTACAGTACATCTGCCCAACTTCGCTAGACCGACATTGCCAGACGCAGTCATTGAGAGCGGCGCTGATGTTGTGCTCTTGTCTAGTCAGCAGTGTGGTCATCAATAACAACACCTTTTGCCACTCTGCGAAATTGTATCTGTCTGTCATTTGGACTGCAGCTGTTACAGCAGTACACTGCAACTGTTACACTAGGATACTATAGTAGTATGTGTTTCCAATACACTGCAATGTTACTGTACAACGGTCGTGTCATGTGGGGCTGGCTTCAGACTCGATACACTGTGCAAGGAGCACATTTGTACATTATGGTGACATGGCCAGTGAGACACATATACACTCCAGTGTCACAAGTTCGCCCTCTGTAACTGCTTTGCGCGCTACATCCGTCTCTGGTGTACCTGACCAGATGCTGACAACAGCAAGCTGTGCCAATGTGAAATCTCTGCATGATCACCACACTTGGTATTGCATAATGCCATTATCAGTCAAAAGCAACAGCCCAGAAGTGTCTTGAGAGGCTTCAACGGTAGGTGAAATTATTATTGTCCAGTCCTGATATGTTGCAAAAGAACCATTAATGAAGATCACATGTCTGCAAAGACTCTATAATGATGAGCCAAGCATGTGGGACATGATTGGCAAAGAGGTCATTGGGCTGGCATTCAAATGTTGGACTATCGACTAATTAAGTGAATAAATCTCTTGCTTGGACTGCAAAGCAAGGGAGTCCCAACATGCTAGGCAATGAAGGAACCTACTACACAACAAGAGCATCAAGTCGCACGGTTGCAGACAAAGCCTGCAAAAGCCAGCAGACTACGAAACACTTGTGAACATTGAATTACTGCCAGCCACGCCCTGGGGGAAGAAGAGGCCGCTGTTTGTGCCAACATTGCTGTTGCCCAAAACAATGGCCAGCACCTGCAAGTACATATGCCATTTCAGAACCCCATGGCCATCTTGCATGCAGTGTGGACCCTCACTTAGCCTTGAACCTTAAACCCTGAATATAGGACCCTCGCCCAGCTTTGAACCCAGGAATCTAAACATAGGACCATCAGCCAGCTGTGTGAGGTCGAAGTCTGCAGAGAGCATGACAACGGCACAACAGGGCTCGCTATGCCACTCAGGTCTCAAAATGGGCCAGAAAACAGATACACTCATTGGACAGGCAGGCAATTGTTACTCGCATTGCGCATGCATGATGAGCTTACTTGGCCTGGGGTTCTGGCAAAAGTCATGCCGTTGTCATCTGTGGGAACACCGGTTGCACTTCGCTTGCCAGACACAGTTGCCAGCCCCTGCACACCATCAGGCATACTACTTGTACATATATCACACACGCATTGCCATCACCGCCACTTGTGCTTCCTCACATCCTATGCAATCCTGAATCAAGCCACCTGCAAAGTCTGCCTGCACCTGTTGGTGGTCAAATGCCTATTGCATCTCAGCATGCTGAAGTTATGTCACAGATGTCACATAGTCCTTTTCTGGTAGCACGTGAATTGAATGTTAAGCACAGCAGACAGAAGAGGGTTGGAGGCGGCCACGGCATACCGTGTCAGAGCTGACAGCAATGTTGCCATCATTGGTGTTATCCAAAACATCGCGCAACTGCGCCATGCCGCTCAGGAAGTCGTGCACGGTCAGCTGTGAGTCTGCAGATGCATTTGTGGCGGCATTGGTCATGGTGTAGCCTGTGCTGCTGGCAGCATTCATAGCAGCCACGTCGCGCACAGTGCCGGCATGGTAGGTGTTGTCCACCATGATGCCTGCACAGCAAAACAGTGCCAAAGTTGCTATAACACTGTGATCAGGAAGAAGATGATGATCCGCCAGTAAGTCGATTGTAGTACCAAGGCACTTATTATGATGGTTGCATAGTCACATTACATGCTCTGTCGTCGCAGTATGGAAGCAAATGTATCTCGTTATGTAGTGCAGGCTGTGCAACCTGTACAGGTGGCATACTGCAGGCCATGTTCCAGAGTTTGAGTGCAGAGATTGCATGAGACACCAGAACATGGCCCGTCAGTCTATAGCACAGTCATTGCAAGCATGCCAGTGGCGGCAATGAACAGGTCCTCTGACAAACTGTGAACTTTAGGCCCTCAATCATGCCAATAGACGCCCCAAAGCACAGGAAACACAATCAAGCAATGACCATGCCATGCCATGCTTGTCAAGATGGGCTCACCAGTTGCGGCAATGAGTAGATCCCTAGACACAATGTTAGGGATGAGGTCCTGGTACATGCCAACAGCCACATCCTCCAGGAAGAAGCCAGCCAGGAAGATGTTCATGGGGGACCCAGGCACTGTGAATTCAGGGGTCAAGGCAGTGTAGGTCTGCCCACTGCCCACATCCACTGCTGCGTTGGCCACTGCTGTGAAGGCTGTCAGGTCAATAGCAGGGCAAGAAATCTGCAGGACGCTCTGCAGGTACCTGCATGTCATTACAGGGGCGTTACAGGTATCTGCATGCCATTACCGGAGCGTGACATGGGCCTAAATTCCATTACAGGGGTGTTATAGGGGCGCAAACGCTGTTACAGGGGCGGCTCAGGGGTGTTACAGGGGCATTGCAGGGGCCTGCATGTAAGGAGCAGGAGCAACTTCAGGGGTGTGTGGGACACACACATTTGCTAGCTTGCACAGTCACAGTGTCCAGGCGGGGTCTTTTTGGCCACAATTGGCCAAATGTTGTTTTTGTATGGTTGTACAAGTTGCCTTTGACCTTGGCAGGACATGCAATTTGGGAAACACAGCTGCCTGTATGGCACATGCACATGTGAATGAGCAGCAGATGCACCAATGACCTATACGACATGCGTGGATGTGCATATCGCGGCATGCAGGGCATGTTATTTGTTGGTGAAGGGTACAACACTGCCTGCTTTAGGCTTGCACGGCATCACAGCTCTAGCAGATGTGCATGATGCTGTTGCTTGAACAGCTGTCATGGCACAACTGCAAGACAACAACTCTGCAACATTGTCCAAAGCACATCCCCTCTGGCCATCACGTCTTTTGGCATTTCAGCTCTGTTTTGTCTCAAGCCAATAGGCCAATAGGGCAGATCAGCAGCAACACAGATTACTTTGTCAACCACAAGCATTCATTCAGTCCTTAGGTATGTGACTTCCCCTAGGGTCAGGTACATACAGACTTGAGTAGCTCCCTATATGAGGTCCTGTTTTGGCAGTCAGCATACCAGCAATCATGTGTGACCAACCAGAAGCATGCTGACAATATACACTGTGCTTACTGGACGTGGTGCCTCTTGGCATGGCTCAATTCCTTGGTTTCATCAGTCACATAACCCTCAGGCAAGTTGGCAGATGTGCAGCCTGTGACGCCTCCCCCAGATGCTACTGGGCCTGCATCCCCATCCAATGCACAGGAGTACAGCGCACTCTGCATGAGCACGAGCATACAGTCATTCAGCACCACATTGATGTCCAAGACAGGGTGCTGTATAAAGCATGGCCACCATTGTTGCATCCAAACACAGGTCCCTGTTCAATCCACAGCACATGGACACGGCGCAATCTGCAAAGGCAGGTCTCAAGTTGACATAAGATGGTCTTTGTGTGTGCATTGTGTTGGAGGCATGTGTGGTGCCACATGCGCGGTTTGAATGCACAGTGGTGCAGTCCACTGGTGCATCAGCATATAGAAAAATAAACTGCACTCAGCAGCCTGTGCATTGGTAGCCAGCTTCATAACTGTGTGTAAAATCTACTGTAGATGTGATAGCTGACAACTGTTGCAATGCGCTACATCATGCCTTCACACGAGCATCACAGACAGATGTGAGGTTGCATTGACCTTGACAGAATAAGGTATCATGTATGCTGATGATGCATGTGTGTAGATTGCCAACATGTGCAGGTGATCAACAATGCATTGCACTCCGGAGCAGGGAACATACCTGTAGGCATTCCATGTTGAAAGCAAAAGTCAGGATGTCCAAATCCAGATCACCCATCTCTCCTGAGTCCTCCCCTGAGTCATCCACAAGATCCACATCGCCATCAGGCAGAATCAGCATTGCCAGACTTGACTCCTGCTCAGAGTCTGAGTCATCTCCTGAGTCCTGAGCTGGGGCAGCCTCCTCAGGGACAGGGCTGCTGCTGACAGCCTTCACATTAGCCTTGACATTCCCAGGGTTGATTTCCGACTTGTGCTTATCTGTGTAACCCTGAGTAGTCATCACAGCTGGGGATGCCTCAGCTTCAGGAGAAGCTTCAGCACTGCTGCTAATGGGCAGGCACTGCCACATGTAGTCATCAACTCTCTGACAGCTGGTACTGCTGTCAGAGCACTCAGCATTTGACCAGGCAGCATTTGAGCATGTGATGCCACTAGCTGCAGCTCCTAATGCAGGGACGCAGTTGACGCCGCCACATTGGGCGTAAGCAGCTATTTGCGTCACAGGGGGGGTTGTGGCTTCAATGCACTGCCAGTATGACTCATTGACAGCACTGCAGACCTGCAGCAGCAGAAACTATGGTTGAACAAGGGTAGCATGAGACGTGACGCAAGACCAGCTGCAGTCACACAAATTTGAAGCATGTACAGTGACAATCATGTTATCTAAAATGAAGATTCATTACCGAGCCAGTTAGCTATGCAAGACTCAGAGGACACACAGGCTCAGCAATACAGAGATACCTGTTGCATGCTGCTATACAGCAGCTGAGTACATTACAAGGGGGCATGCCTTGACTGCTTTGTTGGCAGACCAGCACACCAAACTTGTGCATCACTGCTGACCATTTGCTAAAACACACCCTAGGGTATGACTACAGCAGCAAGACTAATGCAGACCAACACATCAGCCACCCAGACGTACATCTCCGGTAGAGCAAGTGTATCCATCGTACGCGCTGTTAGCGCAAGAACCATACTGGGCACAGTTGCCCCCGGTCCCTCCACATTGAGCGTATCTCGGAAGGGTCTGGGAGCTCGAGGTATCTGTTGACGAAGTGTCGCTATCCAGAAGGTACCGTCCGGACACCACACTGCAAGCTGCAAATGCAACAACAGGCACTAAGGCGACGTGCACGAAGCAAAGCTAGCCGGCGTCTTGGTTTGCGCACGTGTGAGCGGGTATTGAGACCGGTCTAGGCCACATCCGGCGGTGGACGTCACTCTTCTCACCTGCTAAGGCCACAAAGAAAACCCTGAGACCCATCCGTCTTCGTGGTATGTTGAGGGTTCCGCCACGCCAAGCCCTTCTGCTGCTGATGTTGGTGCAGAAATGCAGTACGCGGTAGGTCAGCTTTGGGTGGCCGGGAATCTGGGACGTAACGCCAGGAGCTGGATAAGCACAAACAAACAGTTGTAACAGTTAAGCAGTCTGACAGCAACAGTTAAACTCGCTCAGTGACCGACATGGGCATTTCGATCGCGTGCAACAAACACTAGCGAGGCAAAGGCGTGATCTTATTGAGACCTGCAGCCACCAACGCGTATCCGCCGTCTCTTGTTACATGCAGCACAGGCGTACAAATAGTTTTGACTGACTTGGGTCGTCTTCCCGCCGTTAAAGTGATCAAAATATGCGTACATGTTGCACCTACACAGCAGGCCCGGTCTTCGCTGTCAACCACACGGACTTCTCACCAGCAAACCACATCAATAGTCTACGAGGCGGAGAAGCCAAGTCCTCTGCAGCCCCGCAGCGGCGATGCCGGGTGGTCACGTCAGCCAGAGCCCAAAATTTTGCTTATCTGAACATGAAACCCCGCCAGCAGTCGTCCGCGAGTCCTCAGACTCGGGTGCGTGCTTCCGATTCGTGTTCTCACTGCAGTCCAGCGATCGCTATGGTAACTGCGCAGGCGGTGTGACCTACCTCATCTGCTGCAGTCAACCACTAAAATCCTTCCAGAATTGTCGAATCTGCTTCCGTTCTTGTCTGCCTGGGGCGCCCTTATGCTATCGGAGGGAGCGGGACTGCCAGAATGGCTCGTGGTACGAGGCGGCTTGCACCCCGCGCAGCTTGTCATGCTGCTGTACAGCTTGTTAGCAGCAGATGTCGCCATACTGCTCGCCTGCTCCGCACTTGATTTTGCTTGCTGCACTACCTGCTGTCACCTCAGGCACTAACAAGCATTCTGTGTAAGTGCCAGCAGTGCCTGCACGACTTGCCATACTTGCAACGACACAAGCAAGTATGTTTCTAGTTGCTGATGATGATGTTACGAGGTACCATGCAACCAACAACGGTCTCATGACAAATGCAGTTGCTCAATCTGACATGGGGTGCTGGAGCCAGTGTAGCTGCTGGTATTGTGCTAGAAAAGTTGAAGATTGAAAGCAAACCCATTCAGGTCAGCCACAATATTGTGATCGCAGCCTCGTCTGTCAGTGTCATCAGAGCAACTGAATGCATCATGCTGACAGTGACTTGCTACAAGGCTTGTTTGCTTGAGCTGACATCATCCTGGATGGGCTATGAGAGATCAAGATTTGTGCCTTGCAATATCTTGATGTCCTGTGGAGTACTATAAGACATCAAGATGCAAATTGGCAATGACACCCATGACGTTTGCTTCAGATGCGACTGGACAATGCACCAATGGGCATCCGAAGGGGAGGCAAGCTTCCAATGAAGGACCTGGTGAAGGCAGCAGACGGTAGCGTTGAAGGGCTCAAGCAGTTGCTGAAACAGGAATGGGAGCTGCCAGAAGACACAAGAGTAGCTGTGTACGTTATACAGCTGTATTTGGTAGCCATTTATTGTTACAGGGTTATATTGGCAATCTATTATATGTGCCTATCTCCCATACCTGTGTCCTGAAACTCTGCAGGTACGGCGTGGACTAGGACGGCGCAGAATTTGAGTTCACTCCAATGGTTGCACATGATCTGAAAGGGACACTGGCTGGTGCACAAGCAGTCCTGCTGCGAGTCATGCCGCTGCAGCATGTTGTGTCAGCACACAGCCATGTGCCATCCTTGTCCACATCGGAGTAGTTTGGGGAAGGGCACAATTGCAACCTCTTGCTTTGTCATCTGTTGTGAGCCTGCAGAACAAGGTGCTACAGGCAGACACAGCAGCAATTTTGAATGTCGTCTGCATCAGTGAGGAATGCTCTGTACTGAATTTTGACTGGTTTCGTATGTGCTATGTAGTGTGTTGCAGCACCTGATTTTGGACACAGACTTCATTAAGTGGATCAGTGTTGATTGAGTTTGGTCTTGTTGCCAGCATAATATGCAATCAGTGCCCAGGATAATCCCTTACCTACCATTAGAATTTGTTGATGAACTCTAAATACACTTTGAAACAGATTTGCCTCCTGCTTGAAAACTCAACTTGGTCATCTGCAAGTGCCACCTGACAGACTTAGATTGTGGGCATGAGCCTGTTCATACTGTTCAGTGTCACAAAAACACTGAATATGAATTTGCTTCTTCAAAGCAGACACACTTTGGACAGAGGGTAATATCTGCAGTAAGCTGATAACCAGTTACTGTATGCACTTGCTGTCATCATTGATCAGTATGCCACATCAAGATTATGTGAATTCTTTTTTCTGTTTGATGCCTGTCAAAAAGACATGAATGTGGACGTCAGTGAATGCACTACGCTTGGAGCTAAAGTAAACTTAGGTGCCTCAGGTGCAGACACAGCTGCCGCAGGTCCTGGACCTTGATGTTCGAGCCTTATACCCGTGACATTGCCATGTCGCCATAACCATGACCTGATGTGCCTCCAATGCACGTGCATGATGCTCTTTTGAGCCAGATGATGCAAATCAAAATTGCAGCGAATCCACAATCCAGCAGTAGCCATGGTAATTTGCAGCGAATTCGCAAACCTACCTAGGGTTCCCCTCCTCCACTAGGCTGGCAACATACCGTGCTCTCACAGCATTGCTTCTGCTGACTCTCGTTGAGATACCTCACTGCCCCTGCGTCTTTTTGGTTCTTGCTGATACACTCTGGTTCATCGCATTCACAACGATGGAGGCAGCCGGAGACGCAAGAAGGCTCGATCACACAAGACACTGGTGCAGAAGCTGTTCTACGCTACAAGGACATGCTAGAAGGTTGCTGTTGTTTCATGCTAAACATTGGCGTAAGCATGGTGGAGCACTAGCTTTGACAGGTCCAGCAATATACGACGGTTTTGTAGGCTGGCAAGGAGTCATTGCACCTGATCTTACTACGTTTGTTTCTCTGCAGACCCGCAAAGAGCTAGAGCAGCATAACTTGCAGTAGCAATTGAGGCCACCGAGACCAGTCCGTAAGGTATGATGACGCACTCATCTCAAGTGCGCCTCCTGCCCGATCTCGCTGCCTTGATCACCAAACTGTCTAGCTTCTGTAACATAATTTGATTGCAGAATCTAAACTCGGACGGCGCCAAGACGGTCGTTGCCCTGCTGGCGGGGTTTGTGCACCAGTGGCCTTCATTTTTTTGGAAGTGTCGAAATCTGCTTGAACATACTTAGCAGAGTCTCCCAGGCAGCTGCTCTGGGAGTGTGGGAGGCATGTGCTGAACTCCCGTCAAGACATGGGTGTTTGTGCATATGGTGAGAGGCAGACCTTTGCTTGAAGCCTTTGCCATTGTATGCAAGCACTCAGCTGCTGACTCCAATCTGTTGTCCCTTGCAGTTGACCTATTGGAGCCAGGCGCTATATGGGTGTGGCCGCATTGCTGCAGCAGGTGCTGCAAACTTGAGCATAGTGCTTATACACAGTGCAAGTGCTTGTGCCTGCCCTCTTCTCACAAGCTGACAGGTGTTGTCAAAACCTGGTTCTGATCATCTGAGATTTCTGCAGGCATGCTGTGGGTAGAAATCCACTTGAAGATTCTTAGTGGAACACTCGTGTGAATTGCTGGTCTCTGAGCCATCTTATGTCAGCAGCATCAAGAACGCTGTCAGGGAGGCAGTGCTTCACGGTTTTAGGCAGTGTTCGCACTGCTTCAAGGTTTCAAGCAGCGAGCCTTAAACATCCATCTCACATAGCCTTGGTCCTTGATATGTGGGGCTTCCTGAGATGGAATCTGGGTATGACTATGTGCACGACCCTCAACAATTGGGTGCTGTGCCATGTAGCTCCCAGGTGGGTGGTTGATCACACTTGCACCTCAATGGCTATCGCTTACTGAAACCCTTGTGCGTTTGTCTGCTCAGTCTATCATTGCTTTAAGCCGTTGCTTTGGTTCCCAGGCTTACATATTTTTGGTTCCCAGGCTTACATAGCTAACACCTGGCTGATTTCCTCTTGTTTGTTCCTTGCTGCAGGTGTTTTTGCACTACTCGTGATACAGTCACAACACCGCATTTGCCTTCATGTGCATGCTGCATGATAGCTGTGAATCTGTAGTCAACTCTTTTGTCCCTGCAGGGTTAATGACTGAGATGGGCATCCAGTGCTGGAGGTCCATCTTGGGCAGCAGGTTGACTGGTGATACGTCAAAAGGCTCCAGTTTGGCCTGCTGAGGCTCAGCTTTGAGCTGCACAATACGATGTGTAGCTGTAGGACAAGGCGAGCAAGAGAGCCTTCACTCATGTAAACATGCTGCCACACTGTGACATCTCACCTACCACGCATTTACTGCTGTTCACAAAGGTGTTGCTTGCAATGATTGCGCCTCTGTCATCATTGACCTTACAAGATTCAAGAGTGGACAGACCTCAAAAGATTCAAGAGTGGACACGCCTGTGCCAGGACTGTGCATTTGCAGTGCAGGAGCTGCTTACAGTTTGATTCTTGTGTTTGACAGGCATGCAGCTTTTTGGCCCCATGTCCTTGTCAGCCTGGCATAAGAGGCAAACCCTAGATGTGCCTGCATGTTGGCTGTCCTCTCATCTCTCGTACCACATTTAGCTTTAGTGCATTGTCTCAACTTCCCTGTTCAAACTGGCTGAACAGTGCATGTGTCGCTGTGCTCATGCAAGAGTGGCAACTGACCAAAAGTCGACATGCAACATGTGGTATTACCATGAAGGAGCTAGCAGAATTCCTGTCCCCCTTTTTACATGCTGACCAAAGCCAAGGTGCTCCTTTTGTAGCTGATGTTCAGCATGCTCTTCTCCAGATGTAGGATGAGATTGGCCTTTGATGAAGGCTATAGTGTGCAGCAGGACGCACCACCCCATCACTGCCTGAGCGTTCGTGTCCTGCTGCAGGTGGGGGCTGCAGCCACAGTGGGGCTTGCATATCTACACAACTTGCAGCCAACGCTGAGGTACATCTTGCACCTAGGAGCTGCTTGCAGTGCACATTGCTTTCTCACAGGTCACACTGAATGTCTTGCATCGCTGCTTTTGTCCCACCAAGACTGATAACATCATGAAAATGCTCCTGCATTCCAGCCGTGTTGGTATCACCTGAGCAGGCAACATAGTGTAGCGTGCTATGAATACATTGGCCTTTAGATTTAGGGCGCATCCCAAGCTAGGCTGTGGTCTGATACCTAAAGGCTGGACACTGAGCTGCTTACGCAGAATCTCATCCATAAACTCAAGGAAGTGAAAGATATTAGCTTTCTCAGTTTGAGAAGATCTCGTACTGAGAGTACTCTCAATGTGCAAAAGATTGTATCTTTCACTTGCTTGAGTTCATGGATGAGTTACTGCTCAAGCAGCTCAGCGTCAATCCTATAGAGTATATACCACAGCCTATCTCTAAGTCTAAAGCGCAATATATTCACCGCAAGCTACACATAGTCATGCTATAGTATCAAGCTGCTTTTCAATCAGCTTTTGTGCGTTGGCTACTGTGTATGTGCTGTACAGTACTTCTAGACTCAGGCCTCTTTCTGCCTACTATACTTTTGGCTGCCTTGCAGTAGGCAAGGAGGCAGGCTGTGTGTGTCTCCCAGGCAGTGGCAGTGCAGTCTGTGTTGCTTCTGCATAGCTGGCAAGCTGCATATTGTCATTGAAGTTGCCATGAGCAGCTGTCATTGTTTGCATGAACACTCAAACAACCAAATTACCAAGCATTCCTCTGCTGATCTCAGATGCACCACTCATGCCTTGGCATTTGGAGCCTTTGCTGGTGGGGCCCCCATCAGTGGTCTGGACAGACCAAAACACCCCGGGGCCAGTTCATGCCTCGGCCTCCCTTGTCTGCAGAAGCAGACTCGCTGGCACTGAGTTTTGGTGACCACGCCATATCAAACTGCCCAGCAGGTGTGACGACTGTCTGTGATACCATGTGCTGCTCCTGTATATTTCTGGCATGCACTGACTTGTTGAAACAACAGCCATCCTAGCCTTTTTGTGTCTGTCACTATTTGCAGTACTTGCTTTGCATGTAGCGTACAACATGACTTGCAGAATCATTGTTGCTTGCATAGTCCGCTGGATCAAACTGCTTACACAAGTCCACTGACTAGGACTGATGTGCATGAGACATCAGCATGTTTGCCCTGTCCCACATCCTAGGGTCTGTAATTGCTTTCTTGACTCCGCATGCACCCTACAGGGTGAGCATGGCTGCAACTGCTGAGCAATGGTGGTCCCTCAGCAGCTTAGTCTATACGTCTGTCTCTCTCGGTCATTGTGCGGTAGGAATCCTGCACCTACCTAGCTCATCATGAGCTGGAAAGCGTTTTAATTATTATTATTGCTATTCTCGGTCATTGTGTGGTAGGAAGCTCCTCAGCAACCCTTGTATTCCTGGACGGGCTATATGTGATATGATTTTGTAATGGAACTCTTGGAGGCCTGCTGCCAAGTTGCTTGCAAAGTGTCCTGCTGGCATCTGTCAGTCTTCTCTAGCGTATCCACTTGACACATATGCTGAACATGAGCATTCGCATGTCGTGAGTTGCTGTGCTGTTGGTGTGAGCTGCTCATGTCAAGCAGCTTGCTATTTGCTTTCATGCGACGCTGCAGCCTTGGATTGACATTATGTCATATCACTCCCCTGTTGCCTGCAGGACCGCTGTTAGGTCAAGCCAGTCCAGAGTGTAAAAGACCATTCTGAGGTCTTTGTGCAGCACGCACCAGATGCTGGCAAGACATCAAGAGGACTGGTCACGGTCGCTGCCTGTGCATTCAAAAACAACTTCGTGTCACTTGGGCCGACAGTGCTGCAGCAGCCCACAGCTCTACTTTACAGTGTTGGCAGTATCACCATCTCCCTGACCCTGGCTTGAGGCTTTCATGCAGAAAAGCCCCAGCAGCCCCTCGAGAGCAGCCCTGCGGCTAACTACGGCTCCGTGTTGCACAAGGATACAGCTCTGGCTGCTAGCGTGTGAGTCATGCAAGACTGGCATTAGGTGTACCATGCTGCTGATGATTCGGGCAGGTTGTGGCTCAATGCCAGGAATCATGGGTTTTAGCTTGCAGGGCGCCAGCAAAGGGGCCCGCCATGCATCGTAGCCCGTGCACTGTAGTAGTGAACTGTTTGTAGCTTTGTTGCGGCGTATTGTGAAAGGCTGCCACCAATGCGCTGCACATGCCGGCCCTCTGCAGAGGTGGAATACTAGTCACACCCGGTTCATTGTACCCTTAGCGAAAATTCTTTGTTGCTCTGCTTTGTACTGAGTACAGCTGGTTGGGTGGCATGAGGCGTTTCCCTGTTTGCATTGAATATGGCTGCTGTGATGAGCCCACAAGTTCAGCGGATCCCAGTTTGTGTCAGGGGTGAGTGCTGCAGCCTTGACTTTAATTGGTGGACCACCTGCACCTTATACATTCGTTCCAGCCATTTTGGTGTAGTCTGCAGCATGCCTTGTAAAGATCATAATGCTGTGATATCTGCTGTTCATCACAGTGTAGCTTATGGTATAGCAAAGCACCTGACACCAATGATTTTCACTCATACCAATGCTGCATGTGGACTGTCGCAGACTGAATTCAAGAATACGCATGCATCGCCATGGCCATCCTTAGCATGTTACCCTGACACCAGTCGGTGACTTGCACTTTATGGCACATGGATGCACATACATCACATGTATATGTAGTGATTGTCTGGTGTGCATTTGTTGCCGTCAGTGGTTTTGCTCCTCAACGTGCAGGGTCAAGAAGTATGAGTATCGGTCTGCAGATCGTGTCAAGCATGAATTGTCTGGGGCGCCCGTACGGCACTCACTATGGGAACGAAGCGCGGCTGAACGCTGTCTGATCCATGCTGAACCTGTCTTACTGTTTTGGAGTCTAGTCGACTTTCAGCCTATGCTGAAACTATCTCAAATGGACCACTTCACATAGGTCTGATCATGTCTAGTTGTGCAATATCAGACAGGTCTTATCATGTCTGATCTTTTACATCAGATAGGATCTGACTGAGGCTGATAGTCGCATCAGATCTGTCTAGACTTTGTCTGAAACATGCAAATTCAGGCTGAAAGCTGGCTGCTGCACTGGCTACCCTAAGGTTGTCTAAACTGCATATGCCCCTAGTCTGCAAATCCACGCTGATCTAAACACTGTACATGTAAACATGCACTCTGCCTGCACCTGGTGATACACACTACAAGCAAAGGTACATACACACTACAAGGAAAGGTACAAAAGGTAAGTACTGTCACATAAATATGCATGCAAATGACACAAAAGCTGCAAGCAGCAGGAAGCATCAAGTCTGCAAAACAGGACACCTAGCTCATAACACCAAACATCATAGCAAACAGCATAGCCAAGCATGCCAGACATGCTTGCCGAATACATGACATACGCTGAACGCTTCATCAGGCCATAGCAAGCTTCTGGTCTTCAGGGATGGTGCTGAGGAAACCCTCACACTCATGGTTACTGTTGCACACCTCGTTACTGCATACAGGCTGGCCCATCTCAGTCTCCCTCCTGCACAAGAGAAGCAAGTTGGTGCACTGTTGGCAGCATTGTAAGCCCAGGTCCAGTTCACCAACAACGTCCCTTGTACATGCAGTGCGTACAGCTGTGTGTACAGGTGTGATGCATCTGGTCCCTTCAAGAGCCAGCTACATGTCAGTCAGCTCATTTGCAAAACACCTTTACCTGGCAGCTGACATAAACACCTCACACATAGCAAGCAACCTCAGCTACATGCACCACAAACATGAGCCAATGGCTGTACCTGGCTTGAGTACCTCTCAGGATCATCTACATTGCTGAGCTCACAGTTTGTGCCAGAGGGTTCTGACTCATTGATCTCAGCCTTCTTCCTGGCACCCTTTTTGCCTGTCTGCTGCCTCCTTGTCCTGGCTGCTTTGGTTGTGCCCTTCCTTGGTCTGCCAGCTTT